>Ga0209607_1000169_pt1 | contig 58216 bp, 46 predicted proteins | sample AD_UKC117_MetaG_FD_184413 | JGI IMG/M metagenome (GOLD analysis project Ga0209607, IMG submission 184413) | Active sludge microbial communities of municipal wastewater-treating anaerobic digesters from Hong Kong - AD_UKC117_MetaG (SPAdes)... | ecosystem: Engineered > Bioreactor > Anaerobic >... | reverse complement strand
CCGCCATCCCAGGCTTTCAGTGGGGGCTCGTCGAGTTCCAGTGGAGTCACGCAGACAGCGTCGAGTTCGACCAACCAGAGCGCCTCATCGAGCCCGGTCAGTCCCGGCACTCGGGTCAACGTCGGCGGTGCCGCGGCGCTCACCAGCGCCCTCAACAATGCCCGCTGCGGTCAGAATATTCTGGTGGCCAACGGCACGTTCTCTGGCACGTTCAGGGTGAATGCCAAGTGTAGCGCCAGCAACCCCGTGATTATTCAGGCGGCGACGCCCCAGGGTGCTGTCGTCTCGTCGGCAATGGAGGTGAGCGGCAGCCATGTGCAGGTGCGCGGCTTTCATTTTCGCGGTTCGGGCGCTAACCTGACGATCTATGGCGACAATCACAAAGTAATTGGCAACAAATTCGAAGGTTGGTCCAACAACACCGCACTTGCCCTCTATGGCGGTCGTGCGGCCGAGGTCGCCTACAACGAGTTCACCCGCCCTGCCTCATTCGGCGGCAGCAACGGCAAGACGCAGCTCCGCATCGGGATCCGCAGCGGCCATTTGTCGGCGGAGTTTCATGCCGATGCACACGTGCACCACAACTATTTCTACGATTTCCCCGCCAAGCCCGATCCCAATAACTATAGTTCTGGTCAGAGCGATGCGATGGAGGTTTGCTTCACCGGCAGCCTCGCCCGCTCGGGCTGGCTGATCGAATACAACCTCATCGATCGCCATCGGGGGGGTCACGGCGTGGTCGACATGAAGTGCTCGAACGGCACCACTGTCCGCTTCAACACCCTCATCAACTCACCCGAAGGCCGGCTCGATTTTCGCGCCGGCAACGGCGGCAAGATGCTCGCGAACTGGATCGAGAACGCCGGCGGCATCGGTATCGGCGGCGACAACCACGAGATCGCCGGCAATGTTGTGATCGGCGGTGACTTCCCCGAACTGGTGCTCAGCACCGGAACCGTGCCCAGCAACGGGACCTTCAGTGATACGCAGAGCGCGAATCGCAACACGTTGAGCTGCAACCGTGGCACTCACTACATCGGCAAGTACAATTTCACGTACCCGGCCCGCGACAATGTCGTCAACAGCCCGAACGGCAGCGTCCGGCTCGGGAAGCAGGTCAACACGCGGATGAGCAATAATGGCTGCAGCGGCGTGCCGACAGCGCGCAAGCTCTCCGCCAGCGAGGTTGGGCTGCAAGGCTGGGCCCGGTCCGGCTATCGCTGATCGCGCAACGGCCCGCTCGAAATGAATCTCCGCCGAAATCGAGCGGGCCAAGCCGTTCAGGAGCCAATTCGAACCGTATGATGCCGGTCGGTGACCGGCATCATACGGTGCCTTTGGGTAAGGAGCCGAGGAGGCGGAATCTTCGCGATGTCGAGGGTCGTGCGATATGACCCCAATGTCGAGGCGGGACTGACGCCTTCGAGGCGCCAGATAGCGATCTGCTCCCGCTCCTCGAACGTCAGATGCCGGCATCGGCCCTTGCCCCACCCTCCAATATTTCAGCATCTCTGCACTTGAAAAAGCTTGACCGGTCGCTTGATCGTCAGCGGTGGCGGGGCGCGTCGGGAATCGCCGCATAGAGCGCTCGGCTAGCCTCGGCGAAGGCCCGCCAGGACGGCAGCTCATGCTCGAGGGCAGCGCAGCGGCGAGCGAGCGCGGCCAAGCGATCTGGCGCATCAAGCAGGCTGGCCAGCGTGGCCGCAAGGGCCACCGGATTCTCCGCCGGCACGAGCTCGAGATGGTCCTTGATCGGCGCCTCGGCGAACCCACCGACCCGGCTCGCGACGATCGGCTTGCCGAACCGGATTGCGTGCGACAGCGCACCGCTGCCGTCGATCTTGCGATAGGGAAAGACGATAATGGAAGCCTCGGCCAAGTATGCGGCGAGGCGGTTGTCGGGCAGGTAGTCGAGGTCGAAGCGGAAGGCATCGTTGGCCCCGGCGGCCGCGATCCGGGCGCGCAGCCGATCCATGGGTTGGAACGGCCGACCGGCGATGGTGATGCGGAAATCACGACGGGCCGCAGCAAGGGCGATGCCCGCGTCGACCAGCACCTCGATCCCCTTGTAGGGTTTGATGGCCCCGAAAAAGAGGATCTCGCGCCGCCCATTGTCAACGGTCGGCGCCGACGATGAGGCCGGTCCCTCGAGGTCGAGTGGCGGGTGCGGCAGGAGCAGGATCCGTTCGGCAGCGATACCCAGTGCCCGCAATTGGTCGGCGGTGTTCGTCGTGTGGGTGACGTAGCGATCGAAGCCGAGCACGGCCCTTCGCCGGCCGAGCGACTGGAGGAGTGCGCCGAGCCGGCCGATCACGGCGCTCGTGCTGTGCGTGGTGAGTTCGGCGTTGTGCACGGTGAGCACGAGACCGCTTCGACGACGCAGCCGGTCGAGGGCAATGCGATCGAGAAACGGCAGCACCAGCCACTGAAAATGGACGATGTCGGCATCCTGCTCGGCAGCCAGGGCCTCGAGTGCGCGCAGGCCCAGGGCGTGCTCGACGCCCTTGCGCAAGCGGCCGAGACGGGAGGTCTGCCCGCCGGCCTCCCGCTTGCCGGTGGAGCGATAGAACAGTTCGGCGAAGTCGAACGGCTCGCCCGCGAGTTGCTGCTCGTAAGAGCGGAGCGGCCGGCCGACCATGGTGACGTGGACACCGAGCGCCGTCAGCGCCCGACAGAAATGATAGTCATAGGCTGGGGCGAAGAGCGACGGATTGACGACGAGAACGCGCACACGGCCTCCTTAAGGACGGTCACGAGGCCGCCGCGGCGTAGTTTATTCGGCGGCAAGAGCCACAGGCAAGCCGGTCGATCATCGAGCGGCAGACCCGATCGAGACTGCGCAACGGCACACCGCGACGAATCGCTACTGCCCGGTGAACGCCATTGCCACTCTCTTGCATCGTGATAGGAGGGGGCGAGCGTCAAGACGAGCAAGTCCTCGAGCGGACGGCCGCAGCCGGGCGGCCTCGGTCGGCGAGCATCCTTGGCCTCACTGTGCTGGTGTCACCCTCCCGGGACCGAGGAACGATGGAACGCAGGAGCTTCGGGGCGACCGGTCTTTCCACGTCCGTGCTCGGCATGGGCTGCAGCCGCCTCGGCTCGTTCGGCAGCACGAGTAGCCCCGAGGAAGCCAAGGCCACCATCCGCCTCGCGGTCGAGCGCGGCGTCAGCTATTTCGACACGGCTGACATCTATGGCCAGGGCGACAGCGAGCGACTGCTCGGGGCGGCGCTCGGTCCGGACCGCGACCGGGTACTGATCGCGACCAAGGCCGGGCGCCGTTTCTCGGGCCGGGCCCGCCTCGCCGCCCGTCTAAAGGCGCCGATCAAACTTGCCATGAAGCTCTTGCCGGGCCTCGAGGACGGGTTGAAGAAGGCGCGTGCCGGCCATCTGTCGACCGATTTTTCCGCCGACTATCTGACGATGGCACTCGAGGCCAGCCTGAAGCGCCTCGGCACCGACCGGGTCGACGTCTTCATGCTGCACAGCCCGCCGGCCGACGTCCTGACCGATGCGGCTCTCTTCGACAAGCTCTCCCGGCTGAAGGATGCGGGCAAGATCCGCTGCCTCGGCGTCTCGGTCGAGAGCATGGTCGATGTCCCCTTGGCCGCCCGGCTGCCCGGCGTGGCGGCCCTCCAGCTGCCGATCGGCCGGCCGGAGCGGCAAGCTCTGGCCCCGCTCTTGCCGGAGCTTACGGCTCGGGGCATCGCCGTGGTCGGCCGCGAGGTCTTCGCCGGCAGCGATGGCGCCCCGTCACGCGCGAGCTTGCTACGGGAGGCCGTGGCCCTGCCCGGGCTCGCCGTTGCCCTGGTCGGCATGTCGAGCCGCCGCCACCTCGAGGCCAATCTCGCCACCTTGGCCTGAAGGAACACAACGGCTTTGCTCATCGATGCCCGCACGCTGCCCGACGGCGAGACGCTGACGGCGGCCGTCTGCGTCGTTGGTGCCGGACCAGCGGGCATCGCCATCGCCCGCTCGCTCGCCGCGGCAGGCCTCGAGGTACTGCTCGTCGAGGCCGGCGGCTTCAAGCCCGAGAAGGAGATCGAGGCGCTGTCGGAGGGTGAGGTCGCCCCGGGCTCGCCGCACGCGCCCCTGCATCTCTACCGTCGCCGCCTCATCGGCGGCGCTTCCTACGTCTGGGGCGGGCGGTGCACGCCGCTCGACCCGATCGACTTTCAGGCCCGCTCGTGGGTCCCCTATTCGGGCTGGCCCTTCGAGCGGACCGAACTCGAGCCTTGGTACGAGCAGGCCAATCCCTTCGTGGATGCCGGCCGCTTCGACTATTCGGTCGAGGGCTCGCTCGGTGGGACGGATGCCTTTATCGAGGGCTTCTCGAGCCCGGCCCTCCACACCGACCGACTCGAGCGGTTCAGCAAGCCCACCAATCTAGGCCTCCGCTACCGCCAGGAACTGGTGCGCTCGACCAAGCTAAAGCTCGTACATCATGCGATCTGCACCGGTGTCAGGCTGCACCACGCGGCCAAGCGGGCGGAGCGGCTGGAACTGCACACGCTCGCCGGCACCCGGCTCTTCGCCGAAGCCAAGACCTTTGTCCTCGCCCAGGGCACGCTCGAGACGGTGCGGTTGATGCTCACCTCCAACGACGTCATGCGCGACGGCATCGGCAACCACTCGGGCTGGCTCGGCCGCTCCTACCTCACGCATATCGAGGGCACGCTGGGCGAGCTCCGCTTCTCCCCGGCCGATCGGCCGGTGATCTGGGGCTACGAGAAGAGCGATGACGGGATCTATGTCCGCCGCCGCTTCGCCGTCAGCGAAAAAGCGCAAGAAGAGCACGAAGTGGCCAACGGCATCGTCCGCCTCAACCACCCCTCGGTGGTCGATCCGGCGCATGGCCAGGGCATTCTGTCGGCCGCCTATTTCGTCAAGAACCTGCTCGTGCCCGAATACAGCCGGCGCATCGCCTGGACCGATCGGCGGACCGCCGAGCGGCTCGCCGCCATGGGTCGTACCCGGCTCTTCGCTCGCCACGCGCTCAACATGCTGAAGGATCTGCCGAAAGTCGCAACCTTCGGCCCCTGGTGGCTCTGGGTGCGCAACCTGCAGAGCCGGCAGATGCCGTCGCTGGTGCTGCCGAGCCGATCCGGGAGCTATCCGCTCGACTTCAATGTCGAGCAGGCGCCCAACCCGGAAAGCCGCATCGGCCTTTCCACCGACCGTGATCGCTTCGATGTGCCCCGATTGCGGGTGGACTGGCGGATGAGCGAGGTCGACCGGCACACTATTCTAAAGACACTCGCCCTCTTTCGCGACGCCGTAGCCAAAACCGGCTGTGCTACCTTCACCTACGATCCCGAAACCGCGCTCGACCAGTTCACCGCCATCGGCGGTCATCAGATGGGTGGCGCCCGGATGGCCGCCGATCTTAATTTGGGCGTCGTCGACGGCCAATGCCGAGTGCACGGGGTGGACAACCTCTATCTCGCCGGCAACCAAGTTTTTCCAACCGTGGGCTACGCCAACCCGACGCTGACCACGGTGGCGCTCGCCTTGCGCCTCGCCGCCCATCTACGGGCTTGCTTGGCCCCGTGACGAGTCATGGTGGCCCGGGTGAGCTACCAACGGACTTTCCCGACTCGCCGACCGGCGCTCAGCGCGGCAGCGCCTACGTCTCGAACGCGAGCGGTCCCGGCCGCTCTCATGATCGCCGACCGATCAAGTCAGCGCCAGCGGGCCCACTTCATGTCGCGACAGTCTTCGGGCCTCCGGATATCGACTACAATCGACAATCGTGTCCGCTCGCGTTCTTGTTTCATGAAGCAATGTAATGTCTCCATTTTCAGTCGACACTTCATTGTCATGGGCCGCAATCGAAATGTTGTCGCTCGCCCATACCCCCACGATATGGTTTCCGGTATTGCAGACCACCCGATTGTTGTTAGCCGCCTCCCGATCGCTCTGCACACCGTCGCTGGCGACGTCGCCGGCGCCGAGATAGAGCTGCGGCCTGCTCGCGCCGGCCAGAACATTGCCCGCAATTTCATGCCCGCCACCGAAAATCGCGATCCCTCCGGCATTCTCGATCCAGTTGGCGATCATTTTGCCACCGTAGCCATTGCGAAAATCGATTCGCCCTCCCGGCGAATCGACGATCGTGTTGAAACGGACAGTGGTGCCGCCGGCGCATTTCACATCGATGATGCCGTGCCCTTGCTGATGGCGCTCGATCAGATTGTACTCGATTAGCCAATTCGAAGCGATCAGCGACCCGGTAAAGCAGACCTCGATCGCATCCGATTGCCCCGAATTATACTGGGCCGGGTCGGGCTTTGCTGGAAAATCGTGGAAATAATTGTGATGAACATGAGCGCCCGAGTGGAAGGCCTCGGCTCGGTGCGATGACCGGATGCCGATCCGCAACGGATAGTCGCCGAGTTGGCCCGTCGTGAATGGATCGGGGTTGGTGAACTCATTGTACGCGACCTCGGCCTGTCGACCAGCACCGAGGGTCAGCGCGACGTAGGTTGCCCATCCTTCGAATTTGTTGCCGATGATCGCGTGATGGTCACCACTCGTGGTCATATGGGCATTCGGGCCGAGAAAATACAAACCGCGGACATGAATATGCGACCCCTGCACGTGCAGCAGCGAACTCATCCGCGCTGCCAATGGGCGGGCGCTGCGCACGACCAGAGGCTCGTCAGCGCTGCAGTCGGCGGCGATGGTGACGTTGCCGGTATAGACTCCGTCAGCGAGGACGATCGTTTGGCCGCATCGGGCATCGCGCAGGGCACGCTGCAAATCGCTCGAATCGCCGACGCCGATGGTCCGAGCCGTCGCCGACGGCCCGCCGGTGGCGAAAAACGCACAATAGAATATGATCAAAAAGCCGACGATGTCGCGAACGGTCATCACCCAACCTTTCGGTGCTCGGCCGTGAGCGCCGGAACGCCGCAGGCATGCAAGACGATCGTATGGCGCATCGTTGGATGCATAACAACCGCCCGAAGCGCCGGGCGACGGCGGTGCGGTGTGTCGCGCCGCTTGTCGGCTATCGATCGATGACGGGGAGGCCCTGGCAATCGGCGGCGCGGATCGTATCGGGCGCCGTCGTCCAAATAAACGCCATGAGACGCGTGTTCGGCGGTAGAGGGAGTCGCTCGGTCCGGTGCAGGAGAAGGGCCTCGACCTCGGGATCCCGCAGCGTGTGCGCGTCCGGTCCCCAGAACTGCTCCTCGATGACGAACAAGCCACTGCCATAGCAGTCGATGACCCGCTCTAGGCTGGCCGCGTCGGGGATCGACGGCACATCGGTCCGATGGTCCGGAGCAAAGGGAAACCTACGCTCGCTGGGGATCTCGTAATAGCGGGATGCGTTGAGGAGAATGTCGGCGCGACCGTAGAAATAAAGCGGGTTCAATTCCTCGGCGACAACCACCACCTCGGCCCCGTCCAGCCAAGGCTGCAATGTTGGCCGCGCGGCCTGCCAGAGGGTCGGCGGACGCTCCGGCGGCACGGTGATGCCGGCGAGCAGGGTGACGCTGCGGAGCCAGGCGGGATTGGCCAGGATGACAAAGGCCAAGGCGCCGAACACCAGAGTCCTTGCCACGATCGTCGCCCAGCCCCGGGTCAGCAACGATAGCCGGCCGGTCAGTCGACGCTGCAGCTCGGCTGGCAGATCGGCGTGGCGCGCCCAGCTCACGATCGATGCCAGCCCGATCCCCCAGAGCATGAACAGGTAAGGCTGCGCATAGAAGATGTAGCGCATGCTCTTCGGGCCGGCCAGCGAGTTGAGAATGAAGCCGACCCCGAAGATCACCATGGCGAAGCTCGCCGGCTGGGTCCGGTAGATCAGGGCGAAGACCGTCAACAGGCCGATGAGCGTCCAGAGCGTCGGATAGAACAAGACGTACCAGCCGTGATAGAACCAGAACTGATCGGCATACGGCTCGGCGAACAACGCCATCGACCGAAGCTCGGCCCAGAAGCGCACTAGGATGCCGGTCGCGGCCATGACCGCCAGAGCCGCGAGGCTGAGCGCGACGAGCCCGCCGACCACGAGTCGTTTCTGCTGCAGCGGGCGTTCGGAGACGGCGAGCCAAGTCAGCAGCCCGGCACCCGCGACCCACACGCCGAGGCCAAAGATTCCGATCATGCTCGTCATCTGGAGATGCACGGCGAAGCTCAAGAGGGCGACGGCGAGGCCCGCGCGCAACCAGACGACCGGCCGGAGCCACGCCCACTCGTCGATCAGCCGGTAGACGAGCAATGTCCCGGCGAAGAACGTCAGCCCCTGGAGGCTGTAGAAGCGGACGAACTGGGCCATTTCGATAACGAACGGCGAAACCGCGAAGAGGCCGGCGCCGAGCCAAGCAGCGAGGGAACCCGCCTCACGGCGGAGAAAGAGAAACAGCAGGACGACCAAGCCCACCATGAAGACGACCTGCGGCAGGCGGCCGGCTGGCAGGCTGTCGCCGAAGAGCCAGAGACTCTGCGCGACGATCCAAGTAAGCGGGTAGCCGCGCCAGTAACGACCGTCCTCGCCGATCGACGGCTCGCCGGTTTCCAAGAGCCCGCGCGCGGCGAGCATGTGGTACAGCTCGTCATTGTGTGGTGGCCTTTCGAGACTGCTGATATAGATCAGCAGGCTCGCCAGCCCAATCACCACGACCGCTGTCGATTGCTGAAAATACGACTTCATTTAATTCTCGTTAAAAATTGCGCAAGGACCATCGCCGATTCGACAATCGACCACTGGTTATCCATCATGCCCAACGCAAGATCATCTTGCGATTGACAAAAAAGAATTTGTTGGTCAAGGCAAAAAGCGAGAATTCTTGGAGACTTTCAGCGGCATGAAGCGGTCACGAGGTGCCCCGCACGTGTTTCGATTCCTGCGGCGCTACCTGCCAGAGAAAGCGTTCTTTCGCAAGCTGCTGACGCTCGCCAGCGGCATCTTGGCGGGGCAGCTCATGGTCGTGGCGAGCGCGCCACTGCTGACCCGACTGTTCACGCCGGCCGAGTTCGGCCTGTTTGCCGTGTTCAGCGCGATCACCGCGATCACCGGTATCGCGATCTGCCTGCGTCTGGAATTCGCCGTGCCCGTGGTCGGCAGCGACGACGAGGCCGCAGCGTTGATGACGGGTGCCATTCTGGTCGCCACGATCAACACGATCCTTGTCTCTCTTCTGGTCTTTCTGTTGGGCCCGTCGCTGGTCGTGCTGGTCGACGCCGAAATGCTCGCCCGCTGGCTTTGGCTGATTCCTTTGGCCGTATGGATCTGGGGCGCCGGCAGCGTGATGAACTACTGGTCACTCCGGCGTGGCCGTTATCGCGTGAACGGTGTCAACCGGATGCTGACATTGGGGACGCAGGCCGGCGGTCAGGTCGGCCTCGCTCTCGCCGGCCTCGGCTCGCCCAGCCTCATTCTCGGCTATGTGCTGGGCTACGTCGTCCGCCTCGGCCACCATCTGACTCACCTGCCGGCATTCGACCGGCGACTTCTGTTCTCGCTGCACGATCCGAGACTGGTCTGGCGCACCGTCCGATCGAACTGGCGCTATCCTGCGTTCATTGCGCCCTCGTCCCTGTTGCACAACATGTGTGAGATGATCCCGGCGATCATCATCGCCTCGATGTATGGCCCGGCAGCAGCGGGTTGGTATGCCCTTGCCCAACGGATCATGAACATTCCGACCAAGCTGCTGGGCGAGGCGGCGAGCGAAGTTTTTCTCGGCGAAGGGCGCACCTTGAAAGGGCATGCCCTCAAACAGTTCTTCTTGCGAACGACCTTCTTTTTCTTTGTTCTCGCTGTTTGCGGCATGATACCTGTGTTGATATTTGCGCAAGATATTTTCGCTATCGTGTTCGGCGAAAGCTGGCGCAACTCTGGTTTGATTGTTCAATTGCTTATACCATTATATATATCCCGATTCATTGCACATCCGATCTCACAATTACTTAATATAATGCAAAAACAATACTTGCATTTTATCGCATATATTTTTAATTTATTGTCGATAATTTTCATTTTCTTGATCGCATATTATTTTGATTGGGATCTCAAAACTACTATCCTCGTATTCAGTATTTTTTCTTCCATTGCATTTATATTTTCCATTCTGGTTTCTTGGTGGGCCGTACATCGATCGGCTCTGTTGACCTGACCCAGCCCCCTGAGAGAGGTCCACGGACAAGGGGAGCCTGTTCTACCTTGGTTCGTGAGGAGGACAGATGCGCAAGAGCCGTTTCAGCGAGGAGCAGATCATCGGAATCCTGCGAGAGCACGAAGCCGGGGCGAAGCTCGACGAGCTTTGCCGGCGGCACAACGTCTCGCAGACGACATTCTACAAATGGCGGGCCAAGCACGGCGGGATGACGATGTCGGACGCCGAGCGGCTGACGTCGCTGGAAGACGAGAACCGCCGGCTGAAGGAGTTGCTGGCCGAGGCGCTGTTGGATAACAAGGCGCTGAAGGGGCTCTTGGAAAAAAACTGGTAACGCCTGCCGCCCGACGCGAAGCGGTGGTCCTGGCCCAAAACGAGCATGGGCTGTCGCGGCCCATCTCCGTCGAGCTTGGGGGCGTGCAGGCTGGTGGGCATCTCGCGGTCGCTCGCCTGTCGCGAGCCGGTTCGGCCGAAGGAACATGCCAGATTGCGTGAGCGGCTTCGTGCCCTTGCCGGCGAGCATCGTCGCTTCGGCTATCGCCGGCTGCACGAGCTGCTCAAACGCGAGGGCTGGCGCGTCAACCACAAGCTCATCGCCCGGCTCTATCAGGAGGAACGCCTCGCGATCCGCCGCCGTCACCGGCAGAAGCGCGGGACCGGCACAATGTCCGGCCACTGGTGCCCGATTGCTGCCAACCAGCGCTGGTCGATGGGCTTCACCGAGGACACCTTGGCCAGCGGCCGCAGGTTCCGCACCGCCAATCTCAAGGACGATTGCACCCGCGAATGCCCTGCGATCCTCGTCGATTTTTCGCTGCCCGGACGCCGCGTCACCCTGATGCTCGACGACGTCGCCCGCGAGCGCGGCTATCCCGATATTCTCGTCGTCGACAATCGACCGTCAGTAGACGGTCGATCCGATCTGCGAAGCAGGCGCGGCCAGAAGGCCGCGAAGGGCCCAGAGTTCACCGGCCGCGACCTCGAGAACTGGGCACATCAGCACGGCGTCAAGCTGTTCTTCATGGATCCCGGCAAACCGATGCAGAACGGCTCGATCGAAAGCTTCAACGGCCGCTTCCGGGACGAATGCCTCGATCCGCACTGGTTCCGTAGCCTCGACGAGGCCCGCCAAATCATCGAGCGCTGGCGCCTGGCCTACAACGAAACCAGGCCCCACACCGCCCTGCGCATGTCGACGCCGAATGCGTTCGCAGCCGCTCGACCGTTCGAGCGACCGCGGCAAGCGGCTCCGGCGCCAGAGCTGTCTCGGGGCTCATCGCCGGAGCCGCTTGCCGCTCTTTCCACGCCGGTGCTATCCCAAACGGACAGATCCCACTTATGAGTGGCCCTAAGTTCGGGGCTGGGTCATGCCGAGCCGAGCATCGACGACGCATGACCGTCCTCGGTTCGTTTGACAACGCGGGGTCGGGCCCGCCGACGGCTTGCCCGCCCCCTGAACAGCAGCAGAGGAACCAGATCAACCGAGCAGCGCCATCAGAGCACCCCCGGCCCGACTTCCGCCGCCGTCAGCTTGAACGCCTGATTGGGCGGGCAGGAGTAGCCGGGGTTCTGGGAAACGCCGGAGCCCGATTGGATGCTGACTGTTCCATCGTGTCCGTCGACCTGCACACCAGTCGGTAGGTAGGTTAATGGCGCGCTTGAATAATCCAGGCCGATCCGCAGCGGTCCGACGTTGCACCGCAACAGGCAGTTCGAGACCGTGGCGTTACCGAACCGACTGTTGTCCCCATTGCCCCGGAGGAGGAGAATGGAGCCGACCCCGACGATCTTGTTACCGATCAGGATGTGATCCGGGCCGTACACCGAAATCCCGGTGGTGTTCTCGCACCAATTGTGTCGAACAGTCCACTGTCGGCACTGGCGGAGGTCGATCGCGCGCATGTTGCTGGTGACGAAGGTACAATACTCGACCACACCCTGATCGCCGCCCTTGCAATCGATCATGGCCCCTTCACTCCAGGGCATATTCTCGAAAAGGCAGTAGCTCACGACCATGCGCGTCGGTACGAACAAACCGGTCGCCGCGACTTCGATACCCTCACTCTGGTCCGAAGCATAATTGGAGCTAATCGTGTTTGGAAAGTTCGCGAAGTGGCATCGTGTGATCGTGAGGTCGTATGCGGCATCCGTCTCCAGATAACCACCGGCACGGAAACCCCAGCGCCACTGCGGCCATTGCGGATCGCCGGAGTTCCAGGTGTGAAAGGTCCGAGGGTTCTCGAACCGGCAGTAGCCGATCTCGCAAAAATCGGTTCGCCCATTCGTCGTCAATCCGTGGCTTCGCGTCCAGTAGGTCGATCGGCCGTAGTCGGCGAACCTGCAGCGCAAGAACTTGTGCCGCTGCCCGCTGAAGCTGATGCCGTTCAAGATATACCCGGTGAAGTTCAGCCCATGCACCCAAACATGCGCGCCGCCGGATACGGTCAGGCATGTTTGGACCTCACCGCCGAGCGTGGCCTTCAGCAGGTTGGCCGCCCGAATGACAATCGGCTTTTCCGCGGTGCCACTCTTGCCGCTGATCATGAAACCACCGCCGTAGGAGCCGTTGGCCAGAACGATGTGGTCACCGGCTTGCGCATTCGACAACGCCGCCGCCAACTGACTACCGTTGCTGACATTGACGGTGCGCAGGGCAGGCGGCAGCGAGACGCCGGTATCGTGCGACGGCGTCGACGGTGATTGAACGGTTGCGACCGTCACGGCGATCCGCCCAGTTGCGCTGATGGCGCCGTCACCAAGAGTGTAGGTGAACTGATCGTCACCGGTGAAGCCCGCGTTCGGGGTGTAGCGGACGCTACCTTCGACCACCGTGGCAATGCCGTTCTGCGGCTGCGAGAGGTTGACGAGCGACAGCGTGACTCCCGGGTTGACGAGCGTGCTTTGGCTCAAGACGTCGAGGTCGACCGCTTTGCCGGCCGTCGTCGTGGCGACGAACGGCACGGCGACGAGCGGGGCCTCAGCGGTAGCGGTCGTCTCTTCCTGCGCAACGCCGTAGGACAGTTCGGGAGTCAGCATATTGCGAGCCTCGAACGCGACCCAGTCGGCCGGCAACTTCCGGTCGATGATACGAACCTCGTCGATGAGCCCTTCCCAGCCGGCACCGAGATAGAGCGGTCCGGTGACGCTGGTCGCCCCGGACCGGCCTTCGCTGCGCGACAGCGAGTCCCTGACGCCATCGAGGTAGAGTTCGGGCGCATCGCCGGCAGACCAGGCGCTATGGATCAGCTGCCGGTCGACGGTCTGCCGGTTGGCGCTGCTCAAGGCGAAAGCGACGCCATCCGAGCAGTGGACCTTGGCATGAACCACGTTCGGCGTGCCGCTACTGGTCTGGCCGACATAGCTCAAGGTGATCCCGGCCCGCCAGTCGGTGCTGTCCGGCGTGCCCTGCACGAGAATGCCGTTGGAGGTGCCGGGCATGCTCGTGTCGGACTTGACCAGCGCCTGCATCGTGATTGCCGATAGACCTTCGAGCCAAGGTGTTCCCGGTAGACTGAAACTGCCGGCGCCGTCGAAGCGGGCCGCCGTACCGAGCAGAGTGTCAGACGTAACGCCCTCGGGCACGAGATTACGCCCCTGCCCTGTTGCATCGCTGCCGTCAGGGAAGCGCCACCGGACGAGATAGCTCTGCCAGACGCCGGCGGCATTGGCCTCGCTTTGCGCGACCGAACTCTTGCCATAGAAAAGAAAGATTTGAATCTGGCTGGCAAGTGCCCAACTCGGCAAGCGGACCCAGGCAAGCAAAGTACCGCTTTCGGGATCGTAAGATTCGATCTCGTGATCGAGCTTGTTGCCTTGCATGTCCTCGAAGCGGATGTCGGCACCATCCGGGTATGTCACCTTGCCGCCATGGGCTGCAGACTTGAGCCATGTGCCTTGCTCGCTGACCATCACGACGACGTCCTCGACGATGCCGGCATCAGGAGCTTGTGCCGGCATGACGATCCGGCGCCGGTAGCCGTAGCCGTTGGCATAGCTCTCGGTGACCGACGCCGGCTGGACCTCGACCACCACCGTCGCCTTCGAGGTGCCGCCCCTGTCGTTGCCGATAGTGTAAGTGAAATCATCGAAGCCGACGAAGCCCATGTTCGGCGTATAAGTGATCGTTCCATCCGGGTTGAAGACCAGCTTGCCCTTGAAAGGCAGAGTCACGGCGACGATCCGGATCTCCTGGCCCGCCGGCAGGCCGTCGTTGCCGAGGACGTCGATCGCGACCGGCACGCCCGCCTCGGTCACGACGTGATCATCGGCCGCGGTCGGCTGCTCGGCGGTCTCGACGATGGTGAGCAGGACGCTTGCCGAAGCACTGGCACCACGATTGTCACGAATCGTGTAGGTGAACTGATCGGCGCCCTGATAGCCGGCATCGGGGGTGTAGGAGAACGTCTTGTCGGGGTTGAAGGCGAGGCTGCCATGGCTCGGCATCGTGTAGCTGACGACCTGCAGCGGGTCGCCATCCGCGTCACTGTCATTGCCCAGGATGGCGAGCACGGTCGTCTGGCCCGCCTCGAGGGTGAAAGCATCGCCCTTGGCGAGCGGCGGCCGGTTCTCGGCCAGCACCTTGACGGTCACGATAGCGCTGGTGGTCGTTCCCGCCTGGTCGATCACCGTGTAGGTGAAGCTGTCGATGCCGACGAATCCGCTCTGCGGCACATAGCGAATGGACTGGCTCGCCAGCACGTTGGCGGCACCGTGCCCGGGCACGCTGATGGCGATGAGCCGCAGCGAGCCGGTGGCGGTCAGGTCGTTGCTCAGGACCGGGATGATGGCGTTGCCGCCCGCGATCATCTCGATATAGTCGTCGGTCGCCCGCGTCGCGCCGTCATTGGGTGCCACGGTGATCGTGACCTCCGCTCCGGATGGCGTGCCCTGCGCATCCCTCACCGTGTAGGCGAAGCTGTCGGTGCCGACGAATCCCGCCGTCGGCGTGTACGTGAAGGACTGATCGGAATTGAAGATAACATTGCCATGCGCCGGGTTCGAGAAGCTCGTGACGGTGAGGTCGCCACCGCTGTCATTGGCCAGCACATGGATCGTCACGGATGTGCCGAGGGTGGTGACGATGGCATCGGGCAGAACGCTGAGCACGGCACGGTTCCTTCGGGCGGGTCACAGAAATAGGGATTATTTCTGCGTAATAGCGCATAGATAGGATTATTGTCAACATCCATCTCTGCTGCCCACTTGTTGCGCATCCGCCCTCCTCCATGCACACATACGGTCGTTGCCGGGGTCCAGGCGGCAAGCGGCGCCACGTGGTCGAGACCCGCAAGGGTGAACCGATCCTGGTCGTTCTCGAGGCGGCGCCGGCGCTCCGGCACGGGCACGGGCTGGTGCTCGAGGACGGCTCGGTCATCCGCATCGAAGCGCTTGCCGAGCCGGTCCTCGACATCACGGCCCCCGATCTCGTGCGGATTGCCTGACATCCGGGCAACCGGCAGCTGCCGACCGAGATTCTCCCAGGGTTCTGCGGATCCGCGCTGATCATGTGAGCGCCGATATGTTGGCTGGCCTCGATGCCGAGATTCAGGCTCGCGAAGCCGTTTTCGAGCCGGAAGGCGGCGCCTACGGACACCATCATCACAGCCATGGCCGACCACGAGCTTTGCCGGCTCATGGCCTGGTTCTCGCCGGCCTTCCCGACCGGCGCCCATGCCCCTACAGCCACGGGCTCGAGACCGCCGTTGTCTCGGGCCTGGTGAGGAGCGGCGACGAGCTGGCAACATGGCTCGAGGATGCGCTTCGTCACTGCAGCGGCTTCAGCGCCGCCCTTTTTCTCGGTCGGGCCTGACACATGGTGCTGGCGGGCGAGAAGGCAGCGATTGCCGTTTTGAGCGAGCACGCCATCGCGTTCCAGTCGACCACCGAGCTCCGGCTGGAGACCGCTCAGCAAGGGCGGGCGTTTCTCACCGCTGTGGCGAAGGCCTGGCCCTGCCCTGCCCTATCCGATCACCGTCGGCGTTGCCTGTGCCGGGCATGGGCTCGGCCTGCAGCCAGCGCTCGTCGGTTATCTCTTCGCCTTCGCCGCCAATCTGGCATCGGCTGGCGTACGGCTCGTGCCGCTCGACCAGAGTGACGGGCTAGGCATATTGGCCCGGCTGGAACCGGTGGTGGAGGCTGTCACCCAGGCGGCTCTCGCGGCCGATCTCGATGATCTCGTCAGTGCCGTGCCCATGGTCGACTGCTGCTCGATGCGTCACGAAACCGACTACACGAGGTTGTTCCGCTCATGAATGCCCCCTCCCCCCTGCCCGCACCCTCGCCGCATGGCACTTTGCGTGTGGGCATCGAGGGGGGCCGGTCGGCTCCGGCAAGACGGCGCTGACCGACGCCCCGTGCAAGGCGTTGCGCGACCGTTACGCCCTCGCGGTCCTCACCAACGACATCTACACGAAAGAGGATGCGCAGTTTCTCACGCGCTCGGGCGCCCTCGCTCCGGAGCGCATCGTCGGCGTCGAGACGGGCGGCTGCCCGCACACGGCGCTCCGCGAGGATGCATCGATCAATCTCGCTGCGGTCGCTGATCTGGCGGCCCGGTTTCCGGACCTCGATCTCGTCATCATCGAGTCCGGCGGCGACAATCTGGCGGCGACGTTCAGTCCCGAGCTCGCGGATCTCGCCATCTACGTCATCGATGTCTCGGCTGGCGACAAGATCCCGAGAAAGGGCGGGCAGGCATCACGCGTTCCGATCCACTCGTCATCAAGAAGATCGGTCTCGCCTCTTCCCTGGGCGCCTCGCTGGAGGCGATGGATCGCGATGCCCGCCGGCTGCGCGGCGAGCGGCCCTTCGTCTTCAGCGACCTCGAGAGGGGCGACGGCCCGAGCTCGATTGCCCGATTCATCGAGAGGGAGGGCTGACCCGAGCGGGACAAGGGTAGTTTTCACGCGTGGGTGGCAGCGGGTTATGCCGACCACATCCGAAGGTATCCGCGTATACTTTTATACATCCCTGCGCGCCTGCCGTTATGCCCCCCCCCTCTTTCCCCATGCTCCTTGCGCACCATGAGCGGAGCCTCCCATCAGCCGGATGACCGGATCGGCATCCAGACATCGCGGAACCAGCGGGCGAAATGCTCGATGCCATCCTCGATCGAGGTTTCGGGCAGAAAGCCGGTCGCCCGAGTGAAATCGTCGATATCGGCATAGGTCGCCGGCACGTCGCCCGGCTGCATCGGTGCCATCTCGCGCTCGATCGTCATGCCCAGGCTGCGCTCCAGGCAGGCAATGACATGCAGCAATTCGGCCGGTTGGTTGTTGCCGATATTGTAGAGCCTGAACGGCGTCCTTCCGCCCTGCGGCAAGTCGGTGCCCGCCTCCGGTGGTCGGTCCATGACCCCCCTGATGCCGCCCACGATATCGTCGATATAGGTGAAGTCGCGCTGCATCCGCCCTTCGTTGAAGACCTTGATCGGCAGGCCGTTCGCGGCACGCTCGGCGAAGACGAACGGCACCATGTCCGGCCGCATCCACGGGCCGTAGACCGTGAAGAAACGCAGCCCGGTGGTCGGCAGGTCGAAAAGATGGCTGTAGCTGTGTGCCATCAGCTCGTTCGCCCGCTTGGTGGCGGCATAGAGGCTGACCGGATGGTCGGCGCTGTCGGCCGTCGAGAACGGCCGCTTGGTGTTGGCGCCGTAGACCGAGGACGATGAGGCGTAGACGAGGTGTCGGACGGCATTGTGCCGACACCCCTCGAGGACCGTCATGAAGCCCACGAGATTGCTGTCCACATAGGCATGGGGATTCTCGAGGCTGTAGCGGACGCCGGCCTGGGCGGCGAGATGCACAACCAAATCGAACCGTTCCGCGGCGAAAAGTGCCGCCGTCCGTTCGCGATCGGCGAGATCGAGCTCGACGAACCGAAATCCGTCTGCGTCCGCGAGCCGATCGAGCCTGGCTCGCTTGAGTCGACGATCATAGTAATCGTTGATGTTGTCGACGCCCACCACCGACAGCCCTTCCCGCAGCAGCCGATGGGCGAGAGCGGCGCCGATGAAACCGGCAACGCCAGTAACCAGTATTGCTTTCGTTGTGCTCATCGGGTCCGTCCGGCAGGGGGCTGCAACAGTGACCGGCCCCGAAGCGGCCGGGCGCGGCCGAGGCCGTCATAGTCGATCGTGCGCACGATCTGAAGGGCAGCCACACGCTGGCGGGAACACCTGCACAATCCCATCACCTGGCCAGAGCCGCGTATAACCGTCTCATTTGATCCGCGTACAACACCTCACATAGCAGTATCGAAACGGGTCATGCACCTTCTGGTGCGAGTGCCTTGATCGACGAACGTTCCGATCCCTGCTACACATGCGGTCTTATGTACCTCCATATCTAGGTTGCCCTGCATGGCCCTGTCGCTGACGCTGACCAGTCCGGCCCGACCGGTGGAAACAGACCGCAAGATCACGCTCAGCCTGCCGGCCCCGGTGGTCCAGGCACTCAAGGTGCGGATGGCCGCCGAGGACACCACAATGCGGGCCCTGATCCTGGAGGCTTTGGCCATCACCGGCTATGACGTAGCAGCGGACGAGATTCGTGACCGTCGCCGACGTTGAAGCCGCGATCCGCCGCCCACTCTCGGTACATCGTTCACATTTCGCCGCGGGCAGCCGAGCATGAGCGGGAAACAGGTCGATCTCTTCCTCGACAGCCTGATCAACGCGCCGTTCAAGGACGATCGGGCGCTCATGGAGTTTCCTTTCTTCTCCCTGCAGAAGACACCGAGGCGGCGCCCTCTGGTCTATGACGACGGCAAGGTGAAGATCGAGATCCGCCCGGGCGATCGTGGCATTGCCACGATCTGGGACAAGGATGTGCTGATCTACATCGCCTCGATCATCAACGACCGGATCGAGCGGGGCCTGCCGGTCGAGCGCAGTATCCGTTTCAACGCGTACAATCTTTTACGCGTAACAGGGCGCAGCACCGGCAAACGTGCGTACGAGCTTCTGCTCGATGCGATTTTCCGGCTGCGCTCCACCACGATCGTCACCACGATCGAGGCGGGTGAGACGAAGGAACGGCGCGGCTTCGGCTGGATCGAGACATTTCGCATCCTCGAGAAGCGGAGCAAGGGCGGCAAGCAGATCATGGCGGCCTGCGAGATCACCCTCAACGACTGGATGTTCCGTGCCATCGTCAAGGATCGTCGTGTCCTGACCATCGATTCGGGTTATTTCAAGCTGACGATGGGCCTCAAGCGGCGTCTCTATGAACTGGCGCGCAAGCATTGCGGGCGGCAGCACCGTTGGGTGATCAGTTTGCCACGGCTGATCGACAAGTGCGGGTCGGTCCTCGAGCCGCGCTTCTTCAAGCCGCAACTGCGCAAGGTCATCAACGACGACGATCTGCCGGAATACCACATCGCCATCAGCTTCGATCCTCAGGACAAGCCCGATGCCCTCGATGGGGCTTTCGAGAGCCGGCGATGGGCCAGCAACGAGCGGATTCTCGTCTCCTTCTGGCCCCGTGGCCAAAATCCGCCCGACACCCGGACCGCCGACGAGTAGGCACGGTACATCATTCACATTCGCCGACCGGAAACACTCGACCAGCGCACGGTACATCGTTCACATCGTGGCGCTGCACCATCCCACCTTGCATCCGGACACGGTACATCATTTACGCCGACACGGTACATCGTTCACATTTCGTATCGGTACATCATTCACACAGACACGGTACATCATTCACAAAATGCTTCGTAACATATTGGTGAAAAACATCTAATCGTCCCTTTAACGTTCTAACAGAATCCTATTAACTCTTTAACGGCACCCTGAGCCGATCAGTCTGTGGATAAAGAGCCTTCTCTGATTGGAGTCGCTGATGTCAAGCTGTTCCGGCTCTTTCTCCAACGCTCGGCGCGGCTCTCCGCCTGATAGATGGCGTAGAGGTCCTTCTTGGCCTTGCCGTGCACCGATTTCGGCAGAGCATTAGTGCTCTCGCGGTAGCCGTCCTCGATCGCGAGCAGCTCCTTGCGGCCGTCGGCATCGGCGCCGATGAGAACGCGGATGCACTGCCGGTCGTGGTCGAGCCGCCGCGTGAAGTAGACCCCGTCAGCCCAGAGATAGACGTAGCGCCGGATGCCGAGATCACGCCGCTGCCAACTCGCTACCAGGCGATGCACCGTCGACGCCGGGAGCCCGGGCGCGTCAGGGCCGAGCAGGGCCGCGAGCGCCTCCTCGAACTGACCGGTAGAGATGCCCTTCAGGTAGAGCCAGGGCAACAGCTCCTCGACGTTCTTTGTCCGTCGCAGGAACGGTGGCAGCACCTTCGAGGTGAAACGGATGCGCTCACTGTCCGTGTCGTCACCGCGGTCGCGCAGCTTCGGCCGGCGCACGGCGATCGGGCCGATACCGGACTGGATCTCGCGCTCGGGCGCGTGACCGTTACGGACGACACCGCGCCGGCCATGCGCGTCCTCAAGCTCGGCATGCGCCCCGAGAAACGCTTCGACCTCGGCCTCGATGACCTGCTGCAGCATCCGGCGCGCTCCCGATCGTAACACCTCCAACAGCGGATCGTCCGTCACCCTCGAATTTGGGCGCTGCAATCGAGCGACGGTATCCTCCACCATGGCGTGTCCTCATACGGTGACCTCGAGCATCACCGAGGATACGCCGCCTGCCGCCTCATCCACCAAATTCTAGCATAGCTCCCATCGCGGGGAGGCCTGCATCTGGTCTTGGCGTCCTTGCTCCTGGCAGAACAAGGACGTCATAACAGGCCGATTCCGCTCAACAACTTCTCGGACACGCTCTGAGAGACTGACCGCAAGATGTCTGTCTTCAGGAAAACGGGTTTGCTCTCGAAAGGGACAACCCGCAGGGGGCCGAATAGGGATCACGAGATCACGGAGGGGCTCGTCCTCTCTATTGCGGCATGAAAATCGCAGATCTCATCGAGTATCGAGGACAGATATCCGAGATCGGCTGGGAAGCCGTCGAGCCTGTCCGGTGGAGAGAATCGTTCGAGATACAGCCGGAGCGTGGCCCCGACGGTGCCCGTGCCGGAAAGCCTGACGACCAGCCGCGCACCGCTCGAGAAGACGAGACGAACACCCTGATGCTCGGTGAGCGAGTTATCGACCGGGTCCCGATAGGAAAAATCATCGGCAAGCTCGATCCTGTCATTCCGCCAGCTCGTGCCGGTGAGCCCGGGCAGCTTCGCGCGCAGGCCCGCCATCAGCTCTCGAGCCTTGCCGGCGTCGACCTCCTCGTAGTCGTGCCGCGCGTAGTGATGTCGGCCGAACCGCTGCCAGTGCCGCTGCATGATCGTGGCCGCGTCCTCGCCCCGGGCCGCGATGATGTTCAGCCAGAAGAGAACGGCCCAGATCCCGTCCTTCTCGCGTACGTGACTGGAGCCGGTGCCGGCACTTTCCTCGCCACACAAGGTGGCACGGCCGGAATCGAGCAGATTGCCGAAGAATTTCCACCCGGTCGGGGTCTCATAGCAGGCAATCCCCAGCTCCTCCGCCACCCGATCGACGGCGCGGCTGGTCGGCATCGAGCGGGCTACGCCGGCAAGGCCATCCGCGTAGGCGGGGATCAGGGTAGCATTGGCGGCGAGCACCGCGAGGCTGTCCGACGGGGCAATGAAGAGGCCCCGGGCATGGACGAGATTGCGGTCGCCATCGCCATCCGAGGCGGCACCAAAATCGGGAGCATCCGGGCCGTTCATCCGGGCGACGAGCTCGCGGGCGTGGACCGGGTTGGGATCCGGGTGGCCGCCGCCGAAATCGGGCAGGGGCTGGTGATTGACGACCGTGCCGGCAGGGGCTCCCAGAATGTTCTCGAAAAGCCGCACGGCATACGGACCGGTGACCGCATGCATGGCGTCGAAATGCAGGCGAAAGCCGGCCCGGAAGAGGCCCGCTATGGCGTCGAAGTCGAAGAGCTGGCGCATCAGCTCGGCATAGTCGTCGACCGGGTCGATGATCGTGACCCGCATGGCGCCACAGCGCTGCTCGCCAATCGTCGAGAGATCGACATCGGGCCCGGCGAAGCGGCGATAGCTCGTGATTCGCCGGGTTTCGGCGAAGATCGCGTCGGTCAGCCGCTCCGGGGCGGGACCACCGTTCGCCGCGTTGTACTTGATCCCGAAATCACCGTCGGGGCCGCCGGGGTTGTGGCTGGCCGAGAGGATGATCCCGCCGAATGCCTGGTTCTTGCGGATCAGGTGCGACGCCGCCGGGGTCGAGAGCAGGCCATTGCAGCCGATCAGCAGCCGGCCGACCTCGTGGGCGGCAGCGAGCTTGATGATCGTCTGGATGGCGCGATCGTTGAAGTAACGCCCGTCACCGCCGAGCACGAGGGTCTGGCCGGCGAGGCCGGGCAGGGCGGCGAAGATCGAGGCGACGAAATTCTCGAGGTAATGCGGCTGCGCAAAGACCTTGACCCGCTTGCGCAGGCCGGACGTGCCGGGCTTCTGATCATCGAAGGATCGTGTCTCGATCGTCTCGATCATGGTCGTTCACTCCCTGCGCCCCGATATGGTCAGCCACCGCATAGCCTACGGCCGGGGCGAAGAGAATGGCACAAAGCCGGCCGGAGAACGATCAACCCGAGGCGAGATCGCCGACCGGCACAAGACGTCGAAGAATTCGTTTCTGTTCGTCGACACTGAAAAGGCTGTTGAATTTCTGCCCCCGCGTGTCGACGATCTGCTTCTCGTCACGGATCTTCCAGGCCTCCTCGGGGCGCACGATGTCGGTCCGATAGGAGGCGATCCGCTCGACCGACAAGGCACCCGGGTCGAGATCGAGAAAATGCGCCAGGGCATCCAGCACGGCCGTATCATTCTCGACCAGGTCGGCATACCGCACGACGAAAGTATCGGGACGGCCGATATTTTTCCTGATCACGCGACAATAGCGATTATACAGATCGATCATCTGATCGAGATCGCCGAGCCAGCTCCAGTGGTCCGGATATCTGGTCCTGGCATCATGGAGCGAGGCGACGACATCGGGACCATCGCGCAGGATATGGACGAAACGCGCGGTCGGCAGATGGCGGCGGATCTCGTCGATGAAGAACATGTGCTCGGGGCTCTTCTCGAGCCAGCCACGACGGTCGCGCAGGCTCGTCTCTCTGGTCATCAGGCGATCGAACAGCCGGCAGGCATCGGCGAGCCGACGCACGCCGGCCCAATCGTAGCTACCCTCCAGGGCATTGTTCTCGGTGATGAAGCGGAACGCGGCATCGACCCGCGCCCGATCGAGCTGCAGGCGGTCCAGCCAGCGGACCGGCCGCCAGCGATGCAGATGGCGAAAGAAATGGGTCTCCTTGAGGGTGAAGAGCTCGAGCTGGCTGGTCAGGATGGTCTGCAGCAGGGTCGTGCCGGAGCGCGGGCTGCCGACTAGGAAGAGCTTTCTCATGGGGCGGCCAGCTCGCGGACGGTGGGCACGGTTGTGCCGGTGGCGGGGGCAGGGGAGGGAGCGGCCAGGAGCGAATCGAGGCTTTCGATCATCGCCTCCGCCCGGGCCTGCCAGGTGTGCTCGGCCGCGACCAGGGCCCGCGCGGCCCGGCCCATGAGGGGCAGGCGGTGGCGATCGGCATGGACCCGGCGGAGCGCCGCCTTGAGGCTGTCCGGCTGATCGGCGGCGAAGAGGAAGCCGGTATCGCGGCCATCGATCAACTGGCGCGCGTCGGCGAAATCGGAGGCGAGCAGCGGCTTCGCCATCGCCATGTACTCGTAGAGCTTGATCGGCGAGTGATACATGGTGCCGATCTGCATCGCCGCCGCCCCGGCATAGCCGATATCGAAGCCCGCCATGTAGCGTCCGACCTCGGTCGCCGGCACCCGGCCGAGAAACCGGACGCGGTCGGCGATGCCGCAGCGCCCGGCCAGGGCTTCCCAGGATTCGCGCATGACCCCGTCACCGACGACGACGAGCCCGAACCGCAATCCTTCCCGCGCCAGATCCCCGAGCGCCTCGATCAGCCGATCCAGAACCTGCCAGCCGATCAACGCCCCGACGAAACCGATCGTCGGATCCTCGAAATAACGCATATTAGGAATGTTTTCAAGAGAGAACCGCTCGAGCTCGACGGCGTTGGGCACGACCAGGATCTTGCCCGGCGACACGCCGCATTCCTCGACGATCAGCTCCTTCAGGGCCGGCGAGATGCAGATCAGCGCGTCGCAATCCCGATAGGCGGCCTTCTCGATCCGCTCGGCCAGCCGCGGCAGGCCGACGGTCGAGCGCTCGACCCTGGTCTCGTAGTAGAACAGGCCCTGCGTCTCGAGAATCCAGGGAATGCCCGCTTTCTTGAAGCGGCGGCCCAGCACCTGCATGGTGGCGAAGCGCTCGTAGACCCAGTCGACCCGGCCGCCGAGCTCGGCCCAGGCGGCACGGCGATTGCGCGCCGCCAGGAGCAGCCGGGCGGCATCGCCGGCAAGGCGGAGGGCGGGCCAGCGCTCGAGCCCGGCCTGCAACGTGCCCCTGGTGACCCTCTGGCCCACCCGGTCGCCCACGATGAAGGGATCGACCCTCCAGCCCTGGGCGCGAAAGCCGTTGACGACACCCAGGATATGGGCGCGCGGGCCGGCCGAGTAGGCATCCGGGCGGGTCGAGACGGTGGGTGCGGCGGAGAGATAGCCGAGGCGGGGCGGGCTCGGGCGCGACAAGAGCGGTCTCCGGGGCAGGGCGGCCAGGCCCGATTCCTACCCCTGAAACCTCTAAGGTTCCCTTAACTCGTGCCGGCCGGGTTCGCTCGGCAATTTCGCCTTTTGGCGGCGGACGAGCCGCCGCATGCGGCGCCAGCCGTGGCGGGACCCGCCGAAGCTGTCGGGTTCGTTCGTCGATTCCTCGGGTTCGCTCGTCGAATCGGCGGGTTCGTTCGTCGAATCGGTGGGTTCGCTCGTCGATTCCGCAGGTTCATTCGCTCTCGCATGTCGCGGAATCCGCGACATGCGCCGGAAATTGTCGCAGAATCCGCGACAACCCGAGGGAGAATGTCGCAGAATCCGCGACAGGCCGAGGAGAAATGTCGCAGAATCCGCGACAACCCGAGCCCTGCTGTCGCATCCTGAGCCCGCTCAGGCGATGTCAGGCGTCACGAGACGCCCGAACAGGGCCTCGTAGCGGGCGGCCGCGACTTCGGCCGTGAAGGCGGCGGCAGCGGCCCTGGCGGCCGCTCCCATCCGGTGCCGGGCGACCGGATCGCCGACCAGCCGGGCCAGGGCCCCCGTCAGGGCCGCCGGATCGCCGGCTTCGACCAGATGGGCAGTCAGCCCGTCCTCGAGGAAGTCCTCCTGCCCACCCGGGCGGGTGGCGATGATCGGCAGCCCGGCCTGCATCGCCTCGAGATAGACCAGCCCGAACGCCTCGTGCAGGGAGGGCAGGGCGAAGATGTCCGCGGCCCGCAAGAGGGCCTGCTTGCCGGCCTCGTCGACGAAGCCCCTGAACTGGACGCGGCTGCCGAAGCCACGCTCCCCGGCCAGCTGCTCGAGCGGCAGCCGCTCGGGGCCATCCCCGAGCAGCAGCAGCCGCACGTTGTCGGCCCCGATGGCAGCGCAGGCCTCGACCAGCGCCGTCAGATTCTTGCGGCGGACGAGCCGGGCGAGGCTGACGACATAGACGGCATCCGGGTCGAGCCCGAGGGCCCGACGATCCGGGGCGCCGGCAGCCGGCCGATCTGCATCGGGGAGGCCCACCCCGGACAGATCCGGGCCAGACGGGGCGGCGGGCGGCGTGGGGAGCGCCAGGCCGGGGGAGATGACCTCGAGCGGCGACGGGCAGCCGTAGAGCGTGACGGCTCGCCGTGCCAGGTCGGTCGAGACGGCGACCCGGATGTCGGCCGCCCTGAGCACCCGCCGCACGATGGCGGCGAGCAGGCGGCTCTTGTCCGGCGTATAGCGTTTGACCGGATCGTAGATGTCGCCGCCGGCGAGGGTGAGGACATGCGGCACGCCGCAAGCGGCGGCCAGATGCACCCCGGTCGGTCCGCTCGGCACGGCGAACCAGGTGTTGATCAGGTCGTACGTGTGCCGCCTTAAAAGCGTATACCCGTAGAATGTTCCAAATGGCCAGAAGCCGACCAGCGAGGCGAGCGAGCTGTGGCTGGCCTGCCGCCGCGGCCAGCCCGGTGCCCGGAAGACCCGGATGGCACCGTCCCGGGTCGCGGCCGGCTCGCCCCGGGCGGCACCGCTCAGGACATGGACGGTGTGGCGCCGGGCCAGCTCCCGGGCGATGCCCTGGACGGCGATCCCGCCACCGCCGGAGAAGGGCGGATACTCGTAGCAGACGATGAGCAGGCGGATCGCCCGGCTCCTGGAACGAGGTTCAGTTCACGTAGTATTTCTGGCTCTGGGTATAGTACTGGCCGACATCGCCATAGCCGTAGCGCGCGTGCTTCTTCATGTCGACCATGGTGAGCACGGCGCCCGCCGGCTCGATGCCGACCTCGGCCAGGGCCTGGATGCTGTCCTCGGCGGCCCCGATCATGGTCTGCCCCCAGCGCAGGCAGAACAGCACCTTGTCGGCGAGCAGGGCGGCGACCCTGGTGTCGGTGACGCTGGCGAGCGGCGCCGAATCGAGCACGATGTAGTCGTACGAGTCGCGCAAGGATTCGATCAGGAGCCGCATCTTCTGGCTGTCCAGAAGATCGGTCGGGTTGGTGGTCTGGCCCTTGATCGGCAGGAAGTGCAGGCCGGTCTCGAGGTCGTGGTGGATGACCTCCTCGAGGCTGCGCTCGTTGGCCATGTACTCGACCAGGCCGCCGGATACCTGCCAGCCCAGCTCGCGATGCACGCTCGGATGGCGCAGGTCGAGATCGATCAAAAGGACGCGCTTGTGCGAGCGGGCGGCGAAGGTGGCGAGGCTGACGGCGAACGTCGTCTTGCCTTCCTGGGGCAGGGAGGAGGTGGCCAGCACCACCTTGGGCTCGCGATCGACATTGGAGAGCTTGACCGCCATGTAGATGCTGCGAATCGCCTCGGCATAGGCCGAGAGCGGCTTCTCCATCAGGTACTGGTAGGGCTTCTGGTTCTTCTTGAGGCGGTCGAGGCGGGGGACCAGGGCGAGCGTGTGGAGGCCGAGCTTCTGCTCGATCTGCCGGCCGCTGCGAATGCCCCGATCGAAGCGGTCGAGGACGATGGCGAGGAGGGCGCTCAGGCCGAACGAGATGACGAGGCCGGCGGCGGCGAAGAGCTTCTTGCCGGGGGTGGTGGGCACGGTCGGCGGGCTGGCCATCGAGACGATGCGCACATCCGGCTGCACGATCTCGAGCTGCTCGCGGGTTTCCTTGAAGCGATTGAGGAAGGCTTCGTAGAGGGTGCGGGTCGATTCGGCCTGCCGCTCGAGCTGGGCGAGCTGGACCCCGGCCGCCTGGTCCGTGACGTTCTGCGTCTTGACGTCGCCGAGCTGGCTTTCGATCGAGGCGATGCGCGTCGCGGTGACGCTGAGATCGTTCTGCAGCGTGAGGATGATCCGCTCGACCTCTGAGTTGATCTTCGCCTCGAGGTTCTGCTTCTCGTTGCGCAGCCAGATCATGCGCGGGTGGCGCTCGCCATAGAGGGACGAGAGCTCGGCCTCCTCGCGCAGGAGCTCGGTCTCCTGCTGCCGGAGGCTGAGGATCAGGGGTGATTCGACGACCTCGGCGATCGAGTCGAGGCTGCGTCCGGAGCCGCGCAGATCGCGGACGAGCCGCAGCTTCGCCTGCTTCTCGGCCAGCTCGCCGCGGGTGACGATGAGATCGCGATTGAGATCGGACAATTCCTGCTGGGTCAGGGTCATGCCCTGGCCCTCGCTCTCGCCGACGAGGTTGGTCGACCGGAACTCGCCCACCTTCTCCTCGGCCTCGCGCAGCTCGACCTCGAGCTCGGTCAGGCGATCCTGGAGCCAGGCCGATGTCCGATCCGTGGCGAAGATCTTGTTGTTGAGCTGGTCGTCGACGTAGATCTCGGCGATCCGGTTGGCGATGCGTGCCGCCTTCTCCGGGTCGGGGGAGTTGAAGCCGATGGTGATGATGTAGGCGACCGGATCGCTCAGGAACTCGACGCTATCGCGAAACCTGTCGAGCGCCTTCTCCCGGGCTCGATAGGGGGCGACGCTTTCCAGCTCCGGCTCCTGCGCGGTGCCGCTGGTGATCAGCCATTCGCTCGGCAGCCAGGCGAGCATGGTGTCGAGCGGCTGCTCGATGAACCTGGCGAGGGCGCTCTTCGGGGGGGCGTCGGGATCCACGATCGTGGAGTTGAACTCCGGATCGTCGAAGAGGCCGAGATCCTCCATGACCCGGGCCTGGTAGTTGTGCGACTGGAGCAGGCGGATCTGGGTGGCGATGTCGTTGAAATCGGCGTTCAGGTCAGCGTTGACCGGATCGAGCTCGGCGACGCCGCTGTCGCTCGGCTCGACGAGGAGGGTCGCCTGGGCATTGTAGATCGGGATCACCGAGCTGCCGTAGAGATAGGCGGCGACCGTGCCGGCGATGGTGATCGCCGCGATCGACCATTTGCGCCGACGCAAAACGCCGAAAATGCCGGCGATGTCGATCATCTCGTTGTCGGCGAAAAGACCCTTGGCGGGATCCTTCGTGCCGTGTCGCGCTGTCCGAGTCTTGCTCATCGACTATCCGACCTACCGGTGATTGCCGGGACGGGAACCATCGGCCCATGACGGGGTGTTGCTTGCCGCACGGCAACCTAGCCCACTCTCACGACCGACTGAAGCAACGGTGTCCGGGCAAATAGGTGCTTGCCATGGCAAGTCGCTGCCGGGCAACACCGGTGCCTGGCTTGACATACCGGGTGACCTCCACCAGCGGCGCAAGGCACCACATGGGCTTAGATTGCGTTGTTGTGGTTCCGTGTCAATCACCGGGCGGTCGATGATTGCCCGAAAGTGATCGAGATCAAGGCATTGCCCCGGGTTTCGTGGTCAGGGGGCGACAGGAAGAATGGACAAGTCACGAGGGGACGGAAATGAGCGGAACGTATCTGGAGCTGGAGAAGCGCTACCAGGCATCCAGCAAGGCGCTGCACAAGGATGGCGGCGAGCCGTTGGCGGCGTTCCGCGCCCTGGTCAAGGCGGCGGGCACCGACGGCGCCCTCGATCACAAGACCAAGGAGCTGACCGCCCTCGCCATCTCCGTGGCGATACGCTGCGAGGGCTGCATCGTCTTTCACACCCGGGCCTGCCTCAAGCTCGGCGTGAGCCGCGCCGAGCTGCTCGAGCTGATCGGGGTCGCGGTCGAGATGGGCGGCGGCCCCTCGGCGGTCTATGGCGCCCAGGCCTTGGCCTGCTACGACGAGATGGCGGCAGCCTGAGACTCGGTACATCGTTCACAATCGGGTGGGCAGGGTGGTTCGACCGGATACGGGTACGGGGTTATGAGCCGATGCCGGCAGCGGCATCGGCGAGGGCGTCGAGCACGAGGGTCGGGGTCAGGAGCTGCGGCAGGACGACGGCGGGGCCCGCAACCGGGAAGACCACGTAGAGCGGCACGCCGGAGCGCTCGAAGCCACGCAGGAATCTGGTGATCGCCGGATCCTGGCGGGTCCAGTCGCCCACCAGATAGGCGATGTCATGCCGTTCCAGGGCGGCCTCGAACGCCGGCCCGCTGAGGGCCGCCTGCTCGTTGACGAGGCAGGTGAGGCACCAGGCCGCGGTCATGTTGACGAAGACGGGCCGGCCTTCCCGACGCAGGTCGGCGAGCAGCTCGGCGGTGAACGGCTCGGCCGGGCCAGCCTCCCGGTGGGCGGGGTCGGCGGCCGGCAACCGGCCGGGCAGGGCGGCGAGGAGGAGGGCGAGGGCCAGGGCGGCCACGCCGGCGGTCCTCGCCAGCCGCCCGCCGAGGCGGAGCACCCAGATGGCGAGGCCGAGGGCGACGAAGCCCAGGAGCACGAGCAGAAGGGCCCGGTCGCCGGCCTGCTGGGCCAGCACCCAGACGAGCCAGGCGGCGGTGGCGAACATCGGAAAGGCCATGAGCTGGCGAAACCGCACCATCCAGGCGCCGGGGCGCGGCAGTCGGCGCTGCAGCCAGGGGCTGGCGCTGAGCGCCAGATAGGGCAGGGCGAGGCCGAGCCCCAGGGCGGCGAAGACGATGAGCGCCGTGACCGGGCCCTGGGTCAGGGCGAAGCCGATGGCGGCGGCCATGAAGGGCGCCGTGCAGGGGCTGGCGACGAGGACGGCGAGCACCCCGGTGGCGAAGCTGCCGCCGAGGCCATGCTGCGGCAGCCGGCCCTGGCCGAGCCCCATGACCCGCCCGAACGCCGCCGGGGCGAGCTCGAAGGCACCGATCAGCCAGAGGCCGATGGCGAAGACGAGGTAGGCGAGCAGCGCCACGACCAAAGGCTGCTGCAGCTGGAAGCCCCAGCCGACGAGGGCGCCACCGGCCTGCAGCGCGATGAGCAGCCCGGCCAGGGCGAGGAAGGTCGTGAGCACGCCCAGCGTGTAGGCGAGGCCCTGCGCCAGGGCGCGCGGGCCGCCGGCATGCCGGACCAGCGCCAGCGCCTTGATCGACAGCACCGGAAAGACGCACGGCATGAGGTTGAGCAGGATGCCGCCCAGCAACGCCAGGAGGGCGGCCCGGACGAGGCCCAGCTCGCCGGCTTCGGGCTCGCTGCCTGTTGCGAGGCCGATCGAGGGGTCGAAGGCGGCCTCCACCAGGAAGGCCTGACGCAGCGGGCCGTCCGGAAGATCCTCGGTCAGCACCAGGACCCCGGTCAGCGGGTCGGGGAGGGTAGCCGCCCCGGCCGGCCGTGCCAGGTCGAGCGTCAGGCCATCCGGGCCGTCGCGCCGGACCGGCTCGGCGACGTTCTCGATATGGCCGGGCTGGTCCGGAAAGAAGCGGATCTCGCTCACCCGGTCGCTCATCCCATCAAGGGCGAGCCCGGCGTCGGTGGCGAGGCGCAGCGTGGTGGCGTCGGCATTGAAGCCGATCGCCCAGGGGCTGGCGCGGGGCAGAGCGGCCCGGGCGGCCTCGATGAGCTGGAGGGTCGGGGCATCCGCCGGCACGGGCATGGTCCCGACCGGGATGTCGAGGGCGAGGCTGCCGCGCTCGGGGATGCAGATCTCGGCGCAGACCAGCCAGTCGGCCTCGAGGCGGATCGGCAGCGCCGTGCCGGCCGGCCAGTCGGCGGGAATCCGCAGCTCGTCGAGCAGGACCAGCCGGTCGTGGTGGCCGAAGGTCATGAGGCCGAAATAGGGGATCGCCTCGGGCGCCGGCCACTGGATCGGGCCGATGGCGACGCCCGGCGGGAGGTCCCAGGCGAGGGTGGCCGGGGCGCCGGAGTCGCCCGGGTTGCGCCAGTAGGTGTGCCAGCCCTCGCGGATGTCCTGGACGAAGGCGAGGGTGAGGGTCCCGCCCGGCGTGGCGGCGGCGAGGTCGGCCACGAGGCGGGCCGTCACGTTGTCGGTGCGCACCTCGTTGCCGGTGCCGGCACCCTTGTTGTCGGCCTGCAGCCGGCCGATGGTCGCGAGGAGATCGCCGGACGACGCGGGGGCGCTCTGGGCCGCCGCCGGGGAGGCGCCCAGGACCGGCAAGGCGGCGAGCAGGAAGAGGGCGAGGGCGAGGAGGCGCAACGGCAAGGCGGCAGTCCGGAGTGCTCGAAGTCTCCTCCAAGCTAAGGCCTGCCGCGGGTTGTTCAATCCACTTCGCCGGGACCACTCGGCCTCGTGAAGGCCGCGCGTGCCGCCTCGACCTCCGCCCGGACGCAGCAGCCGTCGAGGTGGTCGTTGACCATGCCGGTCGCCTGCATGAAGGCGTAGAGGGTGGTGGGGCCGACGAAGGACCAGCCGCGCCCCTTGAGCGCCTTGGCCAAGGCCTTCGATTCGGCCGTCTGGGCGAGGCCCGCGAGGGTCGCCCGGTCGAGCCGCGCCGGGCGGCTCGCGGGCGGCGGCGCGAAGCGCCAGAAGAAGGCGGCGAGCGAGCCGGCCTCGGCCTGGAGCTCCAGCGCCCGGGCGGCATTGTTGATCGCCGAGGCGATCTTGCCCCGATGGCGGACGATGCCGGCGTCCTGCAGCAGCCGCTGGATGTCGGCCTCGCCGAAGCGGGCGACCGCGGCGGGGTCGAAGCCGGCGAAGGCGCGGCGGAAATTCTCGCGCTTGCGCAGGATGGTGAGCCAGGAGAGGCCGGACTGGAAGCCCTCGAGGCAGAGCTTCTCGAAGAGCCGCCGGTCGTCGGCCTGCGGCCGGCCCCATTCGTTGTCGTGATAGGCGAGGTAGAGCGGGTCGCTGCCATGCCACCAGCAGCGGGGCTTGCCGTCCTCGCCGGTGATCAGGCCGTTCGTGTCGGTCATGGCAGTTGGCCGCTCCACATGAGGAGGTCGCGCACGGTGACGATCCTTGTTCCCCGAGGCCGGCCGGGATGCAAGCGGCCGCGTCTGTCGTCGAGGGCCGTGACAGCGGGAGCCGCATCGCGCGTTGATCTCCGCCGTCATCCGCCGCAAGAGACGGAACAGGGCAATGGCGACGAGGAGAGCGGTGATGACCGGACGCGACGGGCTGGCGGCCTGGCAGGCCTTGGCGGCGCATGCGGAGACGCTGCGGGGCGTGCATCTGCGCGAGCTCTTCGCGGCCGATGCCGGGCGGTTCGAGCGGTTCTCGGGCCGGCTCGACGATCTCCTCGTCGACTGGTCGAAGCAGCGGGTGACGGCGGAGACCATGGATCTCCTGGTCGACCTCGCCCGCGCCTGCGGGCTCGAGGCGCGGCGGGACGCCATGCTGCGCGGCGAGAAGATCAACGTGACCGAGGACCGGGCGGTGCTGCACATGGCCTTGCGCAACCGGAGCGGCGGCCCGGTCCTGGTCGACGGCGTCGACGTCATGCCGGGGATCGAGGCCGTCCTCGGGCAGATGCGGCGGTTCAGCGAGGCCGTGCGCGACGGCAGCTGGCGCGGCTACACCGGAGAGACGATCACCGATGTCGTCAATATCGGCATCGGCGGCTCGGATCTCGGCCCGCTCATGGTCTGCCGGGCGCTCGAGCCCTATGCCCGCGCCGACCTGCGGGCGCATTTCGTCTCGAATGTCGACGGCGCCCACCTGCGGCAGACGCTGGCCGGGCTCGACCCCCGGCGGACGCTGCTGATCGTGGCGTCGAAGACCTTCACCACCCAGGAGACCATGACCAACGCCCATTCGGCGCGCGACTGGCTGCTCGCCGCGATGGGCGACACGGCGGCGGTCGGGCGGCACTGCGTCGCGGTCTCGACCAACCGCGAGGCGGTGACCGCCTTCGGCATCGATCCCGCCAACATGTTCGTGTTCTGGGACTGGGTCGGCGGGCGCTACTCGCTGTGGTCGGCGATCGGGCTCTCGATCGCCGTCCATCTGGGCTTCGAGCGGTTCAGCGAGCTGCTCGAGGGCGCCCATGCCATGGACCGGCACTTCGCGACCGCCCCGCTCGAGACGAACCTGCCGGCCATCCTGGCGCTGATCGGCATCTGGAACAGCAACTTCCTCGGCGCCGAGAGCCTGGCGATCCTGCCCTACGACCAGCATCTCGACCGCTTCCCGGCCTATCTCCAGCAGGGCGACATGGAGAGCAACGGCAAGTCGGTGACGCTCGACGGCCGGCCGGTCGACTATCCGACCGGGCCGATCATCTGGGGCGAGCCGGGCACCAACGGCCAGCACGCCTTCTACCAGCTCATCCACCAGGGCACCCGGCTGGTGCCGTGCGACTTCCTGGCGGCGGCCGAGAGCCAGACGCCGCTCGGCGACCATCACATCAAGCTCTTGGCCAATTTCTTCGCCCAGAGCGAGGCCCTGGCGTTCGGCAAGACGGCGGCCGAGGTGCGGGCCGAGCTCGAGAGCCAGGGGATGGAGCCGGCGCTGATCGAGCGGCTCGTGCCGCACAAGGTCTTCACCGGCAACCGGCCCTCGACCTCGCTCCTCTACCGCCGCCTCACACCCCATCGGCTCGGCTCGCTGATCGCCCTCTACGAGCACAGGATCTTCACCCAGGGGGTCGTCTGGAACGTCAACAGCTTCGATCAGTGGGGCGTGGAACTCGGCAAGCAGCTGGCGGGCCGCATCCTGCCGGAGCTCGGCGGCCCCCATCCGGTCAGCGACCGGGACAGCTCGACCGCGGGCCTGATCAACCATTTCAAGGCGCTGCGAGACGGCTGACGCAAGGGTTGCATCACAAACAGAAAAGGATTAAAAACCTATTTCGGGCAGACCATTCTGTGGGAGTAGGGCAATGCGGCGCGAGCTTCTGGTGCTGGTGGCCGGCCTGCCGCTCCTCGGGGCGTGCAGCGACCTGCAGACCCTGGGGGCGGCGGCGGCGGAGCAGCGGCGGGTGATGAACGACATGCAGGCGAGAGCCACCATGGCGGCGGTCTGCGACATCTCGCTCGGCGCCTATCTGCGCGAGCTCAACCAGCTCGAGCGGGCCTATGCCGGCCTGGTGTGCGGCGATGTCGCCGCGATGGGCCCGGCCCCGCTGCCGGAACGCCTGGCCGCCGCCGAGGCGGCGCCGCGCGGCTGAAGCATCCGGGCCAGGCTTTTGCGGGCGGCCGGGCAGGGGCTCAGGCGTGCAGGCTCTTCAGGTGGTCGGCGAGCCTGAGGCCGAGGGCGACGATGGTGAGGGTCGGGTTGGCGAACCCCTCGGTCGGGAAGACCGAGCTGCCGGCGATGAAGAGATTGCGCATGCCGTGCACGCGGCAGTCGCGGTCGACCACGCCGGTCCTCGGGTCGTCGCTCATCCGCGTCGTGCCGACATGGTGGTAGGAGCCGTTGCCGGGAATGGCGAAAGGCTCCTCGAGCAGCCAGTCGGCGAGCTGGAGCCGGCCGAATCCCCGGGCACCGAAGGCCGCGCCGACGATCTCGAGATTGCGGCGCAGGCTCAGCCGGTCGAGCTCGGTGAGCCGCCAGTCCAGCCGCACACGGTTGAGGCCGAGCGCGTCGCGCTCGTCGATCAGGGTGACCCGGCTCTCCGGGTTGGGCGCCACCTCGATATGGACCCGCAGGCGCAAGAGCTCGGGGCTGGCGAAGAAGCGGTTGTAGAAGCCGCTCGTCGTGCCATCGAGATCGGCGAGGACGGTGCCGAGCCGGCCCATGAGGTCGTTCGGCCAGATGCCCCGGCGAAGGTTGCGGGTGAGCTCGCGCAGCGCCACGTAGCCCGCCTCCTCGCCCTCCGGCGGCGGCACCGGCTGGACCGCGGTGACGAAGCGCAGGAGCCGCTCCCTCTCCTCGACCGCGGGATCGATGCCGCAGAGCACGTCGATGATCTGGTCGGCGGGTGCCCGGGCGATGGTCGAAGGCTGGTTGAGCAGGATGGTGGCGGCCGGGTAGGCCGGATGGTCCATGAAGTAGCGGCCGACCAGGTCGTGGCCGTTGCCGAGCCCCGCCTCGGCCTGGCGGTTGGAGCAGAGGAGCAGGCGGGCATTCTCGACGCCGCCGGTCGCCAGCACCACATGGCGGGCCTCGACGGTGAAGCGGCGCCCGTCGAGGCAGGCCATGGCGAGGTGTCGGACCAGGGCGGTCCCCTCGTCGGTGACGATCTCGGTGAGGTTGGCCCAGAGATAGACGGCGAGATTGGCGGCCTGGTCGAGCTCGGCCCGGTAGGCCGAGCCCAGGCGGGTCGGCGGGCTCTGCTGGAAGATCACCGGCCGCAGCGGGTCCCGCATCACCGGCGAGGTGAAGACGGGCGGCATCTGCCCGGTCCAGCTGGCCGGCCGATAGTCGTCGCTGACCAGCTGCAGGACCGGGTGCGCCCGCCGGTAATAGGGATCGAGGCTCACCCGGGTGATCGGCCAGCCGCTGTGCGGCACCCAGGGCCGGGGGTTGAGGTCGGCCTCGTCGAGGGGGCGGCAATAGCCGGCCCAGTGATTGCTGGTGCCACCCAGGTAGCGGAGCCGCGAGGCGTCGAGGGCGATGCTCGGGTTGCCGGTGACCTCGCCCACATAGAGGTCCTGGGTGTCGTCGTCGTAGTCGAGACCGCCGGATTCGAGGAGGGCGACCCTGAGGCCGCCACCGATGAACTCGCGGGCGATGGCGATGCCGGCGGCGCCGCCGCCGACGATGGCGATGTCGGCCTCGATGCGGGTCGCTTCGGGCAGGCTGCGGGAGTCGATCAGCATTCGGAGCCTCTGGCCGGCGCTCAGGCGAGATGGACCAGGGCGCAGAGCTCGGCCTCGCTCCGGCTCAGGACCCAGCCGGTGACGGTCAGGGTGCGGTGCGCCGCGAAATCGGCGGCGATGGCCTCGGCGAGAGCCGGGGCGAGGGCGGATGCCGGCGGCCGGTCGGGCGTGTCGTCGAGCAGCTCCTGGAGCACCGCGTGCCGCAGCCGCAGCCGCTCCCTGATCGTCTCGGCCGAGCCGAGATCGGGATGGCTCTCGAGCACGGCCCGGCCGATCAGGCGGGCACTTTCCAGATCATGGAAAAGCCGGGTCCAGGCCGCGGCGCCGGCCGGCCGGCCGACGCCGAAGCTCGCCGCCGGCGCGAGGGCGAGCAGGGCGAGCAGCTGGCGGCGGGCGACGGGCGACATGGCCGGTTCCTGGGCTGGGGCATCCGGCGGCAGGAATAACGCAATACGGGAAAGTCGACAATTTATTTAACGTAATAAGGGATCCTTGCCGAACGTCAGGCACTCGCCCGGCGCATGGCGACGGGTGGCGGGCCGTCCGCCAGGAGCCGGCCGGCGAGCTGGTTGCGCAGGATCTGGGCGGTGCCGCCGCCGATCGTGAACATGCGCGCGTCGCGGACCATGCGCTCGAGCGGCAGGTCGCGGCCGTAGCCGTTGGCGCCGAAGAGCTGCAGCGCGTCATTGGTCACCTTCTGCGCCATCTCGGCGGCGAAGAGCTTGGCCCGGGCGGCGGCGGCCATGTCGGGAAAGCCGTGGCGATCGGCGACAGCGCTGGTCGCCGCCTGGTGGACCAGGAGGCGGGCCGCCTCGAGCTGGACCGACATGTCGGCGAGCATCCACTGCAGCCCCTGGAAGGCGGCGAGCGGCCGGCCGAACTGCCGGCGGTCGCCGACATAGGCGAGGGCGAGGTCGAAGGCGCCCTGGGCGATGCCGAGGGCGACCGCGGCGGCTCCGGTCCGCTGGCTGTTGTAGGCACGCATCAGGGCCCGAAAGCCGTTCTCGAGGCCGTCCGGCGGCAGGAGCAGGCGATCGGCGGGCAGGGTCAGGCCGTTGAGGTGGATCTCGGTCTCGGGCAGGCCGCGCAGCCCCATGGCCGGCAGGCGACGGCCGATCTCGAGCCCCGGCTGCTCGCCGGCCACGGCGATGAAGCCGCCGATGCCCTGCTTCTGGCCGGCCTCGTCGAGCACCCGGGCGAAGATCAGATGGAGCTTCGAGACCCCGCCGCCGGTGATCCAGGTCTTGCTGCCGTCGAGCACATAGCTGTCGCCCCGGCGGCGGGCGGTGGTGCGCATCTCGGTCGCGGCACTGCCGGCCTCGGGCTCGGTGATGCAGATGGCGGGCTTGTCGCCGGCGAGCACGAGGCCGGCGGCGAGCTTCTTCTGCGCTTCGGTGCCGTAGGCCATGATCGCGCCCACGGCACCGAGATTGCCCTCGACGGCGATCCGCCCCGTGACACCGCAGACCCGGGCCAGCTCCTCGACCACGAGCACGGCCTCGAGCACGCCCAGGCCCTGGCCGCCGTAGGCGGTCGGGATGGTCATGCCCATGAGGCCCGCCGCCGTCAGCGCCTCGACCGTGGCCCAGGGATAGGCCTCGGTCCGGTCGATCTCGGCGGCCCTGGGCGCCACCACGTCCCGGGCGATCCGGCGGGCCAGGCTCTGGAGCTCGGTCTGGAGGGCGGTGAGATCGGACATGAGGCTGAGCTCTTCACGGTTGCGTGAGGTCGAATGACGAGCATGTGGTAGCCGAGAGGGATCGGCGCGGGAATGGCTCAATCGGCCGCGATCGCCTGGCGCCACGCCCCGCCGCGCGGCATAATTTGTCATAAGTTACCTTATCGGATCAAACTTCAGATGCCCTGGCGGCACCCTCCTCAATCGACGATCCGCTCGACCTTGTAATCCTTGTGCTCCTTGGTGAAGGAGAAGGTGATGATCTCGCCGATCAGCCCGACCGAGATGATCTGGATGCCGAGCACGATCATCAGGGACGAGAGGATGAGTGCCGGGCGGTCGACCAGCGCCTCCCCCCAGAACAGGCGGGCGAAGACGAGATAGAGGGTGGCGAGGCCGCCGATGGCGAGCACGGCGAAGCCGAAGCCGCCGAAGAAGCGAAAGGGCTTCCTGATGAAGCGGATCAGGAAGAACGCGGTCAGGAGATCGAGCACGAGGGCGAGGTTGGGCCCGGCGGGCGGCCGCCTTGCCGAGCGATCGGCGTCGACCTCGACCTCGCTGACGGTGAAGCCGTGGGTCTCGGCGATCAGCGGCAGGAAGTGATGCTGGTGGCCGTAGAGCGTGATCTCCTCGCCCACGGCCCGCCGCATCACCCTGACCCCCGAGCGCAGGTCGTGGAAGCGGCCGCCGAACAGGAGGCTGGTGGCGAGCTCGAACTTGCGCTGCTTGCCCGGGGCGCGGCCATCCGGCGGCATCCGCCTGGCGACGACGAGGTCGTGCTCCCGGGCGGCGGCGAGCAGCTTGCCGAGCTCGCCCGGCTTGACCTCGGCCTCCTCGGTCAGGGTCATGACGATCTCGCCTCTGGCATGGCGCAGGCCGGTGGTCAGCGCCGCCGCCTCGCCGAAGCTGTGGGCGTGATGGATGATCTCGATCGGCTCGCCGGCCTGCTTCAGGCGGCGCAGGGAGTCGAGGCTGGCCTGGAGCGGCCCGTCGACGACATAGACGAACTGCAGCGGGCGCCCGTCGGCCGCGAGCGCTGCCCGGTAGGTGGTGTGCAGCCGGTCGAGGCTGTCGTGATCGCGACGGATCGGCACGACCACCGACAGCAGGTTCTCCGTGCTCATGAGATTCTGCGTGCTCATGCCGGGCGCTCCTCGGGCTCGGTGGCGATCAGGCGGGCCGCGAGGCGGCGGAACGGGTCGAAGCGGCGGGCCATGGTGCCGTAGATGAGCTGGCTGAGCAGGCCGAGCACCATGAGGAAGATGGCGAGCGCCCCGAACAGCACGGCGAGGCCGCTGAAGACGATGCCCGGCTGGTCGTGCGGCGTCATGCCGTAGACGATGGCCGAGCCGAGGCTGACGAAGCCGAGCCCGGTGGCGATTGCGGCGAGCCCGGCGAAGGCGAGCATCGGCTGGCGATGGAATCCCAGGATCGTGCTGATCGCGAGAAGGTCGAGGAACACCTTGTAGATCCGCGAGAAGCCGTATTTCGACTGGCCGAAGCGGCGGGCGTGGTGACGCACCTTGATCTCGGCGATCCTGGCGCCGGCGAGCGAGCTCATGGCCGGGATGAAGCGATGCATCTCCGCATAGAGCGGGATCTCCTTGATGAGCTCGGCGCGGTAGGCCTTGAGCGAGCAGCCATTGTCCTTGATCGGCACGCCGGTCGCCTTGCCGATCAGCCAGTTGGCGACCTTCGAGGGCAGGACGCGCGACCAGTGGTCCTGGCGATCGTGGCGCCAGCCGACGACGAGGTCGTAGCCTTCGTCGATCTTGGCGAGGAAGAGGGGGATGTCCGCCGGGTCGTTCTGCAGGTCGCCGTCCATGGTGATCAGGATGCGGCCGCGGGCGTGCTCGATGCCGGCGGCCATGGCGGCGGTCTGGCCGAAATTGCGGCGGAACTTGACGAGCCGGAGATGGACGTTGCCGCTGTGGCGCGGCAGGGCGCCGGCGAGGGCGAAGGTCCGGTCCCGGCTGCCGTCGTCGACGAAGACGATCTCGACGCTGCCGGGCAGGTCCTGCACGGCGGCTTGGATCGCCTCGTACATCGGCCCGATGCTCTCCTCCTCGTTGTAGAGGGGAACGATGATCGAGAGGTCGAAGGTCATGGGCTGCGGGTCATCGTGGCGGGAGCGGGTCCGGTGGGTTGAAGCCGTGCAATTCGGTTGCGGCCGGCCGAGGTGGATAGCATCGTTCGAGGAACGGCGGGTGTGCCGCCTCGCCGGTGTGCCGATAGCGGGCTACGCGGACCGCTGTCTAGGAGCCTGTCCGCGTGATGGCCAGAGTCGGCACGCGCCAGCCCCGGCTTTGGGCGGCGGAGATGGGAAGACGATGGCGGAGACGACCGAGCTCGACGGTATAGCCCTGCTGGGGAGCCTGCGACCCGAGCGTCGCGCCGCCCTGGCGCAGCGCTGCGCCTGGCGGAACTTTCGCACGGGCGAGGAGATCCTCGCCCGTGACGATCCCGGCGACACGGTGCTGTTCATCGTCGGCGGCCGGGCCCGGGTGGTCAATTTCTCGGCCAGCGGCCGGGAGGTGGCCTATGCGGTGGTCGAGGCCGGCGGCCATGTCGGCGAGCTCGGCGCCATCGACGGCGCGCCGCGCTCGGCCTCGGTGCTGGCGCTCGAGCCGTGTCGGGTGGCGAGCCTCACCGCCGCCGCCTTCATGGCCCTGGTCGAGGCGGAGAGCGGGGTCGCCCTGGCGCTCCTGCGTCGGCTCGCCCGGATCATCCGCGACAATGACGAGAAGATCACCGAGCTCGCGACGATCGGCGCCATGCAGCGGGTCTACCGCGAGCTGCGCCGGCTCGCCGGCCCGGTCCAGGGCACCGGCCGGCTCGCCATCGACGCCTTGCCGACCCAGGAGGCCCTGGCGGCGCGGCTGGGGACGACCCGCGAGACCGTCGCCCGGGTGCTGGCGCAGCTGGCGCGGACGCGGATCACCGAGCGGCAGGGCCGCCGGCTCCTGATCCATCGGCCGGACGAGCTGGAGATCCTGGCCGGGCTGGAGGTCGAGGACTGAAGGTCGGCGGCGGCTCAGGGCGAGCGCTGCCGGAGCTGGTGCCAGGCGGCCCGGGCGCGGTCCTGGGCGGCGCGGCTCCGGTAGAAGGCCTGGGCGGCCAGCGGGCCGAGCGGGCCGCCGGTCCAGGCGAGGGCGAAGGGGGCGAGCAGCCGCCAGTCGTCCCCGGCCGGGCCGGTCGGGTCGAGCAGGGCGTCGGCGAGCATCTCGCCGGCCATGGTGGTGGTGTTCAGCCCGTGGCCGGCGAAGCCGGTGGTGGCCCAAAGGCCCGGCTCGAGCTCCTGGATCACCGGCATCCGGTGGCGGGCGAAGCCCATCCGGCCGGACCAGGCATGGGCGACGCGGATCCGGTCGAGCTTTGGATAGACCAGCGCCAGGTCGGCGACGAGCCGGCGGGCCAGCCCCTCCGGCGCCTCGGCGAGGCCGATCTGGCCGCCCCAGAGCAGCCGCGGGCCGTCCTTTCGGCCGGTGCCGACCAAACGGTAGTAGCCGGTGGCGAAGCGGTCGTCGAAGACGGCATAGGGGCCTCGGATGCTGTCCCGCTCGGCGCCGGCCAGGGGCTCGCTGACGATGATGTAGGTGTGGATCGGCAGGAGCCCCCGGCCGAGCGCCGGATGCAGCCCCCGGCCGTAGGCGCTGGTGGCGAGCACCAGGCGGTCGACATCGAGCCTTCCGCCTCTGGTGGTGACGCGCCAGCCGCCGCCCTGCCGGGCGATGCCCGTGGCCGGGCTTCGCTCGAAGAGCCGGGCACCTGCCGCCAGGGCCAGCCGGGCATGGCCCCGGGTCAGGGCCAGGGGATCGAGGTGAAGGGCCAAGGGATCGAAGATCCCGTCGAAATAGCGCTTCGAGCGATAGAGCTGGCGGAGCTGCTCCCTCGGCCAGAAGCGCAGCTCGCGGCCGAAGAGCCCGTTCTCCAGGGCGATGGCGGCCTGCAGCTCATGGGCCCGGTCGAACCAGGAGGCCTCGAGGACGCCGTATTGCGGTCGGCAGGCGATGGCGCCCCGGGCGATGCGTCGCTCCACGAGGCCCACGGCATCGACGCTCAGCCGGAAGAGACGGGTGGCGGCCTCGACGCCCAGGCTCCGGCAGAGGCTCGCGAAGCCGCGGGTGAAGCCGGCCGAGAGCAGGCCGCCATTGCGCCCGGAGGCCCCCGCGCCGACCTCCCCGGCCTCGAGCACGACCGGTGCTGCACCACGCTCGGCGAGGCCGAGGGCGAGCGCCAGGCCGGCGAGGCCACCGCCGACGATGCCGATCGCGGCGGTCGCCCGGCCCTCGAGCGGCACGGTGTCGAGCGGCGGCTCGAGGCAGCTCGCCGCGTACCAGGTCGATCCTTGCCGGGTCGCTTCCTGCCGCGTCTGGGACTCGTCCATCATGGGCGGAGCATATAGCCGGCGTTTGCGGAATCGCCATTCACGGCTATTGCTGGGGGCAGAGCTGCTCTCGGTTCCCGGGGAGGACGCCATGGCGGATCAGGTGCCGCGCAACCTCGCGCGTAATGCAATGGCCTATGTGCTGGCCGGGGGGCGCGGCTCGCGGCTCAAGGAGCTGACCGATCGCCGCGCCAAGCCGGCGGTGTTCTTCGGCGGCAAGAGCCGGATCATCGACTTCGCCCTGTCCAACGCGGTGAACTCCGGCATTCGCCGGATCGGCGTGGCGACGCAGTACAAGGCGCATTCGCTGATCCGCCATCTGCAGCGCGGCTGGAACTTCTTCCGGCCGGAGCGCAACGAGAGCTTCGACATCCTGCCGGCGAGCCAGCGCGTGTCGGAGACCCAGTGGTACGAAGGCACGGCGGATGCGGTGTACCAGAACATCGACATCATCGAGGCCTACGGCGTCGAGCACATCATCATCCTCGCCGGCGACCACATCTACAAGATGGACTACGAGCTGATGCTGCAGCAGCACGTGGCCTCGGGCGCCGATGTCACGGTCGGCTGCCTCGAGGTGCCGCGCATGGAGGCGACCGGCTTCGGCGTCATGCACGTGGACGATGCCGGGCGGATCCTCTCCTTCCTCGAGAAGCCGGCCGACCCGCCGGCCATGCCCGACAAGCCGGACATGGCGCTGGCGAGCATGGGCATCTACGTCTTCTCGACCGCCCTCCTCTTCGACGAGCTGCGGCGCGACGCGGCGGACGCGCACTCGCAGCACGATTTCGGCAAGAACATCATTCCCCACCTGGTCGCCCACGGCAAGGCGGTGGCGCACCGGTTCACCGATTCCTGCGTCAAGAGCGAGGGCGAGCGCGAGGCCTACTGGCGCGACGTCGGCACGATCGACGCCTATTGGGAGGGCAATATCGACCTGACCCGGGTGATCCCGGCCCTCGATCTCTACGACCAGGACTGGCCGATCTGGACCTTCGCGGAGATCACCCCGCCGGCCAAGTTCGTGCACGACGCCAAGGGCCGCCGCGGCGAGGCGGTGAGCTCGCTCGTCGCCGGCGGCTGCATCGTCTCCGGCGCCACCGTGCACAATTCCCTGCTGTTTACGCGTGTCCATGTACACTCGTACAGCGTTCTCGAGGGGGCGGTGATCCTGCCGGATGTCGACATCGGCCGCGACGCCAGGCTCAGGAACGTGGTGGTCGATCGCGGCGTGCGGATTCCCGCCGGCCTCGTCGTCGGCGAGGACCCCGAGCTCGACGCCCGCCGCTTCCGGCGCAGCGACAAGGGGATCTGCCTCGTCACCCAGCCGATGCTCGATGCCATCGAGGGCTGACCGGCCGGGGGGGAGCCGGCCATGATCCGGATCGAGGCCGATCTCGAGGCGGCCGGCATCGCCGTCACGCTCGGCTGCATCACCGCCGAGGTCACCGTTGCCGACGCCGACGCCGGGCTTGCCCGAAAGCTCGCCGCCGCCATCCCGGCCGGCGGTGGCGTGCGGCCGCAGGACCGGCCGGCGGTGGCCGCCACCCGGGCCGCCTACCGGGCCCTGGGCAAGGACCCGGCACGCTACCGCCCGGCCGCGGAGGCGCTCGGCCGGCGCGTGCAGCAGGGCAAGGGTGTGGGCGCCATCAACACGGTGGTCGACTGCAACAACCTGCTCTCGCTGGAGACCGGCCTCTCGATCGGCACCTACGACAGGGCCCGGCTGACACCACCCCTCGCCTTGCGCCGCGCGCGGCCGGGCGAGAGCTACGCAGGCATCGGCCGGGGCCCCCTCAATCTGGACGGCCTGCCGGTGCTGGTCGACGCCGAGGGGCCCTTCGGCAGCCCCACCTCGGACAGCGCGCGGGCCATGGTCACGACCGCGACGACGGCCATCCTCATGGTGCTCTTCGGCTTCGCCCCCGTGCCGGTCGAGCGCTCCCACCTGGAGCGGGCCAGGGAGCTGCTCGAGACGCATTGCGCCGCCCGCCTGCTGGACTGCCGCCTCGTCGAGAGCAAGCCGGGGGAGACGGCCTGATGCGGGTCCTCTCCGTCGCCTCCGAGCTCTTCCCGCTGCTCAAGACCGGCGGGCTCGCCGATGTCGCCGGTGCCCTGCCGGGGGCCCTGGCCCCCTTCGGGGTCGACATGCGCCCGCTGCTGCCCGCCTACCCCGCCGTGCTGGAGAAGGTCGGCGCGGGCCGCGAGGTGGCGGAGCTGGCGGCCCTGCCGGGCGGCCCCGGCCGGTTGCGGGCCGTCGAGCACGATGGCCGCATCCTCTATCTGCTCGAGGCCCCGCAGCTCTTCGACCGGCCGGGCAATCCCTATGTCGATGCGACCGGTGCCGACTGGCCGGACAATGGCCTGCGCTTCGCTGCCCTCGCCTGGGCCGCGGCCCGGACCGGACGGGGCGGCGATCCTGAATGGCAGCCGGCCGTCGTGCATTGCCATGACTGGCAGGCCGGCCTCGCCCCGGCCTATCTGCGGCTCGGCGATGCGGGTGCCGGGGCCTCACCCAAGACCGTCATGACGGTCCACAACCTGGCGTTCCAGGGGCAGTTCCCCCCTGCCCTGCTGGCCGAGCTGGACCTGCCGGGCACGGCCTTTCGGACGGACGGCCTCGAATATTACGGCAGCCTCGGCTTCCTGAAGGCCGGGCTCTACTACGCCGACAAGCTGACCACCGTCAGCCCGACCTATGCGCTCGAGATCCAGACGTCGGGCCAGGGCATGGGGCTCGACGGGCTCTTGCGCGCCCGGGCCGCCGATCTCCTCGGCATCGTCAACGGCATCGACGAGGACGTTTGGAACCCGGCGACCGACCCTTTCCTGCCGGTCGCCTACGACGCGGCCGGGCTCGAGCGCAAGGCCGGCAACAAGCGCGCCCTGCAGGAGCGGCTCGGCCTCGTGGTCGACGACGCCGCCTTCCTCTGCAGCGTGGTGAGCCGCCTGAGCCACCAGAAAGGCATGGACCTCCTGCTCGAGGCCCTGCCGGTGCTGCTCGCCGGCGGCGGCCAGCTCGCGCTGCTCGGCAGCGGCGAGCCCGGCCTCGAGGCGGCCTTCCGGGCGGCGGCCGAACGGCATGCGGGGCAGGTCGCCTGCGTCTTCGGCTATGACGAGCCGCTCTCCCACCTTCTGCAGGGTGGGGCGGATGCCATTCTGGTGCCCTCGCGGTTCGAGCCGTGCGGGCTCACCCAGCTCTACGGGCTGCGCTATGGCACCCTGCCGATCGTGGCCCGCACGGGTGGGCTCGCCGACACGGTGATCGACGCCAGCCACGCCGCCCTGGCCGCCGGCGTCGCCAGCGGGCTGCAGTTCGCGCCGGTCACGGCCGAAGCGCTCGGCTTCGCCCTGCGGCGGGCGCTGGAGCTCTTCAGGGCACCCGATCGCTGGCGGGCCATGCAGGCCTTCGCGATGCGCCAGCCGGTCGGCTGGCAGGCCTCCGCCGAACGCTATGCCGACCTCTATCGGGCACTCGTCGCCGCCGGCCGGGCCGGCGGGGGCAGCCTGCCTCAGTAGGCGCCGGCCTTGGCCGGGACGGTCATCGCGGTCCTGAACAGGATGAAGATGTCGTACCACAACGTCCAGTTGCGGACATACCAGGTATCGAGGCTGACCCGGCGCTCGTAATCGAGATCGTTGCGCCCGCTGATCTGCCAGAGCCCGGTGATCCCGGGGCGCACCTCGAGATAGTAGCGCTTGGCGTCGCCGTAGCGCTCGAGCTCGTCGGGCACCACCGGGCGCGGCCCGACGAGGCTCATCTCGCCCCGGATGACATTGAGCAACTGGGGCAGCTCGTCGAGGCTGCTCTTGCGCAGGAAGTGCCCGAGCCCGGTGATCCGGGGGTCGTTCTTGAGCTTGAAGCTCCGCTCCCATTCGACCCGGGCCTGCGGGTCCTGCTCGATCAGCTCGGCCAGGACCTGGCCCGCATTCGGCACCATGGTGCGGAACTTCAGGCACTTGAAGAGCTGGCCGTGGCGCCCGATCCGGGTATGGGCGAAGAAGACCGGCTTGCCCTGCTGGCGCACCAGGAAGGCGATCAGCACCATCAGCGGGGCCAGGAACACGAGGATGGCGCTCGCCGCCAGGATGTCGAACCAGCGCTTCATGAGCTGCGAGTGGGGCCGCGCCAGATTGTTCGAGATGCGCAAGGACAGGATGTCGTGGGTGAAGAAATGGGACGCCCGGGCGTTGTTGATGGGCAGCCCGCGCACCGGCGAGATGATGTCGAGATCACCGTGATAGAGGGAGAGCTTCTCGATCAGCTCCTCGCGGACCGGCAGCTCGCTGAGCTCGAGGGCGACCACGATGTGCGGCCGGCCGAGCCAGGACGGCAGCAGCCGTGAATCGGGGTCGAGCGGCTGGACCGCCACCTGCTTCGTGCCGACGGCCAGCTCGCGCCAGCTCGAGGGCTTGGCCTCCGGGTCGATGAAGGCGATCACGTCATAGCCGAGATGCGCGTCGCGCAGATAGGCTTCGGCCGTCTCCATGGCGATCGGGCCGATGCCGACGATCACCGTCGGCTTCTTCCAGCCGCCGAGCCTGAGGCTCAGCCGCTTGACGGCGAGCCGGGCGAACGGCACGGCGAGGGCGACCAGGAGCCAGCTCGCCAGGACCCAGGCCCGGGAGAAATTGAGCTTGAACAGATAGAGCAGGGCCGCATCGATGACGAGCGCTATGGCCGCCGCCGCCACCACGTCGCCGGTCTCCTGCCAGAGCTGCCGGCGCCGGCTGTAATGGCCCATCTGCTGGAAGAAGATCACGCAGCCGATGGTCAGGAGCAGCAGGATGATGCCGCGCTGCTCGGTCATGTTCGAGTAGGAGAGATTGACCAGGCCGCCGATCGAGAAGCAGACGAAGAAGGTCAGGACATCGAAGCCCGGCAGCAGCAGCGAGCCGAAGCCGCTGGGCTTGCCGGTAATCGGTCCTGTCTGGGCGCGGGTCAGCATGCAAACTCTCTGGGTCGGCCGGGATCGGCAACGGCGTAGCCCGACCAGCCGCCGAGGACAATTCGGACAGCCACCGGCGAGCCGCCTAGAGTACGCAGTGGCGATATTTTCGCAACGGTCGGTGCCCGGTCGGCCTGTTCATGATTGATCATTCCATGCTTTTCCGAGGCCGGCGTGATCCGAGGCGGGTGAGCCGCATGATGGGAAACTGCAGGCGGTCGTTCGAAAAGTAAGAGGTGACACGATCATTTTCCGCTACCGCGATGCTGAAAGAACCCGGCGACACCATCGTTCCGTCACGTTGCTCTGGGCTATCAATCCTCGTTTTTCGTCTCCGAGGACACTTCGGGCGGCGGCCGGAGGGCGAGCAGGCCGATGAAAAAGTAAACGCGATGGTCGGTCGCCAAGTTGGCATGGATCATTGCATAGAGAGCGATCGTGACAAAAACCATGAACAACGATGTCATCAGTCGATCGTAGCGCAGTCTGGCAAAAGTCAAGTTGCGCAGCGCGGTCCAGAGAAAAATTATGTAGAGAACGAAGCCAATCAACCCGAAATCGGAGAGCGACTGGAGCAAGACGTTGTGTGGGAAGCAACCATGATCCTCGATACCGCAGAAGAATGCGGCGAAGCCCAGCAGACCTTGGCCGAAGATGGGGGCATCGAGCCAAGCGCGATAGGCGCCAGCGTAGTAGTTGAAGCGATTGGGGCCGCGACGGAGCAGCGGATCGGCGACGTGGTCGAGCAACGCCACGAGGCGATCAAAGACCGGAACAGCCTGATCGGTGGAGACGGCATAGGCGATATAGCCAAAGAACGAGACGATAGCGGCAATACCGAGGACGGCAGCGAGCGGCAGATCTATTCGGCCTTTGCTGATCCGCGGCATATTGACTATGAAGGTAGCAATCAAGGTGGCCGCGACACCGAGCAACGCCGAGCGCGGACCGCAAAAAAGGATGAAATACAAGCAGATACCGAGAACAACGAGGGCCAGGAGCTGCTTGGCACTGCCGATACGGGTGTAGATCACGACCGACAGGACAACGGCGGTGCCCGGACCAACCACGCTGCCCCAGGCGAGGTAGACTAGCTCCGTCCAGTCGCCGTTCGGACCACGGTAGAAGCGAAAATTACCGTAAACCAAGTCGATATAGGTGGCATAGGCGCTCAGGATCAGCCCGGCGAGGGCGACCAGCAACAACAACCGCAACATCCGCTCGCGTGATTGGGCGACGATGCAGGCGGAGACGAAAAGCGCCCAGAGATTGATGCCAAGCACATAGACGAGACTCTCCCGAGCGAGCACGGCCGACGGCGACCAGGCGTAGGAAGCGAGCATCCAGCCCGAGAAGACGAGGCCGGTCAGGACAATGGGCAGGCCGCGCAGATAGATGCCTTGGTGCAGAATGATCCAAAAACCGACGGCGATGCTGGCGGCACCATAAAAAACCGTCTCGGGGAAGAATGGCGGCGAAGGGATGGCGAGCTTCAAAAAGGACCCGAAGACGAACATAACCAGGAGTGTCTCGAGCGAGAAAAAATGGTACGTGAGCCAATGGATGCCGCTCACGATGCGTGATGGATGCTGTGCCAGCGAAATCCGATCGACCGCCAAAAGCCACCCCTTTCGCTAGTGGATCGTTTCCAACGCTTGATGCCCACGCTTGGCGGCGGCGATGATCGTCTTCGGATCGGCTCTCCAGGCGAAGGGCTTGGGCTTCTCGTTGTGCGTCTGGATGAAGGTGTTGATCGCCTGCTCGTCGATCGACAGCACCACCGCATGCGCCGGCGGGTCGACATAGAGCCCGATCACGTCCTCAACCTTGCTGGCGAAGGCCGGATCATTGGACAGCTCGAACTGCCGGAAGCGATGCGGCGCGAGGCCGTTCTCCTGCCAGATCCGATGCACCATGGCCATCGACACACCGCTCTTCGCGGCCATCGCCCGCATCGTCCAGTGCGTCGCATCGGCCCGCGGCGGCTCGTCCAGCGTCAGCCGGACGACCTCCGCCACCTTCTCCTCAGCAAGCTTGGGAATGCGCGACGGCCGGGTCTTGTCACACAGCAAGTCGTCCCCCCCCGCCTCGATGTAGCGCTGCTGCCAGCGCCAGACCGACGGCTTGGAGAGCCCGGTCCGCCGCATGATCTCGGCCGCGCCGCGCCGATCGGCAGTCAGGAGCACGACGTGCGCCCGCTGCGCCTGCTTCTGCGGGCCGTTCCGATCGCCGACGATCGTTGCCAGTCGCGCACGATCTGCCGAAGAGACGAAAAGTCCAAGGTTCCCTCGCATCAAAAAGACATAGCACAGCCTACTGCCAAGGGGGATCTAGTGTTAGTAACGCTCCACTAGCTTGCTCCGCCAAGTGCCATTCACATTTACGGATCGTCAAGAATATCTTGTCGGGGCTTTGTCACAGCGACGCCTTGCCGTTCGTCCGACGGGCGCTTCCGCGCCTTTTGCGGCACCCTTGCGGATCCGGCCGGCATGGTTTGACCGACGAGGCTAATTCTTCAGCCCGAGGCCTTTAAGATCGGCCTTCTCGCGAAGGAGCCGCGCTTCGTCGCCCCAGCTGTAGCCGAAGATCAGCTTTCGGTCACGATTGATCTCGAGGCTGGCGCGCGGCACGCTCAAGAAGGTGTCGCCCCATTCGGCGGTCAGGCGCGCCGGCCAGTTAGCTTCGAGAACCCGGCTCTCGACCGCGCGAATGGTCTCGGTCGACGCGTCGATGTCGGCCGCCACGACGCGGCTCTGGCGATCGATGACGAGATAAGTCAAGGCATCCGTCTCGATCACCTCGAAGGGATGGTGGGTGATTCCCGGGCCGTCCGGCGAAGGCTGCGCATCGAGCATATAAGCGACGTAGTCGTCCCAGCGTCCCGCCGGATAGAACGGCGTGACTGCTCCTCGAAACCGCTGCTCGGTCAGCCATCCCAAAGGCACCATCGCGCAGGTCTCGTCACTGTAGAGACGTGGCTGTTCGGCGGCCAGCTGATCGGTCGACAGCAGATAGAACTCGCGCTCGAAGCCTATCACGAACTTGGCGTTCGGCTGCGCGAAATACACCTTGAGCGGCGTAATATGCTGACCAACCGTATAGATTGTGCATCCCTCCGGATCGAGCCGATTCAACACCTCAGCCTCGGCATAGAAGGGGCCGCGTGATTGGCGCAGCTCGATGATCGAAATCAAGTTGAAGGCGAAGATGACGGCGATGAGCGCGGCGATCGCCCCACCCGTCAGTCGTCTCGCTCGCGAGCTCTCGACATGGTCCAGAAGGTCGCGCACGGCCAGCGCCGTCAGGATGATCAGCGGGACTGACGCTGGGATGTAGAATTTATGGACTGAGGTGTCCCACCAGCTGAAGAACACAAAGAACACGGCGAACATCAGCAGCAGGTAGCCCCGTGGCCAGCCGGCTCGGCCGAGCCGCAAGACTTGCACACCATTCCACAGCAGCACGACACCGATGAGCAGCGAGCCGATAATCGCCAGTGGCAGTTGGTCGAGCGGCGGTGCGAGACGCAAGGTGAGAAAGTCGGGCAGCAGGGTGATCGCCTTGATCTGTGACCAAACGGCGCGCACCAGATCGCCAAGGCTGAAGAGGTTGTCCACCGAACCCCAGTCGGTGAGTGGCCGATTGGTAATCTCCAGCATCCAGTGGAAGAAATTGACGATCGACAGCGGGGCTGTAGCGGTCCAGGCATAGGCTCCGATAATACTGGCGAGCACAGTCGACCCAGCCAGTGCGCAGACGACGGTCAGCTCACGCCAGCCCTTGCCACCTCGAGTGGCGAAAAAGTAGACACAGAACGGCAAGAACAAGACGACGCTGGCGAGGTGATACATTGTCGCCAGCGCCCAGAATGCGGCGACGCCGACGATGCGGACGACGCCGACAGAGGGCGCCCGGTTGGTGAAAAGCAGCGCCGTCGCGGCCATGATGCAGCCCATTGCCGGCACATACACTTCCGCCTGCGTAGCATAGACCCAAAAGCCGTGCGCGACCAGCACCATGACGGCGGTCGCCATCGCACCTGCGGTCGAGTGTAGGAGCTGTCGGCTCATGACGAAGATCGAGAAGACGCCAATTCCCGCCCAGAATATCGAGTGCAGCATGCCGGCGCAAAAGGCGTCGCAACCCGTCACGTTCGACAGGACTTGATAGAACAGGCCGATGATCGGCGCATGAAGAAGGTGCGGTGGATAAAAACTGGTTATGCCCGTAATCGAATTACTCTGAACGGTGGCGATATAGCCGAGGGCGTTGTCGCTTATTTCCGTTGGCTGGAAGAGATATAAAAATAAAAACGTAAAAATGAGCAGAGCAATGCCCGACAAGAGGGTGGCATAGCTGCTGTCCGTATTCGACGATTGCGTGGCTGGTTGGCCAAACGGAATGGTCGACACGTTACAATTCCTTTCGATTGGAAGCAGTCAATGTGCCAACAGGGGGGGAAGGGATTTGGTGGTGATATGGCAGCGGCGATGAAAGCTGTTATCGACCTTTTTGCCAAGCTCGGCGAGCTAGGCCTCACCGCCTTTTTGTCGACCGAGCAGCGAGATTGACCGGGCGGCGCTTAGTACCAACAGTGTTCAGCCGCGGTCAATGACGTTGCGCGGCCAAGCATGTCCGGCTGACGCGACGTCAAGCCATGCGTGCCAAGCGGTAGCCGGCGGCCGCGACATCGGTCGCGAAACCAGGGCTCAGGAAGTACTCGCGCTCGCTCTCGCGCTGGTGGGTCACCGGGTCCAACCGCGGCAGCAGATCGTCCATGTACCCGGGGTGGCACATGATCAACGGTCGTTTTCCCGGCCCCATGAGGTAGCGGCGAAACTGCTGGGGGTAGGTTGCGTGGTGGCGAAAGCTGGTGACACCACGAAAGCTATCGTTGGTGCGACGGTCGGCTAGCCGGCGAGCGAGCGGACGCGACATGGCGGCGATGAGCGTGGCACGCGGGACGGCGATGCCACGACGCAATATCCAAGAAAGCGGATCGCAGCACTGGCGGATATAGGCACGCGGCGCGCGGCTACGGGCGAGTTCCAGGACGATATCGCGGATTCCGGGCAGAATATGCACGTGTTGATGGCCGTCGACAAAATCGGGGGGCGCACTCCAGACCTGCTCGAATGCATCGAACTGGTGCGTGAGCTCGGTGCGAATCTCATGCAGGTCGAGCCGTCCGAGAAAGGCGTCGCGGGTCAGCCGGCCGAGCCCGGGCAAGCGGTTCTGCACCATCAGGCGTGGTGCGCACGACAGCGGCTCGAGCGCGGTCAATGTCAGATGCAGCCCGATATCGACGTGCCCGGCGAGGGGTCCCAGCAGTCTGGCATGCTCAGGCCACGCGCGGCTGACGGTCATGCAGCTGGTGGCCGACAGGCGACCGCGTTCCAGAAGCTCGACAATGGCCCGACTGACGCCGGGCGACAGCGCGAAGTCGTCGGCGCACAGGACGAGGGGTCTGAGCGTCACTTGGCCTGGCCTCTTGGCATCGCACTTCCTCCAGCATCGGGTGACAGGCGCCACAGAGTAGCGCCGCCACGGGTCGGGCGGAAGCCGTCATGCCGACGGTATCGCCGCGCCCGAGCGGCTGCAACTGGACGTTAGGGGGGCAGTGCTATAAGTCCTGCCGACCTGTGGTGAGGTGATTCGGCCCGATATGGCGAGCGAAGGAGAGGATACTTGAGCGTCGAGATGTTGGAACAGCGCTCTGGTGATTTTAGACTGAGTCTCATTATACCGATGTTCAATGAGGAGGCGTCGATTCCGGCGCTGATCGATCGCGTGGTCGCGACGGCCGAGGCAATCACGGCCGACTACGAGATCGTGGCGGTCAACGACGGCAGCAGCGACCGCACGTTGTGGATGCTGGTCGCGGAGCAAGCAACGAACCCAAATCTCAAGATCGTCGATCTCAGCCGCAACTTCGGCAAGGAGGCGGCGTTGTCGGCCGGCCTCGGCTACGCTTCCGGTGACGCCGTCATTCCGCTCGACGCCGATCTGCAGCATCCGCCAGAGATCATCCCCGAGATGGTTGCCAAGTGGCGCGAAGGCTACGACATGGTCGTCGCGGTACGTAGCGGCCGCGAGGACGAGGCCGCAACCAAGCGCACCTTCGCCAGGATGTTTTACTGGATCTTGCAGCGCCTCTCGGAGGTGCCGATTCAAGCCGACGCAGGCGATTTCCGTCTGCTGGACCGCAAGGTGGTAGAGGCGCTGAAGCGCTTGCCGGAAAGCAATCGCTTCATGAAGGGCTTATTCGCCTGGGTCGGCTTTCGCCAGGTGACCATTCCCTTCCAGGTGTCGCCCCGTCACGGCGGCCAGACCAAGTGGGGCCTGCTCAAGCTTTGGAACTTGGCACTGCACGGAATCTTCTCGGCCACGACGCTGCCGCTGCGAATATGGACCTATATTGGCGGTGCCATGGCTGTCAGCGCGCTGGTGTATATGATGTACATTATCGTCTACACCTTGCTCCACGGGGTTGATGTCCCAGGCTATCCGTCGCTCGCCGCCATGCTGTTGTTCTTCAGTGGCATGAACATGATAGGCCTCGGCATTCTCGGTGAGTATCTCGGTCGCGTGTACATCGAGGTCAAACGGCGGCCGCAATATTTGGTGCGAGACCTTATCGGCTTCTCGGCCGGGCCACCGCAGCACTCTTCGAGCCGCTCCGGCGAGGGCCAGCCGACGCCACGAGATCGTGTCGCCCGCATCGTCGAGGCTAGCGATTGAATCGGCCAGCATGACGCCCCTTGCACGCCTCGTCGTGCAATATGCCCAGTTCGGCGCGGTCGGCCTCATCGCCGCCGCCACCCATGTGCTGATCTACTCGGCAGGCATCATGGTTGCCGCCCTGACGCCCCTCGTCGCGAACGCTGTCGCCTTCGGCATCGCCGTAATGGTGTCGTTCTTCGGCCACTCCCGCTTGGCCTTTCGCGAGCAGATGGCAGGCCAAGAACGACGGCGGCAGCGAGCTGCATTAATGCGTTTCGTCGTCGTCGCGCTGATCGGCTTCGCGCTGAATTCACTGGCTGTGCATCTTTGCGTGAACGTCTTGGGGTGGCCCGATCATTCGCCCATCGTCTTCATGCTGACGGTGGTGCCACTGACTGTCTTCGCCTTGAGCAAGCTCTGGGTCTTCACCGGCCCTAGTGATGCCGCAAGCCCGACGCCGACCACCGCGACGGCGGGGCGTTGGCCCACAGCGCGCACTCGACGCGGCCAACTGCGGGGTTGAGCAGCGGCCGTCGGACTGGTGCCATGAGCCGGGCCGCTGTCGCCTTGCTCAATCAGCGAGAGCTGCTAAACCCCCAGCGGCCGCGACGGCGCCGGCATGCATCCATGATGGGGCGCACGACTTTGCACATCGCGATTTTAGGTCTCGGCTATGTCGGAACGACGACGGCCGCCTGCCTGCTGAAGGACGGACATCACGTCTACGGCATCGACATCAACCCGGCCAAGGTCGAGATGATCGGCGCCGGTCGCTCACCCGTGGTCGAGCCCGAGGTCGAGCCTCTCTTGCAGGCCGGGCTGGTGGCTGGGCGGCTGGCCAGCGGGCCGAGCCTCGAGCCCTGGCTCGACCGGCTCGATCTCGTCCTCATCTGCGTCGGTACGCCGTGCCGGGCCGATGGCAAGCTCGAGATGGTGCATCTGCTGGAGGTGACCCGCCAGCTCGGCTGCCAGCTCCAGAAGCGCCGGGGCACGGCACCGCTCCTCCTCGTCTTCCGCAGCACCATGGCGCCGGGCACGATGGAGCGGCTGGTGCTGCCGACCCTGGCGACCGCCGCCGGCGAGTCGCCGGGACGGCTCTACGAGGTGGCGTTCAATCCCGAGTTCCTGCGGGAATCGACGGCGGTCAAGGACTACTACAACCCGCCCAAGATCGTCGTCGGCGAGCGTGAGCCGGGGGTGAGCCGGCGCCTTCTCGGCATCTATGACGGGCTCGACGCACCCTTTTTCGAGGTCGGCTTCGCCGCCGCCGAGATGGTCAAGTTCGTCGACAACTGCTTTCACGCGCTCAAGGTGGCCTTCGCCAACGAGATCGGCCGGATCGCCCTCGCCAAGCACATCGATCCGCAGATCGTGGCCGACATCTTCCTCGCCGATACCAAGCTCAACGTCTCGGCGGCCTATCTGCGCCCGGGCGGCCCGTTCGGTGGCTCCTGCCTGCCCAAGGATCTGGGGGCGATGCTGGCGCTCGCCCGGGAGGCCGGGGTGCAGGTCCCGGTGCTCGGCGGCACGCGGGAAAGCAATGCGGTGCACGCTGCATGGCTGGCACAGGCGGTGCAGGCGCGGCTCGCCCCGCCCGGCCCGATCCTGCTCATGGGACTCTCGTTCAAGGCCGAGACGGACGATCTCAGGAACAGCCCGCTGCTCGAGCTCGCCGAGGCGCTGCTCGATGCCGGCTACGATCTTCGGGTGTTCGACCCCGATCTCGACCCGAACCGGCTGGTGGGCGTCAACTTCGCCCTTGCCGCCGAGCACCAGGAGGTGCTGCGCTCCTGCCTGACGCGCGATCTCGCGGCGGCGGCAGCGGGCGCCGGGCTCATCGTGCTCGGCAAGCCGATGCCCGAGCATCAGGCCGCCTTGCCGGCGGCGGTGCCGCGGCTCGACATCCCTCGACTTCGGGGCTTCGATGGCTGAGGCGGCAGCGGCGGCCCCTCTCTCCCCTGCCCCGTCCTGGCGTTTCGACGGCTATGACCGCGTGCCGCGGCCGATGCGGCTCGAGCCGGCGCCGCAGGGCCTCGACATTCTCTTCATCTACAGCCGGCCGCCCTTGCCGATGACCCGTGGCGACGAGCTGACCGTGGCGCATCTTCTGGAGTTCCTGGCGGCGCGCGGGCATCGGGTCGATTTCGTGACGCTGCTCGCCAGGGGGGAGAAGCTCCGGCCCGAGCACCGGCAATGGCTCGAGGCGCGCTGCCGCAGCGTTCGTCTGATCGAGCATGGCAAGCTCGCCGCGCTGTGGCAGGGGGTTGGCGGGTGGCTGCGCGGCTGGCCCTTCCAGATCGGCTATCTGCATGTGCCGGAGCAGCTCAGGGTAGTGCGCGAGATGGCGGCGGGGCGGCACTACGATCTGGCCTATGCTTATTACATCCGGAGTGCCGAGGCGTTGCGCGGTCTCGAGGGGCTGGCGCCGGTCCGCTTCCTCGCCCTGCAGCTCTCGCAGACCCTGAACACCGAGCGGCTGGCACGCAACGCGGTGCGATGGTGGGAGCGGCTTTTCTACCGCATCGAGAGCCGGCGCATGGCGGCCTACGAGTCGCGGATCTGGCAGGGTGCCGATCGCACCGTGCTGATCGGTGCCAAGGATGTCGAGGCGATCGAGGCGGCCTGCCGGCAGCAGGGTCAGCCGCTGATCGACAATGTCGTCCTCGGCCCGCACGGCGTGGACACCGAGCGGTTCAGGCCGCGCCCCGAGGCGGAGGAGGTGGACACCGTCGTCATGTCCGGGGTGATGCGTTACGCCCCCAATGTCGAGGCCGCCTTGTGGTTCCTGACCGAGGTCTGGCCGACCATCCGGGCGGCCCGGCCGGCCGCGCGGTTCTTCCTGGTCGGCCGCGATCCGACGGCGGCGCTGCTCGCGTATGACGGGCGGGATGCGGTCACCGTCACCGGCACGGTGGACGAGCCGGCGGAGTGGATCGCCCGGGGTGCCGTGTGCGTGGCGCCGATACGGGCGGCGGCCGGGTTGCAGAACAAGCTGCTCGAGGCGCTCGCCATGGGCAAGGCGGTGGTCGCCACGCCCGAGGCCAACGAGGGCATCCAGGCGCCGGCGGGCGAGGCGCTGCTGCTCGCCCGGGAGCCCGCTTCGTTCGCGGCTGCGGTGCTCGAGCTGCTCAAGGATGCTGCGCGGCGCCAGGCGCTAAGCCGGGCCGGCCGGGCCTTCGTCGAAACGAAATGGACCTGGGAGGCGCCGTTCCTGACGCTCGAGGCTGCGTTCCTCGAGGCGGCACATGGTACGATCAAGGGCCATCAAGCCGAGCGGCGATCCTCGATGATTTCGGCATAGGCGGCCTTGGTGTTGATCGCCGAAACACCGGTCATCACGCTCGCTGAGAGAGTGGTGCATCTGAAGCACCAGCACGGTCTGGGGGTTGCACCCAGCATCGTGTGGCGGCTGCTCGACCGCCATGGGCTCAGCTCCAAAAACCGATGGCCCGCCCCGTCTGCAAGAGGCTGGGGAGGCGTCGCCATCTCCAGCCGCCGCAATCAGACCGGTCGCGGCCAGCACGCCGACGCCGGGGATCGTCGCCAGGCGGCGCGCCGTCTCGTGCTGCCGCGCCAGAGCGACGAACTCGCCATTCAAGGCCGGCTCAATCGAGGCTCCAACTATTGTCCCGGTGATCCTGCTCCGGCCGCAGCAAGGCTGAACGCCTGTCCGAGAAGTTCATGGCGCATTTCATTGGCTTACGATCGACCGCCAGCGCCTGGCGACAAAGCGGGGGCCGAGTGCAAGCCAACCGGAGGTGAGCCTGGCACGTTGCGGGGCTGTGGGGACCCCGCGGCCCCACTGGGGCCGCTGGATCGACGGCTGCCCGATTCCTCGCATCTGCTCACTGCCAAGCTCATGAAATGCCTCATGAACTTCTCGGACAGCCTCTGACCGCTAGCTGAAAAAAATATCGTCATCTGGGAATAAAAGACCCCCGGCAGCGTCTGCAGGAGAGAGCTCGCGTCATGACCAATCGGACTGCAATTCGATGATTATCGGCTTTTTGTCGAATACAGTCTAGCGTCATCTATCTGTAACAAAAAGACTAGGGAAGCAGTCATGAAAAAACTTAGTTATTTTATTATATTTGTATTGTCTTTTTTATCATTTAACGGAATTCAATTTAATAACTTCGAAGCATATTTTGGCCCTGCCGCCGCTCTTGCTCAAGGCAGCCCGCCCTCTCCATCGACAAAGGCCGGGAAAGATTGGATCAGCGCCGTTGACTATTACGACCGGGCACAATCCGCTAAGAATCGGATGGATCAGTATCGGGTCGGCACTTGGCAATACGACAGCG
>Ga0209607_1000168_pt1 | contig 58252 bp, 39 predicted proteins | sample AD_UKC117_MetaG_FD_184413 | JGI IMG/M metagenome (GOLD analysis project Ga0209607, IMG submission 184413) | Active sludge microbial communities of municipal wastewater-treating anaerobic digesters from Hong Kong - AD_UKC117_MetaG (SPAdes)... | ecosystem: Engineered > Bioreactor > Anaerobic >... | reverse complement strand
CGAACCAAAGCAAAGGGAGACGCCCAAACCGAACCGAACTGATACCCTCAACCCCGTCCCACGGGTGGGTCAATTTTCAGTGCGCAGCCCGGGTCAGTTTTGCGTGAGCGTCAACACCCAAAGCAGACATCCGGCGAAGAACCGGGTCGGCGCCACACTTCAGAACCGCCACGCTTTTCAAAGCGCTAAGCAAAAAGTTGATAAAAGTTGATTTTGTGTCAGGCCTAGGCTAGCTTATTGGGATGACACAGTCCCTTCGTATTCAGAACATCGAAGATGCTCTCAAGGGCCGGGGATGGACGCAGCGTAAGTTGGCAGCTGCCGTCGAAGTCTCCGCACAAACAGTCACGAACTGGCTCAAGGGCAATGACTTTCCCAGGCCTGCCGCGCTCCTGAAGCTGTCGCGTGTGCTTAGCCTGAGCTTCGACCAGCTGGTTGGAAGCCCGGAGGCGGAGCCCGTTATTGCGTTCCGCCGGAAAGCGGCAACTAAGACCACGCTTGCACATGTCGAAAAGGCTGTGCGAATGGGCTATCTGCTCAAACCCTTAGTTGCGCATCTGACGACTTTGGATGATGACCAAGTCGTGTTTCGCCAAGTCAACACGGACTATGACGTTGTCGAGCGGCTAGCTAAGAGCCGGCGAGAAGAAATGGGGTTGTCTCAGGACGCTGTCCTGGACTACACACGCCTGATTTCGACGTTTGCTGATAATGGCGCGGTGCTGGTTCCTGTTCTTTGGGGGGAGAAAGGGCGCCACGAAAACGCGTTGCACATTCATCTGCCTGACCATGCAGTCACATTCATTTACTTGAACCTGGATGTTCGCATCGAGGACTTCAAGTTCTGGATGACGCACGAACTTGCGCATGTCTATACGCCAACGCTTTGTGGCTTAGACGAAGGCGAGGACTTTGCCGACGCCTTTGCTGGAGCCTTGCTTTTCCCGAGTGATCTCGCGCAACGTGTTAACCAAGCTTGTGAGGGCCGAGATAGTCAAGGTTGTCTCAGCATGATCAAGGATGCTGCTAGCAAGCATGAGGTGTCGCTGCTGACTGCCTTCAAGCAAGTCAATGCCTATCGTCAGCGGCACGGGATTGAGCCACTGCCCTTGGAAGAGGTCTTGATTCACAAGGTTCGCAATTCCGCGACCGTAGAGACCGTTCGAGAGCGCATCTGGGGTAAGGATGTTCCAACTCCAGAGCAATATTTGGCGGCTACCGGCCAAATCTTCGGAGCACACTTTTTCAATGCGCTCAAGAAGATGCTCAATGCGGGCGAAGGTGGCCCCGGTTATGTCCAACAGGTGCTCGATGTCAGCCGGGCGGATGCCATCGCCCTGCATGAGAAGCTGACGCGTTGAGCACAACGATCCTGCTCGACACCAATGCGTATTTGCGCTTGGCTAAGCGCATCCAGCCTCTGCTTGGGAAGAAGTTCAATCCGGTCAAGGACTATGTATTGATAGTCCTTCGTGAAGTCGCGGATGAAGTCCACAGGCAACCGCGCTTGGTTCATCAATACCCATGGTTTGACGATGCTGAATACACAGAGGAGAGAAAAAGATACGGGGCTCGACTGACTAAGGGCCAGAAGGACGAAGCGGCTGAAAACAAGAAGTTCTTGTTGAGCCATGTTGCACAGCATGCCCGTGCCTACCTAGTGCAGGGACGTGATCCGCCCAGCGACACTGATTGCTACGTACTTGGCGTAGCGATGGCGTGCAATTGGTGCGTGGCTACCGATGACGAAAACATGCGCGCCCTGGGTAAAGATTTCGAAGTCCAGTGTCTTTACGCTTTCGATGTTCTCCACAAGCTGCTAAGTGCCGGCATGATCGACAAGGCCAAGGTTATCGAAATCTACGAGGCGCTCGAGGCCAACGGTGATATGACCGTTCGGTGGATTGATGCTAAGGGAAAGCTATTCAAGAAGGTGTTTGGTTCAAGCCGCGCCAAGCGTAGCGACTAGCATCGGTTCGAAGTCGCCGCATGTCGATACGTGTGACTGTTGGCATCAGCAGATGTCTGCTTCTGGCCGGCAGGCGCTACCCGACCAAAACCGGTCGATCGGATGCCACGTATCGCTGCGAGGAGCGGACGTTAGAGAATTCAAAGTCCGCGCGCTACTCAAGTACGGGGACGTACCAGGGCGTCGAACACGCAGCAACTTTGCACGAACGACGAAACAGCAGCAGGCTGAGCCCAGCCCGCATGCAGGAATAAAAAATGAGCCGTCTAGATACCGATGGGGTTGCGGTACGTGAATTGGCGACTGGTTATGAGGGCCTCTTCGCTACCAGGCCAGCCAAAGCGGGGGAAACGATATTTGTAGAGAGGTTTGCAGTCTATGAAAGCCTCTCGGCACCTGACGGGCACATCCCGGTAGTCGTGAGGCTGGCGCTGCGCATCCAGATGGAGAATCATTTCGATCGCCTGCAGACGATGGGGATGCGTGCGGATTGCTGGACGTTGGGGGTTGATGCTGACGCTGCCCCATGGCTGAAAAGGCTTGTTAGTGCCGGAGCAATGTCTGAAAAGCGGATGAGGGACGCGTACTGCATCGCGGCGGCTTACAATATTCGCTGCCAGACAGTTCTTCGTACGGGGCCAGCCGAAGTGAGTATGGTTGACCGAGCCGTAATCGCGCCGCTCACCTGCAAGGCGAACCATTCCTGCGAGCCAAACACATTTCTGTGGCCTGCCTCGAGTCTAGAAGAGGTCCGCGAGCGAGTCACGGGGCTCGTCGCAGCTCGCGATATCAAAGAGGGTGACGAGCTCACCTTTTCGTATCCAGGAGAGAGCGCGGAAGCTCTGCCCGAGCAATCGAAGGGCGAGCGGACCGAGCATGGTTCGTTTCTTGATCAGGTACAAACCGTTCGCAAGACGTTTCTTCGTGAACGTTTCGGCTTCGAGTGCGTGTGCATGAAGTGCTTGCGAGGCGAGTAGTGTAGTGACCCAAAAGTTCCTGCCTAGGTCACGCCGCTAGAGCGTCAGCCCCGGCGGGTGCCTTCATGCCGAACGTTTGGCGCGGCCGGCGGTTGTTGTCGAACTGGATCCAGTCGACGATCAGGCGACTCGCGTTTTGCTGGCTTTCGAATGGAGTTCCCAAGGTTTTTTGGACACGCTTGCCGGAAGGGCCGCATGGCCAGAGGTGATGCATTTCCAAGCAATGGGGTCAATTTTGGGAACGCATCAACACGCCATGCAGAAAACCACCGTTTTCTTTACAGATCGGACCGAGCCCGAATCATGTGCTCTCGAAGCTTGTTTTTGTAAAGAAATACTGTAAAGTTTTCTTCGTAAAGAATAGGTACATTTACTTTGCGAATCGGCTACGCCAGAGTCTCGACGCAGGATCAGAATCCCGACCTCCAGCTTGACGCACTTAAGGGTTCGGGATGCGAACAGATTTTCCACGAGAAGGTATCCGGGCGAATCCGCGATCGACCAGAGCTGGACGCGTGCCTCCGCACTCTACGCAAGGGCGACACGCTTGTTGTTTGGCGACTTGATCGGCTGGGGCGATCGCTGAAAGATTTGGTGGAGATCATCCATGGGCTGGAAGGGCGACAGGTTGCCTTCCAGTCACTTACCGAAAGCATCGACACCAGCACTGCCGGAGGTAAGCTCGTCTTTCACCTGTTTGGGGCACTCGCAGAGTTCGAGCACAACCTGATTGCAGACCGGACGCGAGCAGGACTCGCCGCAGCCCGTGCCCGCGGCCGAAAGGGAGGCCGCAAGCCTAAACTGACCAAGAGCGACGTAAGAAAGGCTGCCGCGATGCTGCAAGACCCTTCAATCACGAAAACCGAAGTGGCAGATCACTTCGGAGTCTCTCGAGTCACTCTCAACGCATCTCTGCGAAAACTGGCCTAGTCAGCCAAACGTTCGAGTCCATATCAAGAAGCATTGGCGATCGCTTGCCAGCTTGTCTGGCGGGCAGCATCGTACACGAGAAGCGGCCGAGACCTGCCGACTAACATTGCTAACACCTTCGCTCGGACTTCTATCGAAACAGATGCCCCTGGATATCGACGAAGGCGCGTCGAATGTCTTCCACGCTGCCCAGGCTGCGCTTGGCATCGTTGACGCCACCGTAGCGGATGCGCAGGAAGTCGGCGACCTTGCCGCTGGCCAGTTCGCCGATGCCGTTACGCTCATAGTGACCGAGCACAAACTCGAGGAATGACCGCATCTCACGTTCGTAGCCGCCGAGCCCGCTGGACAGCGCAGTGCGCACGCGCTGTGAACGGGCCAGTGGCGCCAGAGTGAAACGAATATAGGCAAGTACGTCGAAGATATCGCTGTTGGGTGCGTCGATCAGGCGCCGCATCTCGTCTAGCCGCTCACTGTCGTAGCCGCGATCAGCAAGCTGCTGGATGAAGCTCTCACGCCTGTCCGGATCGCTCCAGATCGTTCGCAGTTCATCCTCATCCGCCACCAGATCGCCGAGATCGCCGAAAAGCTGCTGCATGAATTCCTGCGCAGAGATCTGCCGGCCGTCGTGCCAGTAGGTAGTCGCGGCAAGGTACTGGATGCTGCGCTCACGACCGTCCGAGAGTTTCACCACGATCCGTTCCGGCGGTGGCGGCTCATTGACGCCTGGCGGATCATCCGTCGGTTCTGAGGTCTTATCTTCGCCCTTAGGCTTACCCGGTTTCTTCGGCTCCTCCGGCGGCAGAGGTTCGCCGTCCCATTCCGGGTCGTTGAAGTGCTCGTAGGCCTTCACGAAATCGTAGATGGTGAAGTAGTCCTTGCCATCGAAGATGCGGGTGCCGCGCCCGATGATCTGCTTAAACTCAACCATCGACTTGATCGGACGCAGCAGCACGATGTTGCGGATGTTCAGGGCATCCACCCCGGTGGACAGCTTCTGCGACGTGGTGAGGATCGTTGGCAGCGCCTTCTCGTTGTCCTGAAACTCACGCAGATGCCGTTCGCCTAGGTCACCATCGTCGGCGGTGACGCGCTCGCAGTAGTGCGGGTCGGGGTTGTCCTTGATCTGGTTGATGAAGTTGCGGATTCGTGCGGCGTGATCCTGCGTGGCGCAGAACACCAGCGTTTTCTGGCGCTGGTCGATCTGATCCATGAACTCCTGCACGCGGCTCTGCTCGCGCTGGTCGATCACCAGCTTCGTGTTGAAATCAGCTTCGGTGTAGGTGCGATCTCGGTCGAGGTCGCCAGCCAACACCTGGTCACCATCGGAAAACCGGTACTCGTCCATGGTCGATGCCATCTGCCGCACCTTGAAGGGCGTCAGGAAGCCATCTCCAATGCCTTCCTTCAGCGCGTAGCTGTAGACCGGCTCGCCGAAGTACGCGTAGGTGTCGACGTTGACGTCGCGCTTGGGTGTCGCGGTCAGCCCCAACTGTACCGCCGGCTTGAAGTAATCGAGGATGCCGCGCCAGCTGCTTTCGTCGCGGGCGCCGCCGCGATGGCATTCGTCGATGACGATGAAGTCGAAGAAGTCCGGCTCGTAGCCCTCGAAGGTGAACTGCGGCTCGCCGGCATCGCCTTCCGACTCGCCGCCGCCGGTCATGAAGGTCTGGAAGATGGTAAAGAACACGCTGGCGTTGCGCGGAATATTGCCGCGCCGGCGAATCTCATCCGGGCGAATGCGGCATAGCGCATCGGGCGCGAAGGCGCTGAACGCGTTGAATGCCTGGTCGGCCAGGAACAGGATGCGCGGGCGTCGTACGGGTTCGCCGCTCAGATTCCATCTTGCATTGAACAGCTTCCAGGCGATCTGGAAGGCGATGGAGGTCTTGCCCGTACCGGTAGCCAGCGTGAGCAGGATGCGGTTCCTGTCCTGCGCGATGGCCTCCAGCACCGCTGTGATCGCATTGTGCTGGTAGTAGCGCGGCTGCCATTTGCCGCCGCCGGTCTCGAACGGCACGGCACCAAAGCGCTCACGCCAGTCGTTGCCATCAGGAAAACAACGCAACCAGAGTTCATCGGGCGACGGAAAGGGAAGGCCGATATCGCCTTCCTTGCCGCTCTGCATGTCGATGCCGTACCAGCCGATGCCGTTGGTGGCGTAGGCGAAGCGCGCCTTGAGCCGCCCGGCGTACTCCTTGGCCTGACCCACGCCCTCGCTATAGCCCAAGCCGGCACGCTTGGCCTCGATCACCGCCAGCTTGTGGCCGCGATAGCTCAGCACATAGTCCGCCGACAGCGACGTGCCACGTTGACCGCCAGCCAGGATGCGGCCCGGACAGATCAGCTCACGGTGGATATACGCGCCATCGACCACGCCCCAGCCGGCATCGCGCAGCACCGGATCGATGCGGTTGGCGCGGGTGTCGGCTTCGGTTTCGCTCATGATGTTGGAATGTAACCGATACTGGCCTTTGACTCGATTTGGCCAGCTGTACCGGAGAAGTCGGGTACCAGGGGCACGGGCGTAGCAGCAAACCGAACCCTGTTTGGCGTCACGCTGGCTCCCCATGCGTATTCGCACAGAATGGCGCCCAACATGGCCCCCGACTCTTGGTTCTCCAGAACTTGCGCGGGGGGTTCTTGTTTTCCCGCCGGACCGCCGAAGCGATTCCCCGAGTGCTCAGCGTTTGGGCCGCGCTTTCTGGATGGCGTTGCGTGGGGCCTTGCTGGACACCACGTAGCGGCCGCTCTTGCTCTCACGCACCACGACGCTACCCGACTTGATCCGACTGTTCGCGAATTCGCGCAGCGATTTCTTCTCGGACGCGTCCAGCATCCGAGCGGGGGATGAGGTACCGTGCTTCGGACTCGGTGAGTTCGTCGAAGCCAAAGCCGAAAACCTGCCGCCACCAATTTTCAAGGTCTGAGCCATGAACCTTCCTCAAGTCGGCCAAGGTGCCTGACCGTAGCGCAAGCCTACCTGAAACCGGCTTGCCCGCAAGTGAAGTGAACCCCGCCACCTGCCCGCCGATAGCCATGACATGACCGCGCAGGTTGGCCAGCGTGGCGCCTTGACCGACGAAATCATCCACCAGCACGAAGGGCAGGTGTACATCGACGATGCCATCGAATACCGGCTGGATGGCGAGCCGGTAGTAGCCATCCTTGCGCGTCCGCGCAGCCACATTCGATTGAATGATGCCGGTGTCGATCTCCCAGCCAAGTTCCACCGACAAGCGTTGTGCCAGGGCCAGCGGAATGGCATTGGCGCCCTCACTCTCTTCTGCAACCACGGGCAGCAAAGTGGGCGACGCAAGCACATGGCGTTGGCGCATGGCTTCGACGATCAGTGGGTTGATCGTTGCATCGACCAGACGCACCGCCGCTTCACCATCGCCGGCCTTCGCCTCCGCATAGTCGGGATGTCCACGCACCACATGTTCATCGTTCTGGTGGATGTCCACATCCGGCTCGTCCTGCCAAGGTGCGCGCAGCGCCTTGAACGGAATCATCAGTGGCGCAGGATTCGACATGCTTCAGCTCAGCTGGCCGGAGAAGGCGGCTTGGAGCAGGGATTGGCGGAGGGCGGCGATGTCTTTGAGTTTCAGGGCGAACCGTCGCTCAAGGCAATCCAACTCGCGGTGCAAGCATTTAAGGGTCTTGGCAAGCCGACACTGCTCATCCAGCGACGGCACACGCACAGCGAACTTTTGAATGTCGCCCTTTGAGATGAACGGCTGCCCTGCTCCTCGTTTGGGAAGATCTACGGCGCTCATTAGGTAGAAAAGAAAGTAGGAATCACACCTGTCTTGCCTCGGACTCAGGGTAATGGTGTTCTTGATGGCCGTGAAATCCTCGTCTGGCATGAACATGCGACCACACCTAGCACCTATCGCCGATAGCACTGGAGTATGTGCCTGGTGCTCCGCATGCCCAATACGCCCATCACAACCAGCAGCAGACACTGCAAGAAACCCGCCTTCTTCAACGTAGCTAGCCTTGGTCAGGCTGGTATTTCCCCAGTCCACAGTGGCCAGCTCACTAATCGACAATTCAGCCCAATGCTCTGCAATCGAACCAAATAGGATTTCGGCAACACAACGTGTTCCAAGCTCTTTTGAGTCAAGCCAGTTTTCCTCCGCTTTGACGCGGGCGAGTTCGAGGGCGGCGAAGGCCCGATCCAGCTTCGCGATGATGCGCCTCTGCTCGTCCAGCGGCGGCAAATCGATAGGCCAAGAAGACACAGTGCCTTGAGTAATCGATGGTGGATTCGCCTTGTTGGAAAAATCATAGATGTCGAGACCATTCATCCACTGAAATAAGAACTCCGGGTCAATCAGCTCAGGCTTTGGTATCAATCCCATTATGTTGTTGTCGACACACGATGGCTGGACTACTTTGCGCTTCTTGTTGGTAGCAATTGCTCCGCCTACCTTGGGGAACAAGACGCTACCCGCTGGGAAGATTCGCGCTCTGAGGGAATCGCGCACTTCGTCGGAGACGTAGTTGTTCGCTCGAGAAAACGCAATTTCGTTGCCTTCAAGGTTCATGTCACTCACCTTGAAGAATGGGTACTGTCCTTCGCTTTGGCCTTGATACTTGGTCGGAAATCCGGCACCCGACTGAAGCTGACAAACAGCGCCAAGCGTTGTTGTGACCCATCCGGAACTCACAGTATCTCCCTCACCTGCGCCAGCAGCTTCGCCGTCTCCGCATCCCGCGCCAGCATGTCGTCGATGATCTGCTGCGGTGAGCGCTGCGGTGCGGCTTCCGGCGTGTGCGGGTTTTTCACCGACAGGTCGCAGGTGGTTTCATCCACATCGGTCACGTTCACGATCCAGCTTTTCTCGCCGTTTGTCCTGGCCTTTTGCAAACGGACAAACTCGGCGAGGTCGTTGTCGTTCAGCGGGTTGGTCTTGCCCAGGCTACGGCCCGGATCCAACTGGTAGTACCAGATGCTGCGCGTCGGTGCGCCTTTGTCGAAAAAAAGCACCACGGTCTTCACGCCCGCGCCCTGGAAGGTGCCGCCGGGGCAGTCCAGCACGGTGTGCAGGTTGCAGTTGGCCAGCAGTTCGCGGCGCAGCTCGACGCTGGCGTTGTCGGTGTTGCTGAGGAAGGTGTTCTTGATGACGATGGCGGCGCGGCCGCCGGCCTTCAGCTTGCGGATGAAGTGCTGCAGGAACAGATAGGCGGTTTCCGAGCTGCGGATCGGGAAGTTCTGCTGCACTTCCTTGCGCTCGCCGCCGCCAAAGGGCGGATTGGCCAGCACGATGTCGTGGCGATCCTTCTGCCGGATGTCCATGACGTTTTCCGACAGCGTGTTGGCGTGGCGAATGTTCGGCGCGTCGATGCCGTGCAGGATCATGTTCATCACGCCCAGCACGTAGGCCAGCGACTTCTTTTCCTGTCCGTAGAAGGTGCGGCGCTGCAGGATGTCCCAGTCCTTCGCCGACAGGTCGTCGCGGCGCAGATGCTCCCAGGCCTCGCAGAGGAAGCCCGCGCTGCCGCAGGCTCCGTCATAAATGGTCTCGCCGATCTTCGGCTGCACCACGGCGATCATGGCGCGGATCAGCGGGCGCGGCGTGTAGTACTCGCCGCCGTTGCGTCCGGCATTGCCCATGCGCTTGATGCGCGTTTCATACAGGTCGGACAGCTCGTGCTTAGCCTCGGAGCTGCCGAAGCTCAGCGTATCGACGATTTCCAGCACGTCGCGCAGTGTATAGCCGGAACGGAACCGATTGGCGACCTCGGAAAAGATTTCGCCGATTTTGTACTGCAGGCTGTCGGCCTCGACGCTACTGTCCCTGAACGATTTGAGGTGCGGGATCAGTTTGCTATTGACGAAATCGATCAGGTCGTCGCCGGTGCGTGCGTTGGGATCGGCTCTACCATCCTCGGTCTTCGGCGAGGCCCAGTCCTGCCAGCGGAACGGTTTCGTCAGGATCGGTTCGTAGGACTTGCCCTTGAGCACGGCTTCATCGGCCCACTCGTGCTCCATGTCGTCGAGGTACTTCAGGAAAAGTAGCCAGGAAGTCTGCTCGGCGTAGTCGAGTTCCGAGGCCAGACCTTCGTCATTGCGCATGGCCTTGTCGATGCTGTTGAACGCCTGGCCGTAGGCGCCCGCGTCCCCATTGCCGTTGTTTGACTTGGCCCCTTTGGCGCGAGGCTTGGCCGGCGCGGCCTTCGTTGCGGACACTGGGCTAGCTGATCCGATCAGCGCCACCGAGCCACCGCGACCGCGGCCGGGAACGATCCGGCCTGCTTCGATAAGGTGCGCCTTGATTCGCTGGTACGTGCTGTCAGCCCAACCCAGCTCCTTGCCGAGGGTGCCGTTCCCTGCCGAGCCACCCAAGGCTCTGAGGGCTTCCAGAAAACGATCTGCCTGCTTCTCCAACGACATCTAGCGACAACTCCAAAGCTATCCACTGGCGGCCGCTGATTGTGGCAGCAATCTGTCTTTGAGGCATGGGCGGCGCCTGCACCGCTTGGTCGCATGCCTCACCGATGTCGCCTATCAGGGACCCCTCTGCTGAGCCCATCACGACCAACACCTGAGGGAGCGGCTGATCTCCGAGTTCCGGACAGGATCACGGATACCGAGGTCGGGCTACACCGACTCAACCCTGAGCTGCTGTGCGCGCTCGCCAAGCCAGGCCACGGCTCATCCGCGCCGCCAGCTCTATCTTGGCACTACGGTTTAGCCGCTTGACCCGGCGCTCGACTCGACACGCCTCCTTGTAGGTGCCTATCTGCATAGCGCCGAGCAGCCTGTCCGCCTTGTTCATTCGACTGAAGGCGCTAGGCTCGCGTCGATGAACCTCAAAGCGCATGAGCGGGTCCTTGCTGATGCCGGTGTAGATTCGCCCCGTCTTGCAAAGCATCAGGTAGAGCCACCAGATCTCTTCGTGGGCTTCATTCACTGGAGCGGATCCCCGTGTAGATTCTCACGTTGGCGCAGTCATTGATGCACAACCGCCAGATTGCCCCGGCGTCCGATCGTTTGGCCTTAGCGATCAAGAAGCCCCCTTTTCCTAAGCAATTGAAGGGACTCAGCATAGAGGAAAGAGGAAAGGTCCCGGCCCGAGTCCAACCAGTACTTTGTGGCGGTGGAACTCGAGAGTCCAAGACCGGATACCAAGCCAGCTGGACCGTCCAGACCGCCTTCGATGAATCCGTGCACCGAGGTCGCAAAAAGTTGTGTCGCGCGAACCCCATGCTTCTCCTTCAACCATGTGTTGAACGCCGGCTCGGAGTATCTCGTCCCCGGTTGGTAGCCAGGAAACAGGAACGGCGAATCCTGCCCGGAGCGAAAACGTGAGGGCTCGGTTCGTACTTCAAGCCACGCACGAACAACTGCAGCCACTTCGGGATGAACCTCCATCTCGAGACCACCAAAGTCGATGCTCATGCGTTGCTCCTGGTCCTGAACCTGCGACAGCTTCAGATCCAGGATCACATTCAGTCGTTGGGCATGAAGCACTATCAGTAGCGCAATAACAGCGTTTCGGACGTCTTTCTCGTCTCTCGTGTCTAGCCACGCCCCGACTAGCTCGGCGACTTTGGAACTCTCCAGCGTGTTCAGGATGCTGTTTTTTGGACCCGGCCTTGAAGGAAGTACAAGCTGGTTGAGTCGATGGCTGGTGCGGTTGAGATACCTAATGAAGGCACCCAACGATTGATATACCTTGGAGCGGGAACTGGCATAGGCATCCGCCATCCACTGAGCAACACCTGAAGGAGATCGGGCACCCATCGAATGACAGTAGCGGAGAAAGGCGAGCGCGTATCGCACTGCGAGCTCCACGCTCTTCAGTGCCATGGGGGTTGTTCCACGACCCGCATTGGCCAGCAGGCGCTTGTTCCGACGATGGTACAGCTCCGCAAGCATTGCGCTCACCGCATCGCCAATCCACTGCTCACCAACCTCGCCAAGCATCTTCTGTATGCGCTGGTCGTGCCGTGCCCTTTCGATGGAAGGTCCGGAAAAGTCGAGCCCGAGGACCGTGGAGAGCCAGGCTTTGACGGCCCGGAATCGTCTGTTTGTGGAGTCCTGGGATGAGAACGCCTTGAATACGCCTAGTGCGGTGATCGCCTGTTTGGAGTCAAACGCGGTTTCGAGCAACCTAAAGCCTTCAATTGATCGCTTCATGAGCTTACCTACGGACCCCGGATTTTTGTCGACACCGGAGTCCTTCACAAACTCTTCGAAAAGCTCCTTTGCCCAATCGCTAGATAGGCTTTCCTTGCAGTGCCTGGCGATACCCTCGGCAAGCCGCAGGTCGCGACAGCCCAGGCATGCACCGGTGTTTGGAGCACGGGAGTGCTTGCCACAGTTGCTACATGTTCCGTCGAGCAACGTATTTCGCGCCACGCAACTTTTGCACGCGGCCCGTCCCTCGACGGTACCGACGGGGCGGGATTGGCGCAGGCAGACTTCACATTTCGGTGTATGCCTTTGAATGCACGACTCACAAGCTTTCTCGAAGAGACCATTGGATGGGCTGCGGTGGATTCGCAACGAAGCCTTCCCGCAATAACTGCAGTTCTCAGGCTCGCGTGCGTAGCGTTTGCATCGGCGGCACCAAGGCCGGCCCAGAAGGAAGGTGCCCGTTCTGTCGACTTCCTGCCCGCATCGGTTGCACGGCTTGCCAACCGATTGGTGTTTTTTTGCGCACCGTTCGCAGCGCTCGACCGTCTCCGACGGCAGGTGCCTGATGGAGGTACCGCAATCACTACAACTGGTACGAGGAAGCCGTAACGCGCACGCCTGACAATGATAGGTACCCGAGCTGATGGGAACGCACGGCGCAAACCTCCCACAGCTGGCGCAACTGGTTGGGACGCCCCGCCCGCTCATGGCGTGGGAAGCGAGCGTGGCCGAAGCTTCGGCCCCACTGCCCGGGACATCGGACTTGTTTGGCGTGGTGGCGTGGGCGCCGCGTCGGAACTTGGTGGCGCTGCTTCAGGTGGGGAAATGGGGGTCACGCCAGTCTCCTGTTCGGGCGATGAAATGGTCGGTATGTGAAGAAGATCGCCAGGCTGAGCCTCCAGTGCGTGGCAAAGGGCAGAAAGAAACTCGGTGTCGAGCTTCGCAGGCAGCTGCCGTCGCACTCGGCTCATCGTGGGCTCCGAAATGCGGTAGCCCACGTCCCGTAGCCTGCGCACGAGATCCCGGTTGGTGCGTATGCCCCTCTCGGCCATGACTATGCCGATGCGCCATTGCAGCTTGGCCGACGCGGAGGACATGTCAGGCTTGCTCTCCCCGCTTGGCTGCAGCGATGGTGTCGTTAACGATGCTTTGCACCCGCGCCTGCATGTGTTCCTTTGGAACATTGGTGTAGAGCGACGTCGTATGCGCGCTTGCATGTCCCGCCATTGCTCTGGCGAATTCTGGCCCGGATCGCATCACTTCGTGCGTCACCATGGAGTGACGAAGACTGTGAGGCGAATGACCGCGGCCCCCCAGCCCAGCGGCCTGCAGATGCTTGGCGAACCTGGCGTGGATTGAGCTTCCTGAGATCGGACCTCCCCGCTCACTGAGGAAGACCGTGTTCGTGAAAGCGTCCTGTACCTTGAAGAGCGGTCGGATTTCGGTTCGGTACCAATCCATGAGTTCGACAATGTCCGGGTCCGTCGAAGGCACCGTTCGATGACGCTTTCCACTGCCGCGCGCCGCTTTGCCGAAACGAACACGTAGCAATGCGTATCGATCGCACTCAGGATTTGCCGGATCGGCTGACCAGTCGCGGAACTGCAACGCCCCCACTTCGCTCGCGCGAAGTCCGTACTGGTACAGGATGAATATCAGGGCCTTGTCACGAGCCAGCGCCGCATATTCCCTGGGCTTTTCGTTCAGGGCGCACTCGATTCGCGCGTCAATCGAGTCAAAAAGGGTCTGGATCTCCTCATGCGTCATCGGGTTCCGCCCGGCCGCGCTCTCGTCTTCAACCCGATGAGCGATGCTGTTATCGGCGTGGGCGAAGCGGGTGATCCGCGCACCAAAAAGTCGCTGCGCCTCGTTCTGCAGATCCGTCGCATCACAAAGGTATGCAACGACCTTCCGAACCGCATTTTGGTAGGTGCGTCGAGTGCTTTGTGCGCACTTGGCTTCCGTCGCCAAGTATTCGCACCACGCCTCGTAGTCAGCTTCCTGGATCTCGAACACGTACTTGCCGGTCCATTGAAGCAGTCGAGTCATCGTGTTGAGAACCCTGCGCACGTACAGCGTGCTGTGGCCACGGGCGCTGCTGTTGGCATTGAACCGCTCGAAGCATTGTGTCTGAAACTGCGCGGCCGCTTCCTGGCTTGGATCAGCGGTCGCGGGAAGGTTAGGGCCGCGCCCTGGGAATGGCAGCACGTCAGCCATGAGCGCCTCCTGACAAGCTGCCAAGGAGGTGCAGGAAGAACCCGGATGCCGGGGCCGTGATGTGAGAGGTCGTTTTCATGACCTTCAACATCTCACGGGTTTTGCTGTGTCAAGGGACAACAACCCTTGGGCCTTTTGGCGACCAAGAATTCCCATCCACAGGGTTTCAGCCTGTCAAGGGACACCCATTCAGAGCGATGCGCGGGTCGCTCTGACAGCGAAAATTGCATCTGATGAAACTTTCTTTCACGCACAAAAAAGCCCCGCTGGTCAGAAATGCCTTGAAAATCAAGGCCCCAGCGAGGCTTTCAGGGAGTCCCCCACTTGGGGGACTCTGGCGACTCAGATCGCGTAGTACATCTGGTATTCCAGCGGATGGGTGGCGGCGCGGAAGGCTGTGACTTCGTGCATCTTGAGCGCGATGTAGCCGTCGATGAAGTCATCGCTGAAAACGCCGCCGGCCTTGAGGAAGTCGCGGTCCTGGTCGAGGGCTTCCAGCGCGCGGTCGAGACTGGAGGCGACGGTCGGGATGTCCTTCTCCTCTTCCGGCGGCAGGTCGTAGAGATCCTTGTCCATCGGCGCGCCCGGGTCGATCTTGTTGAGGATGCCGTCGAGGCCGGCCATCATCATGGCGGCGAAGGTCAGGTAACCGGTGTTGACCGGATCGCCGAAGCGGATCTCGATGCGGCGCGCCTTCGGGTTCGCCACCCACGGAATGCGGCAGGAGGCCGAACGGTTGCGCGCCGAGTAGGCCAGCAGCACCGGCGCCTCGAAGCCCGGCACCAGTCGCTTGTAGCTGTTGGTGCTGGAGTTGGCGAAGGCGTTGATGGCGCGGGCGTGCTTGAAGATGCCGCCGATGTACCACAGCGCCAGCTGCGACAGGCCGCCGTAGCCGTCACCGGTGAACAGGTTGGTGCCGCCCTTGGCCAGACTCTGGTGGACGTGCATGCCGCTGCCGTTGTCGCCGACCACCGGCTTCGGCATGAAGGTGGCGGTCTTGCCGTTGCGGTGGGCGACGTTCTTGATGATGTATTTGGTCATCAGCAGCTCGTCGGCCTTCTTCACCAGGCTGTTGAACTTGGTGCCGATCTCGCACTGGCCCGGGCCGGCGACTTCGTGGTGATGCACTTCGGTTTCGATGCCGGCTTCTTCCAGCACCTTGCACATTTCTGCACGCAGGTCGTTCAGCGAATCCACCGGCGATACCGGGAAGTAGCCGCCCTTCACGCCCGGACGATGGCCGGGATTGGCGCCGTCCATGTCGGCCTTGCTGCTCCACGGCGCTTCCTCGCTACCGATCTCGAAGAAGCTGCCGGACATGTCGTTGCCCCAGCGGATCGAGTCGAACACGAAAAATTCCGGTTCCGGGCCAAAGAAGGCCTGGTCGGCAACGCCGGTGGACTTGAGGAACTGCTCGGCGCGACGCGCAATGCCGCGCGGGCAGCGCTCGTAGGCCTGCATGGTGGCCGGCTCCAGCACGTCGCAGAACAGGATCAGCGTCGGGTCGGCGGTGAACGGGTCGATGGTGGCCGTGCTCGGGTCCGGCATCAGGATCATGTCGGACTCGTTGATGCCCTTCCAGCCGCTGATCGAGCTGCCGTCGAACATCTTGCCGTCCTCGAACAGCTCCTCGTTGACGATGCGGACCGGGTAGCTGACGTGGTGCTGCTTGCCGAGCATGTCGGCGAAGCGCAGGTCGACGAACTCGACCTTGTTGTCGGCGATCAGTTTCTTGATGTCTTCGATGCTCATGGAGCCTCCGTTGGCGAATGGACAGCACAACACTTTGCAATCGGCATGCCAAGGCACGCTATCCATATGAATCAATGCGTTGCATAGGCAGCTCCGGGCACAGAATCCCAAAACGCACCAACATGGTGCGAAATATTTCCAGCCTTGCTTGGCAATGGTGCGTCATGCACCGACGTCATTTGCGGCGTCGCAACATCCTGTGTTCTAGTCAAACGCTCACTGCCTGACGCGATGCCGCCGACAGGCAGGCGCTGCCGGGATGGCAGCGGCGTCGTGACCGCGAACGCGATGTTCCATGGAAGGCAGTCCGCCGGCACGGCATGCCGGCAACACCGTTTTCACCAACCGGCCGCGAACGGGGGCGCCATGCAGCCTGCACCGCAAGGGATGTACAACCCGGCCTTCGAGCACGACAGCTGCGGCTTCGGGCTGATTGCGCACAGCGGTGCGAGCGCCAGCCGATGGCTGGTGGAAACCAGCCTGTCCGCATTGCAGCGGATGACGCATCGCGGCGCGGTCGCCGCCGACGGCCTGAGTGGCGATGGCTGCGGCCTGCTGCTGCACCGGCCCGAGGCGCATCTGCGCCGCGTGGCCGCCGAAGCCGGGATCATGCTGCCGGAACGCTTTGCCGCCGGCATGCTTTTCCTGCCGCGCGACGAAGCCGAGGCACAGGCGGTGCGTGCCGAACTCGCCCGGCAGCTGGATCGTGCCGGTGTCGGCCTGCTCGGCTGGCGCGCGGTGCCGGTCAACACGAAAGTCTGTGGCGAGATGGCCCGGCGCAGCCTGCCGCGCATCGAGCAGGTGTTCGTCGCACCCACCGGCGGCGACGGCGACGAGGATCTCAACCGCGCCCTGTTCATGGCACGCCGCCGCTTCGAGCAGGCGGCCGCCGCCCGTCTGGCAGCGGGCCAGATGCCGGAAACCTATGTCGTGTCGCTGTCGGCGCACACCATGACCTACAAGGGCATGGTGCTGCCGTCGCATCTCGCCGACTTCTTCCTCGACCTGCAGGCCGACGACCTCAGCAGCGACGCGGCGGTATTCCACCAGCGCTTCTCCACCAACACCGCGCCGCAGTGGGCGCTGGCGCAGCCGTTCCGCCTGCTGGCGCACAACGGCGAGATCAACACGATCAAGGCCAATCGCGGCTGGGCCGAGGCGCGTCGCGGCACCTGGCGGTCGCCGCTGGTGAACCTCGACGAGTTGCGACCGATGGTGTCGCAGACCGGCTCCGATTCGCAGAGCCTCGATGACATGTTCGAGGTGCTGCTGGCCGGTGGCATGGACCCGCTGCAGGCCCTGCGCATCCTGATTCCACCCGCCAGCCACAGCATCGAATACCTCGATCCCGATCTCGCCGCCTTCTACGAGTTCTATGCGCTCAACTCCGAACCCTGGGACGGCCCGGCCGGCGTGGTCTTTGCCGACGACCGCTACAGCGGCTGCGTGCTGGATCGCAACGGCCTACGCCCGGCGCGCTGGCAACTGGCCGCCGACGGGCATTTCCTGATCGCATCAGAAACCGGCGTCTGGGACGTCCCTTCCCGCGACATCGTGCGCAAGGGCCGACTGGGACCCGGCGAGATGATCGCCGTCGACATGCAGTCCGGCCGCGTACTGGAGTCGCCAGACATCGACCGCATCAACGCCGCCCGCGCGCCCTACAAGTCGTGGCTGAAGGCCGGCGTCAGCTACCTGGATTCGCACCTGCTCGATCCGGCGCTGGCCGCCGAGCCGTTCTCACCCGTCGAATTGGCGCGCTTCCAGCGCCGCTTCCAGCTGACCCGCGAAGAACGCGAGCAGGTACTGCGTCCGCTGGTGGAAACCGAGGCCGAAGGCATTGGCTCGATGGGCGACGACACGCCGCTGCCGCTACTGTCCGGTCAGGTGCGCGCGCTTTACGACAGCTTCCGCCAGGCCTTCGCGCAGGTCACCAATCCCCCGATCGATCCACTGCGCGAGCAGGTGGTGATGTCGCTGGCCACGCAGATCGGTCGCGAAGGCAACATCTTCGAGGCCGCGCCGGCCAACGCTCGACAGGTGACGCTGAACTCGCCGGTGCTGTCGCAGCGCAAGCTGCGCCAGCTGCTGGCCATGCCCGAGTTCGCCGGCGCCAACCGGCGCATCGACCTCTACGCTGACGCGGCAGAGCCGCTGGATGGCGCGATCCAGCGCCTCTGCGCCGAAGCCGAATCCGCCGTACGCGGTGGCGCCATCATCCTGCTGCTGTCCGACCGCTATCCGCAGGACGGCCAGCTCGCCGTACATGCCCTGCTCGCCACCGGCGCCATCCACCGGCACCTGGTGGATGCCGGCCTGCGCTGCGCCTGCAACATCGTGGTGGAAACCGGCACGGCGCGCGACCCGCATCACTTCGCCTGCCTGATCGGCTACGGCGCGACGGCGGTTTATCCCTTCCTCGCCTACCAGACCCTGCTCGACATGGGCGCGCGCGGACTGCTGCTTGGCCACGATGGCGAAGCCAGCGAGCTGGGCCGCAGCTACCGGCGCGGCATCCGCAAGGGCCTGCTGAAGATCCTCTCGAAGATGGGCATCAGCACCATCGCCGGTTACCGCGCGGCGCAGCTGTTCGAGATCGTCGGCCTCGACAACACCGTGGTCGACCTGTGCTTCCGCGGGACGCCGTCACGCGTCGGTGGCGCTGGCTTCAATGAACTGGCAGAGGACGCCCGCCTGCTGGCGGCGCGCGCGGCATCCGATGGCGATGGACTGGAACTCGGCGGCCTGCTGCGCTTCGTGCAGGGCGGCGAACGCCACGCCTTCGATCCCGGCGTGGTGCAGGCGCTGCAGCGCGCCGTGCTGACCGACGACGCCAGTGATTGGGAAACCTATCGGCAACGCGTCGATGGCCGCGAGCCACTGGCATTGCGCGACCTGCTGCGCGTCGATGCCGGCGACGCCATCACCCTTGATGATGTCGAAACCGCAACGGAAATCCTGCCGCGCTTCGACTCCGCCGGCATGAGCCTGGGCGCGCTGTCGCCCGAAGCGCACGAGGCTCTGGCCATCGCCATGAACCGCCTGGGCGCACGCAGCAATTCAGGTGAAGGCGGCGAGGACCCGGCCCGCTACGGCACCGAGAAGCGCAGCAAGATCAAGCAGATCGCCTCCGGCCGTTTCGGCGTGACGCCGGCCTACCTGAGCCAGGCCGAGGTCATCCAGATCAAGATGGCGCAGGGCGCCAAGCCCGGCGAAGGCGGCCAGCTGCCCGGCCACAAGGTCAACGCCCTGATCGCCCGACTGCGCCATGCGCGGCCGGGCATCGGCCTGATCAGCCCGCCGCCGCACCATGACATCTATTCAATCGAAGACCTGGCGCAGCTGATCTTCGACCTCAAGCAGGTCAATCCCGATGCGCTGGTGTCGGTGAAACTGGTGTCGCATGCCGGCATCGGCACGATTGCCGCCGGCGTGGTCAAGGCCGGTGCCGACCTCATCACGCTGTCTGGCCACGATGGCGGCACCGGCGCCAGTCCGCTGTCGTCGATCCGCTACGCCGGCTCGCCCTGGGAGCTGGGCCTGGCCGAAGTGCAGCAGACGCTGCGCCGAAACGGCCTGCGCTCACGCGTGCGCGTGCAGGTGGATGGCGGCCTGAAGACCGGCCTCGACGTGATCAAGGCCGCACTGCTCGGTGCGGACAGCTTCGGTTTCGGCACCGCGCCAATGATTGCGCTGGGCTGCAAGTACCTGCGCATCTGCCACCTCAACAACTGCGCCACCGGCGTCGCCACGCAGGATGCGCGCCTGCGCGAAAATCACTTCAAGGGCCTGCCGGAACGCGTCGAGGCCTATTTCCGCTTCATCGTCGAGGACCTGCGCCGCCATCTCGCAGCACTCGGCGTGCGCTCGCTGGACGAGATCATTGGTCGTGCCGAACGCCTGCAGGCGCGCAGCGACATCAGCCCGCGGCAACAACGCGTCGATCTTTCGCCGCTGCTGTTCGTGGATGCCGATGCAGCGGATGCGCGCGCACACGACGGCAAGGCCGGACCGCTGTCACCGGAACCCGGCAAGCTGTCGCGCCAGCTCGACCGTGACCTCGCGGACGCCATCGTCGCGGGCCGGGGTGAGCAGCGAAGCTACGCCATCGCCAACCATGACCGCAGCATCGGCGCGCGACTGAGCGGCGCCATCGCCCGTCGCCACGGTGATGCCGGCATGCCGGCGACGCCGCTGGCGCTGCGCTTCTCCGGCAATGCGGGGCAGAGCTTCGGCGCCTTCAATGCCACCGGCCTGGAACTGTCGCTGGAAGGCGACGCCAACGATGGCGTCGGCAAGGGAATGGCTGGCGGCCGACTGGTGCTGCGGCCGCCAGGCGACTCGCCACTGCTGGCACGCGACACGCCGATCATGGGCAATGCCTGCCTCTACGGCGCCACCGGCGGAGAGCTGTTCGCGGCAGGACGCGCCGGCGAGCGTTTCGCGGTGCGCAATTCCGGCGCCATCGCCGTGGTCGAGGGTGCTGGCGACCACTGCTGCGAATACATGACCGGCGGCGTGGTCGCCGTGCTCGGCCGAACCGGCCTCAACTTCGGCGCCGGCCTCACCGGTGGCTTCGCCTACGTCCTCGACATCGACCGCGATTTCGTCGACCGCTACAACCACGAACTGGTCGACATCAACCGGATCTCGCAAGAAGGCATGGAGCAGTACCTGCAGCACCTGCGCGACCTGCTGGGTCGCCATGTCGAACACACCGGCAGCGTCTGGGCCACGGAGATCCTGGACAGCTTCCGTGACTACCTCGGCAAGTTCTGGCTGGTGAAGCCGCGGGCGGCGTCGCTGGATTCGCTGGTTGAAGCGTTGAGGAGTGCGGCGTGATGCTCGCTTTTTGCTTTGAACAAGAGCTTTCGTTCGCCTTCGGCGACCGACCTACTTTCTCTTGCTCGTCCTGGAGAAATGAACTCGCGGCCCGAAGGGCAGCGAAAGCTCTTGCTCAAGAAAATGAAGGGCGGCATTCCCATGCCCAATAAGCCCTTCCAGTTCCTCGACCTCCCAAGAAAGCCCCCTCGCGAACTGCCGGTGAACATCCGCGTGGAAGGCTGGAGCGAGGTCTACGGCCGCTTCGAATCCGAGGAAGCCGCCGAGCAGTCGGCGCGCTGCCTGGACTGTGGCAATCCCTACTGCGAGTGGAAATGCCCGGTCCACAACTACATCCCGAACTGGCTGGCGCTGGTTCGCGAAGGGCGCCTGTTCGAGGCGGCGGATCTCGCCCATCAGACCAATCCGTTGCCGGAAATCTGCGGTCGCGTGTGCCCGCAGGATCGGCTGTGCGAGGGCGACTGCACGCTCAATGACGGCTTCGGTGCGGTGACCATCGGTTCGGTGGAGAAATACATCGTCGACGAAGCGGTGCGCCAGGGCTGGCGGCCCGACCTCGGCAATGTGCAGCCCAGCGGCAAGCGGGTCGCCATCATTGGTGCGGGGCCGGCCGGCCTGGCCTGTGCCGACCGCCTTGCTCGTCACGGGATCGAGGCGCATGTCTATGACCGCCACGAACAGATCGGCGGCCTGCTGACCTTCGGCATTCCGCCCTTCAAGCTGGAAAAGGACGTGGTACAGACACGCCGCGAGCTGCTGGAAGGCATGGGCGTGCGTTTCCACCTCGGCATCGAGGTGGGACCTGATGTGGCTTTCGAAAAGCTGCTGGCCGAACACGACGCCGTGTTCGTCGGCACTGGTACTTACGCGGCTGTCGATGGGGGACTGCCCGGGCTGGATCTGGATGGCGTACGGCCGGCGCTGCCATTCCTGATCGACAACGTGCGCTTCCGGCTGGGCCTTGAGGATGCTGCGGATCCGGCCGACGCCATTCGCGGACGGCGGGTGCTGGTGCTGGGCGGCGGCGACACCGCCATGGACTGCGTTCGCACAGCCGTTCGCCTTGGCGCTTCCGAAGTGAGCTGTGTCTACCGTCGCGACGAAGCGGCGATGCCGGGCTCGCGGCGCGAGGTCGAACATGCGCGTGCCGAAGGCGTGCGTTTCCTGTTCAATCGCCAGCCGCTGGCGATCCTCGGCAGCGAAGGCCGCGTGCGCGGCGTCGAATGCGTCGAAACCGCGATGGGCGAGGATGGCCGCGTTGGCAGCATGGCGGGAAGCGAGCATGACCTGGTCGCCGACATCGTCATCGTCGCCTTCGGCTACCGCGCCAGTCCGCCAGACTGGCTGGCGGCGCACGGTGTCGAACTTCAGAACGACGGGCGCGTCGCCATCGACAACTGGGCCGATAGCAGCAGGTCCGACGGTCGCGGCAAACAATCCCAGCTACCGTTCCAGAGCAGCCATCCGAAGATCTTCTGTGGCGGCGACATGGTGCGCGGCGCGGACCTGGTGGTCACCGCAGTCCACGATGGCCGTGAAGCCGGCGAGGCGATTGCGCGTCAGCTGCTCGCCAATGTCGACGCCACGCTTGGCGGATGAACTAGGCGATCACTCGCGCCCAGAACGGCAGCGTAGCCAGCGACAGCAGGATGCCGTAGCCGATCATGGCGCTGGCCAGTCGCGGCGCCAGACGGTGCGAGGCCGCCAGTGCGGCGGCGGTGATCATCGGCGGCATCGCGGTTTCCAGCACCGCGACGCGCGCGGCGTCTCCGGTTAGCGGAAGCAGAGCAAGCCCCAGCCACACCAATGTTGGCAGCAGCGCCAGCTTGATGCCCAGGCCGATGGCCAGCGGCCCCAGCTCACGTCGCGGCAGCGACAGGCGGATGCCAAGACCGATCGCCAGCGTGACCAGCGGCAGCAGCAGGGCGGCAAGCCGGTCCAGCAGCTCGGCAACCACGGCCGGCGGATCCGCCGGCATCACGGTAAAGCCCAGCACCAGTGCGATGAAGGGCGGGAAGCGGATGATCCGGCCGCCCATCTCGCGCAGCGTCGGCCGGCGGTCGCCGCCGTAGGTTGCCAGCACCCAGAGCCCGTAGCTCGACAGCATCAGGAAGCTGCCGAACTGGTCATAGACCACGGCGTAGGGCAGTGCATCCGCACCGAGCAGCGCTTCGGTCAGCGGAAAGCCGAGGTAGGAGGTATTTCCCAGCGGCAGCAGCAACAGCAGCACCGCCGTTTCACCGCGGCTCCACTGGAAGAGCCGCGCGAGCAGCAGCACCAGGCCGACGCAGACCGCCAGCAGCAGCCACGGCACGGCGACCAGACCCAGCAGGCTGGCGTCGAGCTGCAACTGCGGCGCATGGCGCAACACCGCCGCGGGAAGGCAGATGTACAGCGCGATCAGGTTGAGGGCGTGCGCGCTTTCCTCCGGCAGCAGGCGCAGGCGCGCGAACAGCGCACCCAGCCCGATCATCGAGAGGATGAGGACGTAGGCATCGACGGTCATGGGTCTAGGGTGCCGTTTCCGGGTAGCGCGCTTCAATCCACCGTTGGTCGAACGCCCGTACTCCCTGCTACCGCCTGTAGGCGCCACTGCTCCATCAGCGAGGCCAGGGACGCAGCCGAGTGGCCGTAGGTGTCCGGTAGCGCGGCTTCCGCGCCGCCAAGGCGCTTGGAGATCTTTCGGCCGAGCCGCTGCCCGGTGTGGCCGTCGACATAGTCCCAGCCGACCAGCGTGGTGGCACCGGCACTGACCACGCGGAAGCCGGCGATATCCCGCCAGCGCTCACCGCCGCCCCTGAACAGGTTGCGATAGCGGAAACCGTCGACCTCCAGCACCAGCCTGCTGGCACCCGGGATGAGGTTGCCGCCAAACGCGACGATGCCAAGCCCGAAGAATCCGGCGGTCAGCCAGCCTTCCCATCGGCCGTCGCGGATCATCATCACGCCGATCGCCACGAAGGCGATGGAAATCGCCAGCAGGCCGAGATGCCGGGCCGGCGACGGCCTCAATACCAGCTGCCCGGCCCGGGTGGCCATGTCGCGCAACTACCGCAACGGGATCAGGACTGGCGCACCAGCCAGCGCAGCATCGGCGCCCAGTCGTCCTGGTGCCGGCGCGCCTGCTCGGAGTGGTAGTCGAAGATGCTGCGGCCGAGGCCGGCCATCAGCACATAACCCTGGCTGTCGCGCAGCTCGCCCACCAGCGGATATGGCCAGGACTTGAGACCGGCCACCACCTGCTGCGAGGCGTTGGTCCATGGTCGCAGGCGATTGGCCACCAGCCCCACCGGCAGCTTGCCGCCGTTGACGCGCTTGTGCTGCACGATGCTGTCGAGGAAGGGAACCGCGGCTTCGAGGTCGAAGGTCGACGGCAGCACCGGCACCAGCACGGCATCGGCCTCGTCGAGGAAGCTGCGAAGCTCGGGGCGCTGGGCGCCAGCCGGGGCATCGATGATCACCGCCTCGGCGTCATCCGGCACCTTCTTGCGCCACTTCTCATGGGTGCCATCGACCGGCAGCACGGCGCTGTCGAGATCGGCGCGACGTTCGCACCAGTGCCAGGACGAGTGCTGGCGGTCGGCGTCCACGATGACCGTGCGCTTGCCGCTGATGGCAAAGTGGGCCGCCAGGTTGGTGGCGATGGTGGATTTGCCGCTACCGCCTTTGGAACTCGCGATCAGGATGGTGGGCATGCCGGGTCTCCCTCATGGGCGTCGGGTTGCGGGCCGCATCGCGCCATCCTGGCCGGCGGCATTGCCGCCACCATCCGTGGTGCGCTGCCGATGACGGGAGCCTACAACGTCAGGGGCCGACAGAGGTAGCCGGCTCGGCCGTCGTCAATCGGGGAAGCGCTGGCGCACATGGCCGCGAAGCCGGGCGAAAGCCGCCTCCAGGCCGGGCCTGAGGGCGAGGACGTCGTTCCACTGCTGGTTCTTGGCCGTGCGCTCGATGCCTTCGGCGGCATCGGCAAGCTCGGTGGCACCAACCAGCCGCGCCGCTCCCTTGATTCGGTGCGCGGCGCGCCCCAGGTTCTCCTCGTCACGCTGCGACTCGGCCTGCTTCAGGGCGTCGATGTCGCCTTCGCAGGCCTGCAGGAAGTCGAGCAGGACCTCGCGCCTCGTCGCGTCGTCGGCGCCCGCCAGTTCGTCCAGCGCGTGCTCGTCCAGCGGTGGCGGGCGGTCGAACTGCTCCAGGTGGGGCGACGCATCGGCCGGTCCCGATGCCGAAACCCCATCAGCCGGCAAGCCGGGCGATGGCAGATGCGGCATCCAGCGGTGCAGGCAGTTCATCAGGTCGGCGATGCTGACCGGCTTGGCCAGGTAGTCGTCCATGCCCGCACTGAGGCAGCGCTCCGCCTCGCCCTTCATCGCGGCGGCGGTGAGCGCCACGATCGGCGTGCGTGAGCGGTTATCGCTGGCTTCGATCTCGCGGATCCGCCTGGTCATCTGGTAGCCATCAAGCTGCGGCATGTGCACGTCGGACAGCACCAGTGCATAGCGACCGCTGCGCCATTTCTCCAGGCCCTGCAGGCCGTCCTCGGCGGTTTCGGCAACGAAGCCGGCCAGTGCCAGCTGGCGGACGATGACCAGCCGGTTGGTGGGATGGTCGTCCACCAGCAGCACCAGGCTGCCTTCCCGCTCTGCCTGTTCCGGCGTCGGCAGCGGTCGCGGGGTGAAGTCCGGCAGGCCGCCACCGCTCGCGCTGTCGCGGTGCACGTCCTCGGGCCGCCCCGCCGGCAGGGCGATGATCAGGCGCATGGTGGTGCCCTTGCCGAGGGCGCTTTCCATGCTGATGTCGCCGCCCATCAGGTCGGCGAGGCGGCGGCAGATCACCAGCCCGAGGCCGGTGCCGCCAAAGCGCCGCGTGGTGTCGGTCTCGGCCTGGCTGAACGGACGGAACAGGCGCTGCTGCTGCTCGGACGACACGCCGATGCCGGTATCGGTGACCCGGAAGCACAGGCGCTCGCCTTCTGCGTTGCTGCCGACCTTCTCCAGTGCCACCTCGATGGTGCCCTTGTCGGTGAACTTGATCGCGTTGGACAGGAAATTCGACAGGATCTGGCGCAGGCGCAGCGGATCGGCGACATAGGCCTCGCCGACGCTGTCATCGACATGGTGGACGAGGTTCAGGCCCTTGCTCGACGCCGTACCGATGTAGTTCTGCGCCACGCTGCCGATCAGCTGGCGCAGGTCGATGGTGACTGGCGCCAGCTCCAGCTTGCCGGCCTCGATCTTGGAGAAGTCGAGAATGTCGCCAATGATCTGCAGCAGGCTGGCCGCCGACTGCTGCACCACGTTCAGCGAACGCCGCTGGTCGTTGTCCAGGCGCGTGTGCGAGAGGATTTCCACCATGCCGGTGATGCCGATCATCGGCGTGCGGATCTCGTGGCTCATCGCCGCGAGGAAGGCGCTCTTGGCGTGGTTGGCTTCGCGCGCACGCGCCTCGCTGTCGCGCAGCTGCAGTTCCAGCTGCTTGATCTCGGTGAGATCGGTGGCGACGAAGAGCAGACCATTCAGCTCGCCGTGGTCGCCCTTCAGCGGGGAAATGGCGAGCAATACCGGAATGCGCCGGCCATCGCGGCGCAGCAGGGTCCATTCGCGCGGCGGTGCGTTGCTGAGCGCCAGCCGCCGGAACACGGCAAGACCCGGCTCCACGTCCTCGTCCATGGCCGCGGTCAGCTCGGCGGCGACTTCCGCCAGTTCGCCCGTATCGTGGAACAGCAGCGGCGTCTTCTTGCCGATCAGTCCGTCGGCCGGATAGCCGAGCAGGCGCTCGGCGAAGGGGTTCACGTGGACGATCACGTCGTCGGCATCGGTGCTGACAATGGATGTCTGCGCCGAGGCCAGCAGAGAGCGCTGGAACAGGTCGCGCTTCTCCAGCTCGCGGCGCACGTCCTCGTTCAGCGCCAGCGACTGGGTGAGCTCGTTCTCGAAGCTCAGGATGTCGCCGCGCATGTCGAGGAAGGCATCCATCACCGATCCAAGCTCGCCCTCGGGCCGGTACTTGGGCTGCACCTCGAAGTCATGCTGGCGGATGCGCTGCGCCATTGCATTGAGGCTCTCCACGCCGCGATAGATATTCCGCAGCAGCTGGCGCCCGACCACCATGACGATGGCCAGCGTGCCCAGGCTCAGCAGCAGGCGGAACCAGCGGAAGCGCACCGAACGGTCGACGTCTGCCTCGACGATGCCCTCGGCGTGGATCATCGCCACGTCGGAGAGGAACTTGAGGCGCGTGGTCACCGGGTCGATGGACGGATAGATCTCGCTGGCGCAGAGATCATCCAGCGCGATGCGATCGTGCGCGCGCAGCGCCTGTTTGAGCTTGTCGGTGACACGGTCGGCGTCCACCCGCGCCTGCACCGTCTGCACGAACAGGCTCTGCTCCTGCGCGCTGCGCTTCATGGTGCGCAGTTCATCCCAGTGCCGGGCAATGCGGACCTGCGCGTTCTCGACGATGTTGAGGCCCTGCTCCCAGCCCATCAGGCGATTGCGCACGCGGAACGCGCTGTCGACGATGTCGAGGCCGTAGGCGTCCGACACGGCCTTGATGCGACGAAGCCCGGACAGCGATTCGTCCTTCAGTTCCTCCATCGCGCTGCGCGAGCGGTATTGGCTGTATTCGTCGACCGCCAGCAGCGCGACGCCCGCCGCCAGCAGCAGGCCGAACAGGAACAGCAACTGGACGCGGATGCTGAAGCGGCGGCGGGACAGCGCCATGGCTCAGGGCCTGCCGGTCATCAGCTGACCGGCCCTAGACGGCCGGACGCCGCCAGTGCGCCACGACATCCGCTATTCGATCACCGGGTGTCGGCTTGGCGATCAGGTAACCCTGCGCAACGGTGCAACCGAGTTCGGCCAGCATCTGCCACTCGTCGATGGTCTCCACGCCCTCGCCCACCACTCGAAGGTCCAGCTTGCGCGCGAGTTCGAGGCTGGCTTCGATCACCGCGCGCTTGCGCGGCTGGCTGGGAGCACCGGTAACGAAGCTCTGGTCGATCTTGAGCTCGGTGAACGGAATATGCGACAGCTGCGCCAGCGACGAATAGCCGGTGCCGAAATCATCGATGCTGAGGCCGAAGCCCTTGAGCCGCAGCCGCGCCAGCACGTTGAGTGCGCTGGCGGCCTCGCCCATCACCGAACTTTCGGTGATCTCCAGCACCACGTCATGCGGGTCCACGCCATGGCTCTGCACGATGTTCTGGTAGCGGTCGGCCGCGCTGACATCACCGAGATTCAGCATCGACACGTTGACCGAAATTTTGAGGTGCAGGCCGTCGCGGGCCCAGCGCACCTTCCAGGCGCAGGCCTTTTCCAGCACGCGTTCGGTCATGCGGTCGATCAGGCCTTCGCGTTCGGCGACGTTGATGAAATGCACCGGACGGACCACGCCGCCATCCGGCCGGCGCCAGCGCGCCAGTGCCTCGACGCCAACGACACGGCCATTGGCCAGCTCGACCTGCGGCTGGAAGAACGGCACGAATTCATCGCGATCCATGCCTTCCAGCACGTCGGCGGCGGTGATTTCCTCGTCGGCATCGTCCGTGGGCGCATCGACCGCCGTGTCGAACAGCGACAGGGCATCGGCCAGCTTCTGCGTGGTCATCGGCTTTTCGACCGCGGCCAGCACACGCAGGCCATAGGCCCGGGCCATGGTCTGCACCGTGTTCAGCAGCGCCGGCTCCAGGGCACTGGCGACAACCACGGTTCGCGCCAGTTTCTTCTGTGCGACGTGGCCAATGAATTCGATGCCATCCATGCCAGGCATGTCGAGGTCAACCAGCAACACCTCGGGGACGACGGCCATGCCGCTCAACTGCTCAAGCGCCTGGTGGCCATCGGCGGCTTCCAGCACCTTGCCAACGCCCAGCTCGCCAAGCAGGCGCATCGCCATGCGCCGCTGGAAACCGTGATCCTCCACCACCATCACGGTCAGTTCGTTGAATTGCATCGCCGAACCACTCCCCAAGGTCGTTGCGTCGAGCGTACCCCATCCCTCCGGAATTCGGTATGCCTCCCGTCACGCGAAAGGAACCACGCGGGAAACGGTTCACAAACGACAACGCCCGCACCATCCGGTGCGGGCGTTGTCGTTGTTCCGGCAGTGCAGCCCGATTCCAGCAGCTGCAGCCGGGGATTCAGCGTGGGATCAGTGCTTGCCGACCGTGCCGCAGCCGCGACGCTTTTCCTGACCATCACAAAGGGCAGACGGACCCGGCTTGGTGGCCGTCAGCTCTTCTTCCTGGAACACCGACCACAGGGCCGCCTTGTCCACCGACTGCATGGAGGCGTCCACCACGTTGGACTCGGTGCCCGGCGGCAGCATCTGCAGGGACTTCAGGAACTCGACCACTTCATCGCGCTGCTGTTGGCTGCCGTTGACGAAAGCATCGCGACTGGCACGTGCCTCGCCACCATGCGCCTCGATGGCTTCGGTCAGCGTGGTCAGGTCGCCGCGATGGCCATAGGGCGCCGAGTTGCCCACATCCCACAGCTTGCGGGTCAGGAACTGGCGGGTGGAGATGCCCGCCTGCGGTACCTGCTCATTGCAGTAATGCTTGAGCTCGTCGTCGCAGAGATCATGGCGCTTGAGGTCGGTGTAGGCGCGGACCACCGCACCGCCATCCGGCGTGCCCTCCAGTCGCGGCTTCTGCCCCTGGCTGGTGAGGTCGAAGCTGATCAGCTGGTCGACGTCTTCCGGACGCAGGTTGCCGGCCGGGTTGTAGGGGTTGGGTTCGGTGAAATAGCGGCTCGACAGCTTCAGGGACGGCGTATGGCAGTCCGTGCAGCCCATGTTCTCGAATTCGCGCTCGCCGTAGAACACGGCGCGCAGGGCATCGATGTCATCCGGCAACACCTGTCCCGGTACCGCCAGCGCGGCCTGGTACAGGGTCTGCGCGGTGATGTCGCCGACGCTCAGCTCGTCCTCGACGCCATCCTGGTCGAAGTCGGCCGTGCCGGTCATTTCCACGCCAAAGCGCTCCACCGATTCCATGCCGTGATGATGGTTCGTCGCGTTGTTGGTGAACTCGCGCAGCGACACCACCGCACCCTTCTGGTGGAAGGGCCGCAGGATCAGGTCGGCGTTGATGCCCTCGACGGCGGAAGTGTCGACGCTGCCGTCCGCATGCGCGATCAGGTGACCGAAATGCACGCCCTTGGCAACGAGTTCGGCCTGGACATCGTGCCCACCCGACTGCGCCTGCTGCTTGGCATCGTCACGCAGGGCCTGCAGGGTCGCGGTCATCTCGCGGGCCAGCATTTCGATGGCGCCACTGCCCTGCATGCCCAGGGTGTTGCGCTCGTTGCTGAATTCGCCGTTGACCGACTCGACCACCGGGTCAAGCGTCTGCGCCAGCACGAAGACGTTGGCGACGATGTCGCCAGCGCCACCCGGGAAGGGATCGTTATGGCAGCCCGCGCAGGAATTCGATTCCGGCGCCGAGGTACGGATGAAGGCCGGCGCGGAACCCGGAATGCGCGCGGCACCGCCGCCGGTGGCGCCCGGTCGCCCCTGGCCATCGTACTTGTTGAACTTGGCCGAGAACTGCTCCTGTCCGTGGGCGAACAGCTCATCGAAGGTGTAATCGCCGGCCTCGGCCTTGGACTGACTGACGTGATCCTTGACCACCGGCCCGTCACCGATCGCCCAGGCCTGTGCCACAAAAAGCGCGGACAGCGCCGCCGCCAGAGCGGCTTGTCTGAATGCCTTCATTTGCTGCTTCCCCTCAACAGATGATGTCCCGCCCGAGAGATCGGGGGGTGAGGGAAACAAGCTACCACGCGCACATGACAGGCGCGACCATTAATAAGAGGGAACGCTTGAAAAAAACGGCCCGGGGCATTCGCCAGTCTGCCGCCAGCAACCGCTCAGCGCCGCTCGGAAAGTCGCCGCTTCCATTCGGCGTGAAGTTCCTGGGCGATATTGCGCTCCTCGGGCTGCCAACTGCTCATCTCCCGGTCGAGACCGCGGGTCGACGCCCACTTGTTGGCATCGCTGCGGACGGCGGCTTCCCAGTACTCCACGGCAAGGTCATGGTCGCCACGCGCCCAGAGCGCAATCGCCATGGACCACGGCACCCAGCTGGGATGACCGTCGTAACCCTGCTGCGCCAGCTGCCATTCGGCAACCGCTCGGCTGTAATCACCGGCACGCAGCGCACCCCAGCCAAATCCCCAGTGCGCATGGCGCAGGGCGGCACTGTTCGCCGGCGCCACCTGGATGGCGTAGTTGAACTCCTGGTAGGCCCGGTCCTTGAGACCACGGGCCACCATCGCCAGACCGCTCTGCACCCGCGCGCGGACATTCTGCGGGTCGTATTTCAGCAACTGGTCCAGCTCATTCTGCTTCCGGTGCGAGCCCGGACCGATGAACTCCGGCATCGTCGCGGCGCGATCGGTATCCAGGTACTGGTGTGCCGGTGGCGGCGCTACCGCGTCCTGCGCGGCTACCGTCATGCAGCCCATCGACAGCCACAGCCCGATCAGCACCAAACCCCTCACAAACCCCTGCGTCATGCTCCACCCCCAATGTGGTTCGCTGACATCCCCCTCGGCAATTGACCGCCGTCCGGGCCCAGCCTATCAAGGACTTGTGCCATACCCAAGCGCACGTTTCCAGCCATCCGGGCCTTCGTTGAACCCGGACTGCGAGCCACCTCACAGGCCCCTGATACAATTCGCCGTCTTTTTCCCCGATTTCGACAGGCCCCGCCATGTCCGTTCCCGCCGAAACCGTCAGCCCTGGCGCGCTCGACCTCGACTACACGCTCGACCACAAGTACACCCGTGAGTCCGGCCGCATCTACCTGTCCGGCGTCCAGGCGCTGGTCCGCCTGCCGCTGATGCAGCAGATGCGCGACCGCGCCGCCGGCCTCGATACCGCCGGTTTCATCTCCGGCTATCGCGGCTCGCCACTGGGTGGCTTCGACCTGGAACTGTGGCGGGCGAAGAAGCACCTGAAGTCCTCGGCCATCGAGTTCACGCCGGGTTTGAACGAAGACCTCGGAGCGACCATGGTCTGGGGCAGCCAGCAGACCAACCTGTTCCCCGGCGCCAAGCACGATGGCGTGTTCGCCATGTGGTACGGCAAGGGTCCCGGCGTGGACCGCTGCGGTGACGTGTTCAAGCACGGCAATGCCGCCGGCACCTCGAAGAACGGCGGCGTGCTGGTGCTGGCCGCCGACGACCACGCCTGTCGCAGTTCGACGCTGCCGCATGGTTCCGAGCAGGAGTTCGTCAGCGCGATGATGCCGGTGCTGAACCCGGCCGGTGTGCAGGACATCCTCGACATGGGCCTGCTCGGCTGGGCAATGTCGCGCTTCACCGGCCGCTGGGTCGGCTTCAAGACCATCGCCGAAACCGTGGAGTCCTCGGCCAGCGTCAACGTCAATCCGCACCAGCTGGACATCCTGCTGCCGGAAGACTTCACGCTGCCACCGGGCGGCCTCAACATCCGTTGGCCGGACCCGCCGCTGGACCAGGAAATGCGCCTGCACCAGTACGGCATCCAGGCCGCGCTGGCCTTTGCCCGTGCCAACCAGATCGACAAGATCGTGTTCGACTCGCCAAAGGCGCGCCTCGGCATCGTCACCACCGGCAAGAGCTACCTCGACGTGCTGCAGGCGCTGGAATACCTGGGCCTCGACCACCACGCCTGCGAGGACATTGGCATCCGCGTGTACAAGGTCGGCATGACCTGGCCGCTGGAGCCGGAAGGCATCCGCCGATTCGCGCGCGGGCTTGAGGACATCATCGTGGTCGAGGAGAAGCGCAGCTTCATCGAATCACAGATGAAGGAGGCGATGTACAACTGGGATCATGAGAAGCGTCCGAGCATCGTCGGCAAGTACGACGAGGGTGGCGACTGGATCCTGCCGTCTACCAGCGAACTCACGCCGGCGCGCATCGCCCGCGTCATTGCCAAGCGCCTCGGCCGCTTCCACCGTTCCGACCGCATCGACCAGCAGCTCAACTTCCTCGCCGCCAAGGAGAAGGAGCTGGCGCTGCCGCGCGCCGACTTCCCGCGCGTGCCGCACTACTGCTCGGGCTGCCCGCACAACACGTCCACCGTGGTGCCGGACGGCTCGCGCGCGCTGGGCGGTATCGGCTGCCACTACATGGTCACCTGGATGGACCGCCGCACCGACACCTTCACCCAGATGGGCGGTGAAGGCGCGACCTGGTGCGGCCAGGCGCCGTTCACCAACGAGAAGCACGTGTTCCAGAACCTCGGTGACGGCACCTACTTCCACTCCGGCTCGCTGGCGATCCGCCAGGCCATCGCCGCCAAGGTCAACATCACCTACAAGATCCTCTACAACGACGCGGTGGCCATGACCGGTGGCCAGCCGGTGGACGGCACGCTGACCGTGCCGGACATCGCGCACCAGGTGCGCAGCGAAGGTGTGCAGACGATCATCGTGATGTCCGACGACATCGAAAAGTACACGCGCCCGGACATCTTCCCCGAGGGCGTGGAGTTCGTGGATCGCGCCGAGCTGGACGCCGTGCAGAAGCGCCTGCGCAAGGTGCCCGGCACCAGCGTACTGATCTACGACCAGACCTGCGCCGCCGAGAAGCGTCGCCGCCGCAAGCGCGGCAAGATGGTCGATCCGAAGAAGCGCGTGTTCATCAACTCACTGGTCTGCGAAGGTTGCGGCGACTGCTCGGTGAAATCGAACTGCGTGTCGGTGATGCCCAAGGAAACCGAATACGGACGCAAGCGCGAGATCGATCAGTCCAGCTGCAACAAGGACTACAGCTGCGTGAAGGGCTTCTGCCCCAGCTTCGTCACCGTGCATGGCAGCGAGCTGAAGAAGCCGGACGCGGTCGCCAACGTCGACCAGCTTTTCGCCAACCTGCCCGAGCCCAGGACGCAGTCCGACCTTGAGCAGCCGTGGAACATCCTGATCACCGGCATCGGTGGTACTGGCGTGGTCACCATTGGCGCCCTGCTCGGCATGGCCGCGCACCTCGAAGGCAAGGGCGCCAGCGTGCTCGACCAGACCGGCCTCGCCCAGAAGGGCGGCGCGGTCACCACGCACGTGCGCGTTGCCGCGCAGCCTGACGACATCCACGCCGTGCGCATCGCCGCCGGCGAAGCCGATCTGGTACTGGGCTGCGACATGGTGGTGGTCAACGACTACTGGGCGCTGTCGAAGATCCGCGCCGACCGCAGCGCCGTGGTGCTGAACAGCTTCGAGGCCATGCCCGGGCCGTTCACGCGCAATCCGGACATGCAGTTCCCGCACGCACGCATCATCGAAACCGTGCAGCAGGCGCTGGGCGGCCGCGCGCCGATGCAGGTCGACGCCACCGAGCTGGCCACGCGCCTGCTCGGCGACGCCATCGGCGCCAACCTGTTCATGCTCGGCTACGCCTGGCAACAGGGCCTGGTGCCGGTCAGCCACGACGCGCTAATGCGCGCGGTGGAGCTGAACGGCGCTGCCATTGCCATGAACAAGGCCGCCTTCAACTGGGGCCGCCTGGCCGCCGTCGACATGGATCGCGTGGTGGCCGCCGCCAGCGCCGGCGATGCGCAGATCACCGCCGACGCCAAGCCGCTGGACGACGAAGCGCTGTCGGAAACCCTGGATGAGATGATCACCCGCCGCGAAGCCTTCCTGCGCGGTTACCAGAACAGCGGCTATGCCAGGCGCTACCGCGAGCTGGTTGATCGCGTGCGCGAGCGCGAACAGGCCGTGTCTCCGGATTCCACCGCGCTGTCCGAAGCCGTCGCCCGCTATGCCTTCAAGGTGATGGCCTACAAGGACGAGTATGAAGTCGCGCGCCTGCACTCGCAGTCGGACTTCCGTCGCGAGGTGAAGCAGCGCTTCGCCGGCAAGGTGAAGATCCGCTACCACATGGCGCCGCCGCTGTTGGCGAAGAAGGATGCCGACGGCCATCTGATCAAGCGCGAGTTCGGCGGCTGGGTCGCGCCGATGTTCCGCGTGCTCGCCGGTTTCCGCTTCCTGCGCGGCACGCCGCTGGACATCTTCGGCTACACCGCCGAGCGGCGCGGCGAGCGCCGGCTGGTCGGCGAATACCGCGACTGCATCGACGAGCTGCTGACTGGCCTCGACGCAGAGAACCTCGAACTGGCGGTGGAAATCGCCGAGCTGCCGGAGCACATTCGCGGTTACGGTCATGTCAAGGAAGCGCATCTGGCGAAAGTGCGACCGCTTTGGGAAACCCTGATGCAGCGCTGGCGCGAACCGCCGGAGGCGCGCAAGCAGGCCGCCTGATGCACATCACGCCCGACACGACGCCGGAAGAGGTCCTGCTCTTCTGGTTTGGCGACAGCGACGACGAGGCGCGGCAGCTGGCGTTCGGCATGCCGCGCTGGTTCAACGGTGGCGACGCGCTCGATCTCGCCATCACCGAGCAGTTCGAATACACCGTGCGTGCCGCGCATCGCGGCGACCTCGACGCCTGGGCGGAAACCGCGCAGGGTCGACTAGCACTGATCGTGCTGATCGACCAGTTCAGTCGAAACGTCTACCGTGGCAAGCCCGGCGCCTTCGTCGGCGATGATCGCTGTCAGCGACTGGCGCTGGACGGCCTGCGCCTCGGCCATGATCGCCAGCTGACCCGGCCCCAGCGGGTGTTCTTCTACCTGCCGCTGGAGCACGCGGAGAACCTGTCGCTGCAGCACATGAGCGTGGCCCTGTTCGCCAGCCTGATCGACGAAGCGCCGGCATCGGTACGCGGCAAATACGCCAGCTTCCACGACTTCGCCGAACGACACCGCCGCGTCATCCGGAAGTTCGGCCGTTTCCCGCACCGCAACGCGGCCCTGAATCGCGAGAGCACATCCGAAGAAACCGCCTACCTCGCAAAACCCGGCGCGGGTTTCTGAAACTCAGTCGTCGTGTTGCCAGATGCGGCAATGGTTGTTGGCGGGCATGGCGATATCGACAATGAGCCGCAGGCCTGAAGCAGCCGCCAGCGCATCCAGTGCGCCAGCATCGCGAATGCCGGACTCAGGATCACGGGCTTTCAGCCAGGCATCAAAATCACGATTGCTGTCGCTGCTGAAGCGACCATCGCGGTTGAAGGGGCCGTAGGCGCAAAACAGCGCGTCATCCGCCATCACCGCTGGCAGGGCGGCGAACAGCGCCTGGACCGACGGCCAGCTCATGATGTGCAGCGTATTCGCGGTGAACACCGCGTCGTATCGCTTTCCCGGCCACGGACCCGCCGCGGCATCCAGCTCGATCGGCGTCGGCGTGTTGCGCAGGCCGGCTTCATCCAGCCAGAGCTTCATGCCGGGCAAGGCTTCGGCACGGTCGCTGCATTGCCAGTCGAGCCACGGCATCGCGGCGGCAAAGTACACGGCGTGCTGGCCGGTGCCGCTGCCGATCTCCAGCACGCTGCGGGCGTCGGCGAAGTGTTTACGGAGCACGTCGAGGATCGGCTCGCGATTGCGTTCGCAGGATGGCGCGAAAGGTTTGTCCATGTGATGCGGGCAGGCAGCGGCGACAGCACCTAGAATGCCACGGTCCCGCTGACCGGCTTCCGGAGCCACTGTGCTGATTGTCCCCCTGCATCGACGCCTCACCCGCGAAACCTTTCCCTTCGCCACGGCGGCGCTGATCCTCATCAATGTCTTCGTGTTCCTGTTCCTGCAGGACAGTGGCATGAGCAGCGAGACCATGCAGCGACGCATGGATGCCAGCAAGTTCTACCAGAGCTCGGGGCTGATCGACATCGAACTGCCGGCCTATCGCGCGACCCTGCAGCAGCGAGGCGGCAGCGATGATGCTCTGGACGGACTGGATGATGCGCCGGGTCCGGTAAAGGCTCTGATGGTCAGTAGCATCATCGACAACGACTACCGCTTCCTCGCCGAATTCGACAGCCCGGACAACTTCAACGATGCCGAAAGCCATGCGCACTGGCGCAACACGCGCGACCAGTACGAGGCAAAACGTGGCAGCAGCTTCACCCGCGACTGGGTGCTGCGCTACGGCGAGTGGGAACCAGCCCGCATGTTCGGCGCCGCCTTCCTGCACGGCAGCATCGATCATCTGGTCGGCAACATGATCTTTCTCGCCTTGCTGGGTCTGCTTGTCGAACTGGCGCTCGGACCCTGGCGATTCCTATTGCTCTACCTGGTTGGTGCGTTCGGTGCGTCCGCGGGCTGTCTGCTTTGGAGAGGTAACGAGGTAGGCGCGATGCTCGGCGCCTCCGGTGCCATTGCCGCGCTGATGGGCGCCTTCGCGGTGATCTGGGCGGGACGTGAGGTGCGCGTCTTCTACTGGTTTTTCGTTGCCTTCAACTATGTGAAGGTGCAGGCCTTGTGGCTGCTGCCGCTATGGCTGGGTTGGGAGGTTTACAACCTGCTGTTCAACAGCGATGCGGGGATCAGCTTTGAGACCCACGCTGGCGGCATCATCGCCGGCGCCCTATGTGCGTTTGCCTTTACACGCCTGGATTGGGTTCGCCACGAGCAGATGGACGAGGAATCGAAAGCACCGGAAGTCGATCACGACGAACAGCTGCAACAGGCGCTGTCGGATATGGGCGCCATGAGACTGGAAGCAGCCGAAGCCACGCTGCAAACCCTGCACCACCAGCACCCGGACGATCAGGTCGTGCAGCTGGCCCGGCTGCGCTGCGCCCGGCTCGGTGGACATCGCCAACGCGCCAACGCTCTCGCAGAGGCGATGCTGGAGCAAGCAGGAAGCGACTCCGCTTCGCTGGATCGGCAGCTGGAGGTCCTGCGTGAGCTGCGGCATTTGAAACTGGACGCCGAACCGGCGACACGCTGTCGACTCGCGCAACGCCTGCTGGCAGGCCATCGCAGCGCGGATGCGGAGTCGGTGGTCGAAGGCCTCAGCCTGCAGGATGATGCCCGCCTGCCTTCGCTATGGCTGGCGCTCGGCAACGCACGACTGCAGGAGCACCGCTTTGCAGCAGCGCGCTCCCACCTGAACCGCATCATCGACAACGCACCGCGCAGTGCGGAAGCCAACAAGGCCCGCTTTCTGCTGGCCGAAATGCCGCCGGACCGGTCAGCGCCAGCCTCCGGCTAGGGCAAGTCAGCCGCCGACGCTGTCCAGCAGCGCGAGCATGGCATCGATGCGCTCGGCCTGCTCAGGACTCGGACCACGCTCGCGCGCTGCCAGCAGCAGCGCTCGAGCATCGGTATCGCGGCCCTGGCGCTCGCTCATGGTGTGCGCAGCCTGGATACCGGCATCGATCGCCGCCGGTTCTTTCGGAAAGCCCTTGAACGCCACTTCATTGAGCTGGACGGCCAGCGCGCTCTGTCCCTGCCGTTCGGCGGCAGCCGCCAGACGCGTGGCGTGCTCGCAAAGCAACGGCTTGAACAGCGGCTCGGCCTCCAGTGACTCCCGCGCCACGGCCAGCGCCGTGCGTTCGTCGTTCTCGGCCAGCAATTGCCCGATGAACTGGCGACCGTGCGCGGCCAGCCCCGCCTTGTCGCCCGCACTCTTCAGCAGGCGGCGATACAGCTGGTGGACAGCCGACGACACGGCCCGCGAACGGATTTCCTCGCGCAAACGCGCCACGGCGGTATCCGTATCACCGTCCTGCACCAACTGCGTGGCTGCATCGAGCAGGGTCTGGTCGCGGTCAGGTGGCAGCGCGGAGCCACCATCGATGCTGTCCGGATCGAAGCCCAATGCCTCGTGATACTGCAGGATCAGGTAGCCCATCAGGTGATAGGTGGCGAACAGGCCCCATAGCATGAATGCCGTGGCGATCAGGCTGCTTAGGAACGTCGGCAGGACATAGGAAATCAGGCCGACGGCATTGCTGACGCTGATCTCGAACACGAACAACAGCGCCACGACCGCCAGGTAAGGTCCACCAACACGGGCGATGACGGCACCCCATGTGCCGGGGTTCAACGCATGCACAAGACTTCCGTCCATCGCCAGCGACATGGCCACTGCTGGCTGGATCACAGTGAGAAGCAGCCACACGCCATATCCCGCCGCCACGCCGAAGTACCAGAAACTGAACTGGATCAGCGCAAAGCCTCCCAGCATGGCGAAGAGGTAGCTCCATACCGCACGGTTATCCGCACCGAGCGCCTGTTCTGGAGGATCGAGATGCCCATTTGCCGTATGGCGCAGTATCTCGAAGGCGTACTTGTAGCGCGCCACGAGCAGTACCAGGATGAACAGCATGCCAAGCACATCGGGCAGGTACTGCAGAAGACTGCAGGCCGTCAGCGCAATGATGGTGTACAGCGCGCCCTCGCGCAGCGGATAGCGGGCAATTGCCGGCAATCGTTCCCAGAACGGCTCGATCGTCTTGTTGCTCAAGGTCGTCCCCAATCAAACGAATTCGCGAATCAGGCGCCGCGTGCTCCCCCGAGCACTCGCGCCGGCAGCAGGATAACCGCCCGGAGGAACTCGAACACCCCGTTGACGGCGATGCCGACTAGGCGAAACGGCAGCGTCAGCAGCCATACAAACGGGTAAAGCACGATGGCCAGCAGTGCCAGCGGCCAGCAGAACACCAGCAGAAGCAACCACAGCAGGAAAGTCATCATGGATCGGACTCCGAAGCAGATCGTGGTTCAGGGACGTCGGACGACCGCAATCGTGACATTCACCGCGCGAGCCTGCGTCGGCTAGTCCAACTGACCCGCATCTGCCGGATGCAGCGGCGGTGAGTCCGTCGCTGCGGCAGTGGCCGGCTCGGCGGCGGCCACGACCGGCGCATCGGGCCGTGTCGCCCGCCAAGCCACCAGCCAGGCCAGCACCAGCAGCACGGCCGATAGCAGGAAAGCCGCACCCGGCAGGTGCAGGGAAACGCCTTCGCCAATGAAGTAGGCGAACACCGTGGTGAACAGCGCCGGCCCGAACACGCCGGCGACGCTGGACAGACTCACCAGCGCGCCCTGCACGCGACCCTGTTCGCGTGGATCGACGGCGCGGGTGATCAGCGACTGCGTACTCGGACCCGCCAGCCCCCACAGCGCCAGCATCGGAATCGCCAGCAGGAACAGGCCGCCGGTTGGTGCCCAGCCCTGGACCGCAAAGCCGGCCGCACCGCAGGCCACGCCGATCAGCAGCGTCACCCGCTCGCCCAGCTTCGGCACCAGCTTGCGGATCAGCACCGCCTGGGTGATGGCATTGGCCAGCCCCACCAGCGCAAGGGTCAGCCCAACCTCACGCGCGCCCCAGCCGTAGCGATAGTCGGCGTACAGCACGAACACGCTGTTCAGCACGTAGTGCGCCAGCTGCGAAATGAACATCACCGCGGCAAGGCCAAACAGATGCGGGTAGCTGCGCAGCAGCATCAGCGCACCCAGCGGGTTGGCGCGCTTGATGTCAACGCGATCGCGATCTTCCGGCCGCAGCGACTCCGGCAGGATGAAGAATCCATACAGGAAGTTGGCCAGAGAAAGGCCGGCGGCGACATAGAACGGCAGCCGCAGGTCGATGTCGCCCAGCGCACCACCCATGGCCGGACCAATGATGAAGCCGATACCGAAGGCCGCACCCAGGAGACCGAAGCTGGCGGCGCGCTTTTCCGGTGGGGTGACGTCGGCGATGTAGGCGTTGGCCGTGCTGAAGCTGGCCGAGGTAATGCCGGACAGCACGCGACCGATGAACAGTAGCGGCAGCGTGTTCACCAGGGCCATCAGCAGGAAATCCACGCCGAGGCCGAGGTTGGACAGCAGGATCACCGGCCGCCGACCGAAATGATCGGACAGCGCGCCCTGCAGCGGCGAGAACAGCCACTGCGCCAGCGCGAAGCAGGTGCCGAAAATGCCGACCCAGTGCGCCGCCTCGCCGATGTCGCCGCCGAGGAAGCTCTGGATCAGGTGCGGCAGCACCGGGATGATCACGCCGATCGCCAGGATGTCCAGCATCACCGTGATGAAGATGAAGGCCAGTGCGGCACGACGCACCGGCCGATGTCCGCCGCTGGCAGGCGTATCGGTCATTGCGGTAGCCAAAGCAGCAGCGCTGCGCCAAGGACGATGCGGTAGATCGCGAAGGCGGTGAAACGATGACCGACGATGTAGCCGAGCAGCCATTTCACCGCAATGAAGGCGGTGACCGTCGACGCCACGAAGGCGATGCCCAGCACGGCCCAGTCCTCGTGCGCTGCTGTGCCGGCGTGCAGTGACTTCAGCAGCTGGTAGCCGGTCGCGGCCAGCAGGGTCGGGATACCGAGCAGGAACGCGAACTCGGTGGCCGCCGCGCGATTCGATGTGCCGGCCAGCATGGCCACGAAGATGGTAGCGCCGGAACGCGACGTACCGGGAAAGATCGCCGCAATGATCTGCGCCAGGCCAACCAGGATCGCCACCCGCCAGCTCACCGTTGCGTTGTCCGGCTTGCGCGCCGCCAGATGTTCGGCAGCCAGCATCCAGAAGCCGCCGACAACCAGCGCCCAGGCCACCGGGCCGACGGTTTCCGGCAGCTGGAAGTCAGTCGCCGCCACCACCAGCCCCAGGGCTGAGGTAATGGCGAAGGCGACGCCCAGCTTCCACACGTAGTCGCGTGACCGCCCGCTGATGAAATCCCGCGTCAGCTGCAGCAGCCGCTCACGGTAGATCAGCGCCACCGCGACGATGGCGCCGGACTGGATGCCAATGTTGAACAGGTCCGAGCGCGCACCCAGCCAATGCTCCGCCACCAGCAGGTGGCCCGTGCTGGAGATCGGCAGGAACTCGGTGATGCCTTCGATGATGCCGAGCAGCAGCGCGGCCAGCCAGTCGATCATGATGATGGTGCTTCCCTGCCAGCAATACAGGCCCGATCGGGCCTGCGGCTGGCAACGCTACCACGCATCAGCAATCCGGCGCTGCTTCCGGGCCTACCCGACAGGATCCGCACAGGCCCAGCACTTCCAGCGGCATCTTGTCGGACTGGAAGCCCGCGGCCTCGACGGCATCCACCACCGCCGCGTCTACCACCCGTGCCCCGGCGGGCGCAATGGCGCCGCACTGCCGGCAGATCAAATAGAGCGACACTGGGGCGTCCGGCATCGCGCGAACAAACGCATTGATCGTCTGCAAGGCATGGACGAAGCCATGCTCGACAAGGAAGTTCAACGCGCGATAGACCGTCATCGGCGCCAGCGTCCGCGCCGACGAAGACAGCGCGTGCTGCAATTCGTAGGCCCGGATCGGGCCCGCACGCTCGGCAACCGCCTTCAGCACCTGACGCCGGATCGGCGTCAGCCGGAGGCCATCTGTTTCGCAACGCTGTTCGACATGGGCGAGGAAGCGGCTCGCGTCGGGATCCCGCTCGTGACCATGCTGATCGATCGCCGGATCACCCATCGCTCCGCCACCGGACTCAGAACAGGGCCCTGAGTCCGATGCCAACGCTGCGCCCCGGCAACGGCACGTCATCCTTGACCACCGACGTTGCCAAACGCGCCTCTTGGCTGGTCAGGTTGCTGCCCTGCAAAAACGCCTCCCAGCTGCCGTGATCACTCTCACTCAGCACATAGCCGACGCTGGCGTTGACCAGCGTGTATCCGTCGGTTGGTGTTTCGAAAAAGGCCAGCCGATCCTGCGCCGAGGTGTGCACGGCGCCCAGCCGGGCATTCCAGTCGTCGCCGTGCCAGTGCAGCTCTGCGCCGAATCGTGCCGCAGGAATCCGCGGCAACGGCGTGCCGTCCGCCTGGCTCGCGCGAACCCGGTCGCCGAACAGGCGCAGCGCATAGTGGCCGCTGTCGAAATCACCGATATGGAACGTGGCTTCACCCTCGACACCACGGAAGGTCGCATCGTCCTGGGTCCACTGACGGATAGGCAGGTCGTCTTCCGCATCGACGAGGCCGGTATCGGCGAGATAGATGAAGTCGTCGAAGCGGTTGCGGTAGACCGAAAGCTTGGCCTGCACGCGTTCGCTGTGGAAATGCAGCCCCAGCTCGGCGCCGTTGGCCGTTTCCCGCTGCATGGTCGGATCGCCGATTTCATAGGTGGCAGTCGCCGCATGCGGGCCATCCGCGAACAACTCTTCCTCGGCCGGCGCCCGCTGGGCGCGATCCAGATTGAGCGACAGATGCCAGGCGTCGTCGATCCGCCAGCGAAACCCTGCCGAAAGACTGGTCAGCGAGAAACGCCGTTCGTCTCCCGCGTCCGGCCGGCTCTTCACCCGCTCGCCGCGAACGCCCAGCTCCACGCCAAGACGATCCCATTCGCCCTGCTCGACCAGAAAAGCGCCGAACTGCCGCGTGCGGGTCGCCGGCACGAAGGCCTCCTCGCCGATGGCCTGGAAATCGCGATTGACGCCCTGGACGCCGATCGCACCACGGAACCCGCCCAGCGGCTGGTGAGTCATTTCTGCCCGGTACTGGTTGGCATTGCTCAGGAACCGGGTGCCGACCTCGTCACCCTCGAACTCCGTGTGCTCGTAGGTGTTGTGCCCGAAGCTGAAGCGGAGCGCATCCACGCCGCTGAACGGCGTGTTGAATGCCGTCTTCAGGTGGTAGTTTTCCTGCGTCATGTCCAGCGTGACCGGCCCTTCCTCGTCGTCCCCCGGTTCCGCGGGATTGCCATATTCGTTGTGGTAGCGGGATACCGACACACCGGCAAACCCCCAATCCCCGACCAGTGAAGCGCCCACCGCGCCAGTGCGCGTGTCCACACTGCTGTTGGCGAGCTTCCCGCCGGGGATGTCGTAATCGCCGTTGTCGCGATACAGCGCATCGGCATGCACCACGAAGGCGTCGTTGCCGGCATCCAGTCGACCCATACCGGTGAAGCCGTCCGAACCGCTGTCATAGCGAAGTTCGGCGCGACCCTGCAGCGGCCCATCCAGCGCAGCCTCCGGAATGCGCCCATCCGCCGCGTTGACCACGCCGCCGATGGCACCTGAACCATAAAGCAGCGCGGACGGTCCCTTCAGCACCTCGATCTGATCGGCCAGAAACGGCTCGATGGTGACGGCATGATCCTGGCTGACATTCGAAACGTCGCTGGCTCCCAGCCCGTCGTTGAGCACCGCCACCCGCGAGCCGTCCAGACCACGGATCACTGGCCGCCCGACGCCCGGACCAAAGTACGTCGTTGTCACGCCGGGAATCTGCGACACGGTTTCGCCCAGGGTATTGCCCTTTCTCGCATCGAGTTCCTCTCCCGAGATCACGGCAATGGGTGCGATCACTTCCTCGACGCTCTGTTCGAACGGCGTGGCGCGAACGGTAATGGTCTCCAGCGCCTTGTCGTCGCGCTGACGGTGCTCCTCGGAACTCTCGCTCTTGCTAGCTGTGCCTTGCGCCAATGCCAGCATCGGCAGCAACGCAAGATTGGCGGTAATGGCGGCACTGAGGATTCGCCGAGTGATCGGTCGCGACATACGTTTCTCTCTGATCAGGTCAAGTTGGAATAGAAATGTAATAACATTACATTCTTGGCGTCAACATGACTTTTGTCCTCATTTGTCGAGCTACTGGGTTGAGATCAGGAAAGGCTGAGCCGGCAGGACAAGCGACCAGACCATATCGTGACAAGGGGAAAAAGGGCCGTTGAAAGCCGGCCCAAGCGACAGGAATGGCGCTGCCAAAGCCAGTCTGTCAATGCGCCGGGACGCAGCGTTCGCTGGCCCAGTCGCGCAGGGCCGCGATGCGCTCGGCCATCAGCACCGACAGCGGCCGAGTGTTGGCCAGCTCTTCGCGAATGTCCTGCGAGCGCAGCGCACGACCGGCTGCAAAGGCAGCGTAGAGCGCAGCCACGATGGCCTGTTCGATTTCCGCGCCGGAAAAGCCTTCGCTGGCGGTGGCGAGTTCGTCCAGCTGGTGGCGTTCCGGCTTCTGCTGGCGGCGTTCCAGATGAATCTGGAACGCCTGTTTTCTCGCCGCCTCGTCTGGCAGGTCGACGAAGAACAATTCGTCAAAGCGGCCCTTGCGCAGGAACTCCGGCGGCAGCCGGCTGATGTCGTTGGCGGTAGCGACCAGGAACACCGGGCGGCGACGCTCGCTCATCCAGGTCAGCAGCGTACCCAGCACGCGTCGCGACACGCCGTCGTCGCTGTCGCTGCTGGCCAGGCCTTTCTCGATCTCGTCACACCAGAGCACACAGGGCGCCATCGCTTCCGCGGTTTCCAGCGCCTGGCGCAGGTTGCGCTCGGTTTCACCGTGGTACTTGTTGTACAGCGCGCCGAAATCCAGACGCAGCAGCGGCACGCCAAAACCACCGGCACAGGCCTTGGCTGCCAGCGACTTGCCGCAGCCCTGCACACCAAGCAGCAGCAGACCACGCGGTGGGTCCAGCCCTTCCGGGACCTTGTCGGCAAGGAACACCGCGCGACGCGGACCCAGCCACGCCTTGAGGCGCCCGAGCCCGGCCACATCCTCGAAGCTGGCGGCATCCGGCTGGAACTGGATCAGCCCACCGCGCCCCAGCAGCTCGAACTTGGCGCGCTGCGCCTCGCCCACGTCATCGGGACCGATGGCGCCATCGGCGTAGATCACCCGACGCACGATGCCGCGCGCATCGTTGAGCGTCAGTCCACGCAGGTGCTGCACCAGCAGTGCCTGGCTGCGCGAATCGACCTCGACACGACGCCCGTCATGCTCGCGCGAGTAGGCAAAGGCTTCCTCGCGGATCAGACGCTGCAGCGCGGCGTCGTCCGGCAGCTTCACTTCAAAGCGCGTCACCAGCGCCTCGAGCTCGGCCGGCAGCTCGATGCCGGCGCCAGCCAGAATGATGGTCTGCTGTGCGCCCGCATCGCCCATCGCCAGCTCGCGCAGGCGACGCAGGTTCATGGCGTAGCGCAGATAGGGGTGGAAATCGAGCATCAGCCAGATGCCGCGCTGGGTCTGCCGCTGCATGAACTCCAGTACCTGCCCGGAGTCGTTGCAGGCCGGAACGTCCAGGCCATCCATGTCCAGCCGGCTCAAGCCATCGGTGATGCTCCAGCGCCACAGCGGGCGCAGCACCTCGGACACCACGTGACGCAGCGCATCTTCCAGGCGCTGCTCCTCGTGGGTTTCGATCAGGATCAGGGGCGTGCCGGAACGAACTAGCACCGCCAGGTCATGGGCGTCGAACATGGGGCAAACGGCAGGACAACACGGCCAGAGGGACGCGAATTCTAGCAGCCAGACCCGCGGCAGCACCCGGAAAAGGGCGGATTTCCGGGCAGCGGCCACCCCCATTGCACTGCAGCATTCGGTGAACTTTCGTCAGGATGCGGCGAATCCGCGCCCAAGCTGAACGGGCGGCGTGTCGTAAAACGCCGCTCAGGCTATGCTTGAAGGCTCTACTCCGCACGATTGAGCGATTGCCATGATCCGCCGACTGCTCGCACTTGCCGCCCTGCTGTCCTCTGGCAGCCTGCTGGCCAATGCCCCCACACCGCCTGCCGACCTCAGCAATGACTGGATGCCACTCGGCAAGAACGCCCGCATCGAGCTGCCTGCCATCGACGCCACCAAGGCGCGCATCGACAGCAACGGCAGCTGGAAGGACGGTCACCCGCTGCCGTACGCGGTAAGCCATGGCATCAGCAAGGTCGGCGTGGAAGCCGCCCTTGGCAGCGGCGAATGGAGTCAGCTGGCCAACGGCGACTGGCTGTGGCGGATGGAAGTCTCCGCACCGGGCGCGCTCAGCATCGATGTCGGCTTCAGCGAGTTCCGCCTGCCCAGCGGCGCGGCGCTGTGGCTGGTCGGCGAAGGCAAGGGCAATGCCGTCGGCCCGTTCACCGATGCCGACAATGCGAAAAGCCGCCAGCTTTGGACGCAGGTCGTGCAGGGCGACGTGGCGCGCATCGAGCTGCGAGTTCCCGCCCCAATGCGCCGCTTCGTGAAGCTGGAGCTGGGCCATGTGCAGCAGGCCTTCCGCGACATTCTGGACGCTAACGTCTTCAACAACGCCAAGTCGGGTTCCTGCAACGTGGATGTCGCCTGTGAGGATGGCGATGTCTGGCGTGAGCAGATCAATTCGGTAGCGCGCTATACCTTCTCCTCCGGGGGAAGCTCCTTCCTGTGCACCGGTCAGCTGATGGCCACGACCAGCGAGAGCAGCGACCTAACGTCGCCCATTTTCTCCACCGCGCACCACTGCATTTCCGCGGAGAGTGAAGCCAACTCGATGGCGCTCTACTGGAAGTACGAAAGCCCGACATGCCGTGTCCCCGGAAGTGCGGAAAGCGGAACGTCCATCAGCCCGGCCGTGTCCCTGGCAACACAGAACGGCGCCACGCTGTTGGCCTCGGACACGGATTCCGACTTCACCCTGGTTCAGCTCAATGCCTCGGTGCCTACAGTCGCCAATCCCTTCTGGAACGGCTGGGATCGCCGCGACTCGTTGGCCCCGGGCGGATCGGTCGCGATCCATCATCCCTCCGGCCATGCCAAGCGCATCAGCATCAACACCGACCCGCTGACCACTGGCCGCAACTGCATCATCGAGCCTGGCACGCAGACTTCCGGCGGAGTGACCGACACGCGCGAGGACGGCACCCATTGGTGGGTGAACAACTGGGAAACCGGCACCACGGAGGGCGGGTCCTCTGGCGGCGGCCTGTACGACCCGGCTAGCGGCCGCCTGATCGGCGTGCTTTCGGGCGGCCTGGCGGCCTGTGGCAACCAGGAATATGACTGCTTTGGTCGCCTGGCCTCCGCCTGGGAAGGCGACGGAACAGCAGTCACGCGAATGAGGGACTGGCTGGATCCCGGCAGCGCCGACGTGCTGTTCCTGGAAGGCCATGGCCTGTGCGACGCACCGGACGTCAACCTCAACTCGAACGCATTTACCACGCCACACAAGGCGGGCGACAACATCAGCTTCAGCGTTGCAGCAAGCGGGGGTTCTGGCGCGCCTTTCGCGGTCAGTTGGGACCTTGATGGCGACGATGTGTTCGAGCGCGAGGGCAACCAGCTGCAGCTGGATGCCAGCTACCCGGTCGCCGGCGAGCAGCAGGTCAGGGTCAGGGTCGAGGACAGCAGTGGCTGCGCCAAAACGGTGAGCCGCGCCCTCGATGTACTGGCGCCGGATGTACGCCTCACCGCCGGAACGCCGCAGCAGGTCTGCGGCAATGGTGACTCGACGATTGATCCCGGCGAACGCTGGTTCGTTCCGATGACCGCCAAGAACGAAGGCGATGCCAGCTTCGGCGGCGGCTATGCGCTAGTCGTTCCCGGCGCGGCAAGCAGCGGCAGCCTGACCTATGGTCCGGACGCCTTCGGCTACGCGGCCACGACATCATCGATTGGTGGCTGCAACTACGGATTTGTCGACATCGCCAACGGCGAATTCGCGGTCGACGCGCTGCCGACCTCCGTCTTCAACGGGAACACCTACGGCGATCTCGACGATGCCCGTACCACCTCGGACATCGCACTCGGCGGTACCGGCGTCAAAGTCTATGGCCAACACTATGCCATCGCGGTCATGTCGACCAACGGCTACATCAGCTTCGACACGGATGAAACGGGTGGCGACTGGAGCAACTCCTGCCCGGTCGATGCGCCGGACAACGATAGCGTCGGGCCGCGCCTGCACCCGCTCCATCAGGATCTGGTCGTTTCGGAACTGGCTGGTGCCGGCCTGCGTTACCGCTACTTCTCCAGCTGCCCGCGCAGCGGCGAAGGCAGTGGCGGCAATGGCGCCTGCCATGTGTTCCAATGGAGCCACATGCAGGCCTATTCGACCGGTGGCGCGCAAGGCGACGCCGAATTCCAGGCCATCGTCTATGAAGGCAGCGACGAGGTCGTCTACCAGTACAAGACGGCGGATCGTGATTCCGGCGCGGCGGCGACCATCGGCTTGGTCGCCGCGGACACAGCGACCGGCAGCTTCAGCCTGCCCTGTGGTGATTCAAACGCCGCGGCGGGCAGTGCGGTCTGCGTATTCTCGCCCGGCGGGCAGCCGGCCAGTGAGAACAAGCTCATCGTCGAGAATCCGGCAATCAGTGTCCCGGCCCTCGCCATCAATGCCAGCGCACCGGTGACAGTCTCCTTCGCGATCCCATCCGATGCGACCTGTGGCAGCAGCGTCGACATCAAGGTGGCCGGCGTGGCCGATCCGAAGTCGTCCAGCACTCGCCAGACTGATCCGGTATTTACTGGCCTCATCGGCAGCAACGGTGCGTGCAACGTCAGTACCAGCTGCGCCATTCCGGAAGCCGACCACGATGATGATTTCTACGGCGTCTTCTACAACCCGAATCGCGGTGGCAACGGCTTGATCAGCTTCCTGTACCCGGCACATGCGGCCACCGGGACCTATGGTGGCATCTGGTACACGGGCAGCCCGGATCGTCGACCCACCTGGTATATCGCCAATGGCGATTGGAGCCACTCACTGGGCACGCTGTCGCTACTGGAATACCACAACACCGGCACTAGCAGCTCGCCGAATGCCGTTTCCAGTGACTTGGGCGATGCCTGGGTGGCCCAACCCGAGCCAAACACCTTGGTCTATGCCTGGGACTCGCCCTCACTTGGCAAGGGCATCGAGATTCTCAAGGATGACGGCCTGCCATACAGCACGCCCAACCATTCGCAGCAGTGGTACAGCCCGGGCGAATCCGGATGGGGTGTTGGCGCTGGCACGATGAACAATGGCAGCTACCTGGAGTTCGCAGCCATGTTCCTCTATGACGGCGCCGGCGATCCGACCTGGCTTGTCGGCAGCAGCGGCGAGGAAAACGGCAGCATGGCCATGTCAGCTTTCATGGTTCACTGCCCGGGCTGCCCGCTCATTACCGACCAGTTGGCCTATCCGTTGGCAGCAGGCACCTATACCCGCACCTATTCCAGCGCCACCCAGGCCACCGCAGACACGGCCATCACGCTGCCGGCTCCGCTCACCGGAACCTGGAACCGCAGCAGCATTCCCTGGATTTCCATCGGCACCCCGGAGCAGCCATGAGCAATAGTCCGCGACTGACGTTGTTCCGTCATGCCCATGCCGAGTCACCGGTGTCCGGGCAGGGTGACCACGAGCGCAGCCTGTCGGCTCGCGGTGTCGAGGAGGCACGGGCCGCCGGCCAGTGGCTGGCGGCGCAGGCAGCACCGCAAAGCGTCCTTGTCTCCTCGTCCCGGCGCACGCAGGAAACCTGGGAGCAGGCACGGTGGAACGGTGCGCCCGCAGCCCAGACCGAGTCGCGGATATACGAGGCGACTCCCGGGCAGTTGCTGGATATCCTGGATGCCCAGGGCGACGCCGACGTGCTGCTGGTCGGCCACAACCCCGGGTTCGAGGAGCTGGTGGCGCTGCTGACCAGCGGCGTGTCCGGTGACCACCGGGGCATGCCGCCCGGTGGCATCGCGGTCCTGTCACGCCCCCCTGGTTCGGCCTGGGAGCCGGCCTGCGCGACCCTGCTGGAGTTCTGGTCGCCATAGGATGAAGGCGCTCAGGGGGCTGCTTGGCGCGGGACTGCTGGCGACCACCATACTGGCCGCCACGCCGGCGACTGCCTCCGAAGCGATCCCGACACCGCCCGGACACCGGCTCCACGACTTCGATGGCGAGCGCAGCGACGTCGCCTTCGAGCTTCGTGTTCTGTTGCGCCACCTCCGTGGCCGTTTTCTCTCGCTTCGCGGCTCCCTGCTGGTTGACGAAGCGCGGCAGCACGCGGATATCGACGTCAGCCTGGACAGCAACTCAGTGTGGATGGCCAAGGAAAGCAACGCCGAGTACGCCCGCTCCGGTGAATTTTTCGATGCCGAACGCTTTCCGCATATCCGCTTCCATGCCAGCGATGTCCCGATGACGCTGTTCCGCCAAGGCGGCGCCATGAGCGGCGAAGTCGAGCTGCGCGGCATCCGGCGCAGCATGACGCTCGACGTGGAACCCGCCAACTGCGAGCGCCCCGGCATCGACTGCGACGTGTCCGCCAGCGGAGCGGTGGATCGCAGCGAATTCGGCATGACCAGCAAGACCTTCTTCGTCGGCAAGCAGGTCGAACTGTTCTTCCGCATCCGCCTGCGCGACGTGCCCGAAGAACCGGGCAGCAACGACAGCGGAACCGGGACGTGAGGCGCCGGCTGCTGCTGGTCTTTGCAGCCGTTCTGCTGCTGATCGGCTGCGCACCGAACCGTGAAGCCCTGCGCCGTGCCCAGCACCTGGCGGTAGAGCAACGCGACACCACCCTGACCTGTCACCAGGACGATGCCTGTGCGCTGGCCTCGCCACTCCGACGCCTGGGCGACGAAGCCAGCCAAGCCTCCACTTCGGGGCGTGAACGCAACTACGTGCTGCTGCTGGATCGCGGCGAGGACGCGCTGCTGGCCCGCGTCAACCTGATCCGCAGCGCCCGCCAGAGCATCGAGCTGCAGAGCTTCATCTTCGCCGAGGACGACGCCGGCTTCCTGATGCTGGACGAGCTGCTTGCCGCGGCGCGGCGCGGTGTCCACGTGCGCGTGCTTCTGGACCAGCTCTACGCGGTGGGCGACACGCGGCTGCTGGCGCGACTGGCCGCCGAGCACGTCAACTTCGAGCTGCGCCTGTTCAACCCGACCTTTGGCCGGGCGAAGACGAACGCGCTGCAGTTCGTCGGCGGCATCCTCTGCTGCTTCACCCGTTTCAACCAGCGCATGCACAACAAGCTGCTACTGGTCGATGGCCGCGTCGGCATCACCGGTGGACGCAACATCGAGAACCGCTACTTCGACTGGGACCGGACCTTCAACTACCGCGACCGCGACGTGCTGGTCGCCGGGCCGGCAGCCCTGCAAATGCAGGCGTCCTTCGAGACTTTCTGGCGTTATCGCAAGGCGGTGCCGGTGGCGCGCCTGCGCGATGTCGCGCGGTGGCTGCTCAAACCCTCGAACGAGCCGTTTCCCGAACCGCACATCGAACGCGCCGACCGCCTGTTGGACCTGTCGGCGCAGGCCGACTCCGCCGCGCTGGTGCAGAGCCGCCTGGCCGCCGACGCGCTGCCGGTAGGCGCGGTCAGTTATGTCTCCGATGGCCCCGGCAAGGACAGCGACGGCAGCCACCGGGCACTGGCCACGCAAAGCCTGCGCGGGCGCGTCGATGCAGCACAAGACAACATCGTGATGCAGACACCGTACCTTGTGCTGTCACGGGCGGCGAAAGACCTCTTCCACGGCCTGCATGAACGCGAGGATCCACCGCGGGTCATCGTGTCGACCAACAGCCTGGCCTCCACCGATGCCTTTCCCGTCTACGCGCTTTCGCACAAGTACAAGCGCAGTTACCTGCGCAAGTACGGCTTCCAGATCCATGAGTACAAGCCATTTCCCGCGGACGCGCCCATCGATATCAGCAGCACCGGGGTGACGCTGGATGACCTGCGGGAAATGACGCCCAGCGAGTCACGACGCGCCTTTGGATCAGCCTCGCGCTTCGGTTCGGCATCGGGCAGTGGATCGGGCAGCTATCGTGGCCCGGTGCCGCTCGAACGCGCCGGCGTGCGCATGGGCCTGCACGCGAAGAGCCTGGTAATCGACGACCGCATCGCGGTGATTGGCTCGCACAACTTCGATCCGCGCTCGGATTCGCTCAACACCGAGGCCGTCGTGATCGTGCATGACGCCGCCGTGGCCGCGCGGCTGAAGGCCAGCATCCTGCGCGACATCCAGCCGGAGAACGCATGGACCATCGCCCGCCGCGACAGCACGCCGATCCTCGGTGGCGTCAACTACAACCTCGGCAAGGTCTTCGAAAAGCTGCCGCTGTTCGACTTCTGGCCGTGGCGCTATGCGACCAGCTACGAGATCAAGCCCGGCTGCGAGCCGCTGCCACCGGACGACCCCGGCTTCCGCGCCTGCTACGACCCGGTGGGCGACTTTCCTGAGGTCAAACTCAAGCCCAAGGCCATCTACACCCGCATCCTCACCGCGTTTGGTGCCGGCCTCGCCCCGGTGCTCTGACGCGATGGGCGGATGACCGGTCTGGCTCAAACTGATAGGCTGCGGCCTTGGTATTTGCCGTCCGATTGACCCTTTCGCCGGAACCCCAAGACATGACCGTTTCCCTCAGCATCGAACTCAGCGACCAGGACCTGGATTTCTTCACCAAGGCCGCTGAAAACGCCAAGAAGACCGCCGCCGGCAAGAACCCGGAAGAGATTGTCGAAGCGGCCAGCAAGCTGCTGACCGAGGCCACCAAGGTGAAGGTGCCGGATTTCATCGCCGAGCGCCTGACCAAGCTGGACGCCATGATCGCCATGGTCAGCGACGACGGCTGGGGGCTGCCGGACGACGACCGCAACCGCGTGCTCTCGGCGCTGGTCTACTTCGCCGATCCGTCGGACGTGATTCCGGACGACGTGCCGGTGCTGGGCTTCCTCGACGACGCGATCATGATTGAACTCTGCGTCCGCGAGCTGAAGCACGAGCTCGATGCCTACGACGACTTCTGCTACTTCCGCGAGCGCGAGGCGATCAAGCGTGGCGTGAACCCGGCCGAGGTCGGCCGCGCCGAGTGGCTGGACGACCGCCGCGAAGACCTGTTCGACCGCATGCACCGCCGCCGCGACCGTGACTTCGGTGTCGGCTACGGCCGCAGCAGCGGCTATGGCAGCTCCAAGAAGTACAGCGGCCCGTGGCGCCCGAGCCTGTTCCGCCTGGGATGAGCTGGCGGGGCACAGTGGCCGGGTGATGGAGCAGGGTATCGATCCGGCCGCCGACCACGAGCCGCCCGGAAATCGCGACGAGCCATCCGCTACGCCGGATGGCCGTCACCAAAGGCAGCGATCGACGACGGCCTCGCTGGACTGGTGGTCGCCACTGCGCTATCTGCTGCGGATACCGCTACTGCTGCTGCACCTGCTGGTCAGCCTGCCGATCACGCTGCTGCTGATCAATCCGCTAAGCGCCCGCTGCATGGTCGGCGGCGAACGCCTCGATCATCGCGCCATCCGGCTGTGGTCGCGCGGCCTGGTCGGCATCTTCGGGATGCATATCCGCACGGTCGGACGACCCGCGCCGGGCGGGACCCTGTTCGTGGCCAACCACGTGTCCTGGATCGATATCGAAGTGCTTCACGCCACGCGCATGATGGGCTTCGTCGCCAAGAGCGAGATCAGCCGCTGGCCGCTGGTTGGCTGGCTGGCGCGACGCGGCGGCACCATTTACCACCAGCGCGGCAGCAACGAATCGCTGTCCGGGGTGCTCCACCAGATGGTGCAGCGACTGCGCGACGGCCTTGGCGTTGGCGTGTTTCCCGAGGGCGGCACCAGCGATGGGCATCGCATACGTACCTTCCATGCACGCATTTTCCAGGCCGCCGTGGTCGCACCCTCTCCGGTGCAGCCGGTAGCGCTGAAGTTCGGCATCGATGCCAGTCAGCAGGCCTGGGTGGCCTTCGGTCCCCGCGAGAACTTCCTGGAGAATTTCCTGCGCCTGCTGGGTGGACCGTCGATGCGCGTGGAAGTGCACTACCTCGAAACCCTGCCCGCCGGCTTCGATGACGGCCGCCGCGCCATGGCAGAAACCTGCCGCCAACGCATCATCGACGCACTGGGCGCGTCATCCGGCGCCTCATGAACGGCATGCAGACTTACCGGGCACCGCGCTGGCTGCGCAATCCGCACCTGCAGTCCGTACTGGCCTCCTCCCGGCTGCGCCGCATCACCGGTGGTCGGCGGGCTTCCACCATCGAAGCACAGGCAGAGGAGCACCTGCTCGACTGCGGCGACGGCATCCGCCTGCAGGGCCGCTTCAACGCCCAGGAGGCACTGCCGCAGGCACGCGGACTGGTGGTGCTGTTCCATGGCTGGGAGGGCAGCACCGCATCGAGCTATCTGCTGCGCACCGGGGCCATGCTGCTGGACGCCGGCTTCGACGTTTTCCGCCTCAACTTCCGTGATCACGGCGACACCCACCACCTCAATCCCGGCATCTTTCACAGCTGCCGCATTGCCGAAGTCGTCGGTGCCGTGGCGGCCATCCAGCGGCAATGGCATCCGAGCTTCCTTGGCGTGGCCGGCTACTCGCTGGGCGGCAATTTTGCCCTGCGGGTCGCGCTGCGTGCGCCCGCCGCCGGGATTGCGCTGGACCATGCCGTGGCGATCTGCCCCATCCTGTCGCCACCGCACGGCCTGGAAGCCATGGAGCAGTCGCCATGGTTCTACGAGCACTACTTCATGCACAAATGGGGCGCCTCGCTGCGACGCAAGCGTGAGCTGTTCCCGGACGAAGTGCCGGAGTCGCTCACCAGCGGCAGCGGCGTTCGCGACCTGACCCATCGCCTGATCGAACACGGCGGGGAATTCGACAGCCTGGCGGACTACCTCGACGGCTATTCCGTTGCCGGCGACCGGCTGGCGCGCCTGCAGGTGCCGGTAAGCATCCTCACCGCCGCCGATGACCCGATCATTCCCGTCGAGGACTTCCGCCAGCTGCAGCTGCCCGACAATGCGCGGCTCGACATCGCGGAACACGGTGGCCACTGCGGCTTCCTGCTGGATGCCCGCTTGAATGGCTATGCCGAGCAGTACGTGACGCAGCAGATGCTGGACGCCTGCGAGGCCCGCAACGATGCCATTGCTCCCATCAATGAGAAGGCATCCGTCGCCAGCTGAAGCACGGGCATCGCGCTAGACTGTGCTGGTCGATTTCCCGCGGAGCCGCCGATGCGCCTGACCCGATCCATCCCGGCACTCCTGATCCTCGCGGCAGCACCTGCCGCCGCGCTGCCGCTGACCGACATCCAGCTACCCGACGGCTTCCACATCGGGATCGCCGCCGCCGACCTCCGCCAGCCGCGACAGATGACGATCGGTGATGACGGCACGCTGTATGTCGGCAGCAGCAGCGGCCAGGTCACCGCTCTGCGCGACGAGGATGGCGACGGCCAGTTCGAACGCCGCCAGACCATCGCCCGGGACCTGCGCCTGCCGGCGGGCGTCGCCTTCCACGATGGCGACCTCTATGTGTCCGCCGTGTCGCGCATCCTGCGCTTTCCGGACATCGGCGAGCACCTTGCCGATCCACCGCCGCCGGAAACGATCACCGACTCCCTGCCAACCGACGGCCATCACGGCATGAAGCACATCGCCTTCGGCCCGGACGGCCGCCTCTACGTGCCAATTGGCGCGCCCTGCAACGTCTGTGATCGCGACGGCTACGCACGCCTCACCAGCATGACCACCGGTGGCGAGGACCAACGCGTGGAGGCGCTTGGCATCCGCAACACGGTCGGCTTCGACTGGCAACCCGGCAGCGGGCAGCTTTGGTTCAGCGACAACGGCCGCGACTGGCTGGGCGATGACAGTCCCGATGACGAACTCAACCGCGTCAGCCGACGCGGTGAGCATTTCGGCTTTCCCTATTGCCATGCCAACGGCGTTGTCGACCCCGAGTTCGGCGCCGGCCATGATTGCGCCGACTACACCGCACCGGTATTCGGCCTCGGTGCACATGTCGCTTCGCTCGGCATCCACTTCTATCGCGGCGACCGCTTCCCCGAACGCTATCGTGGCGCGCTGTTCATCGCCGAACACGGCTCCTGGAACCGCTCGCGCAAGGTGGGTTACCGCGTCGTGGTCGTGCGTTTCGACAATGGCGCGCCGCAGCCACCGGAAGTGTTTGCCGAAGGCTGGCTCGACGGCCAGCAGAACTGGGGCCGTCCGGTCACCATCACCGAAACCGCCGACGGCGACCTGCTGCTCAGTGACGACCAGGCCGGCGTGATCTACCGCATCCGGTACGATGCGGCGAACACAACGGAATCCTGAACAGGGAGCACATCTATGAAAATCGAGAGCAGCAGCTTCGGGAATGGCAGCGCCATTCCCGCCGACTTCGCCTTTGGCAAGCGCGGCGACAGCGAGGCACCCATCGCCTTGTCCAGCAACCGCAACCCGGCCCTGCGCTGGCACGACGCACCGGAAGGCACGCGCAGTTTCGCGCTGGTCTGCGTGGACCCCGATGTGCCCAGCAGCGGCGAAACCGTGAACCGCAAGGATGTCGACGTACCCGTCGACCTGCCGCGAACCGACTTCTACCACTGGGTCGTGGCGGATATCCCGGCCGACTGTAGTGGCATCGCCGAAGGCGCCTGCAGCGATGGCATCACCCCGCACGGCAAGCTGAACCCTGCCGGGCCAGCAGGCAGCCGCCATGGCATCAATGACTACACCGGCTGGTTCGCCGGCGACCCCGACATGCAGGGCGACTACCATGGCTATGACGGCCCGTGCCCGCCTTTCAACGATCCGCGCCTGCACCACTACCACTTCCGGCTGTTCGCGCTGGACGTGGACTCGCTGACCTTGCCCTCGCGTTTTGGTGGCGCCGACCTGCTACAGGCCATGAAGGGCCATGTCCTCGCCGAGGCCGAGATCCACGGCACCTACAGCCTCTACTACAAGGACTGAGCCCGGCGCGGTAACTGCCGCCAACAAGCCCAGCGCCACCCTCCTCGACCATCAGCTTCCAGCAAATGAAAACGGCCGCATCGCTGCGGCCGTTTTCGTTACTGCTTGTGAGTCCGGTCAGTCCTCGAAGCCATCCTTGAAGATGTCCGCGGCAAGGCAGGTCACCGTCACATCCACCGTGGCCGTGATTCCGCCATTCACCTCGTAGGTGAAGCTGTCGGCGCCACAGAAACCATTGGCTGGCGTATAGCTGACGTCACCCGCCGTGAAGCTGGTCGAGCCATTGCTCGCCGCTCCCACCGCCGTCACCGCCAGGCTGCCGTCGTCCGGATCCGCCAGGTCGTTGGCCAGCACGTCGATGACATTGCCGCTCGAGTTCTGCAGCACCGTGGCACCGTCGTCGTTCGCCACCGCCGGGCCGTCATCCACCGGGGTGATGGTGATCGTCACCGTCGCCTCGTTCGAGTCCGCGCCCGCCGCATCCTGCACCGTGTAGGTGAAGCTGTCGGTCGTCGTCTCGCTGCCGTCATGCGTGTAGCTGAACGTGCCGTCCGGGTTCAGCGTGAACGACGAGGCATGTGCCGGGCCCGACACCAGGCTGACGTTACCGCCCGGCGTGCCGTCCTCGACGTCGGTGTCGTTCGCCTTCACCGTCGTGCCCGCCAGCGTGCCGCCCTCGAGGACACCATAGGCATCGTCGTTCGCCACCGGCAGGTCATTCACCGCGTTCACCGTGATGGTGAAGATCGCGGGGTCACTGGTGTCCACGCCACCGTTGGCCGTACCGCCATCATCCGACAGGGTGATGGTGATATCGGCGCTGCCATTGGCATTGGCCGCCGGCGTGTAGCTCAGGTCGCCGTTGGCCGCGATGGTCGGACCCGCAGCGAACAGCGCCGCGTTGGTGTTGCCGGTCACGTTGAAGGTCAGGTTCTGCGTGTCGCCGTCACCGTCACTGATCGCCGTGGCCCAGCCGGTGACGCTCTGTGCACCGGCGTCCTCGTTCACCGCCTGGTCCGCGCCCTTGGTGAAGCTCGGGGCATTGTTGACGGTGACCGTCATGTTCACAGGTACGACACTGATCGGCGCCATCATGTCATTGCTGTTGACGCACAGATTGGCGCTGTAATCACCCGCGACCAATCCGGTAGCGTCTACCGACACGCTCG
>Ga0209607_1000167_pt1 | contig 58569 bp, 53 predicted proteins | sample AD_UKC117_MetaG_FD_184413 | JGI IMG/M metagenome (GOLD analysis project Ga0209607, IMG submission 184413) | Active sludge microbial communities of municipal wastewater-treating anaerobic digesters from Hong Kong - AD_UKC117_MetaG (SPAdes)... | ecosystem: Engineered > Bioreactor > Anaerobic >... | reverse complement strand
GCCTGGCCGCCGATCCGCAAAACTGGCAGGTCGTCTACGCCGGGACAAACGGCCGTGGTCTCTTTCGCTCCCCAGACGGCGGGCTGACCTGGCAGCCCGCCGGGCTGGCGGGGCAGATTGTGAAAGCGCTGGCCGTCAGCCCCCACGACGCCAACGTGATCTACGCCGGGACGAAACCGGCGGCCTTGTTCATGTCCCGCGACGGCGGGCATAGCTGGGCAGAACTGGAAGGATTTCGCCGCATTCGCGGCCGCCGCCTCTGGTTCTCGCCGGCAGAACCGCCCGATTGGCGCGCCTACGTGCAAGCCATCGCCATTTCCCCCGCCAGCCCGGACGTGATTCTGGCGGGCATTGAGTTTGGCGCGGTGGTACGCAGCGCCGACGGCGGCCAAAGCTGGTCGAACCACGTGCGCGGCACGCTGCGCGACTGCCACGACCTGAAATTTCACGCCCGCAGCAGCGATTGGATATACGAAGCGGGCGGCGGCGGCGCTGCGGTGGGGCGGGACAACGGCCGTGCCTGGCGCAAAGCCAATCATGGTCTGGCCAAACGGTATGGCGTCGCCTGCGCCGCCGACCCTGAGCACCCGGAAATCTGGTATACGGCCGTTGGCCCCAGCCCGGCCAAATCCTACGGCGAACAGGCCGAAGCCTACCTCTACCGGGCCGCCGGCGGCGCCGACTGGCAGCCGATTGGCTGGCAACCGCATCCCTTGCCGCAAATGCCCATCGTCCTGGCCACCGATCCTGATGCCCCCGGCCACCTGTACGCCGGGCTGCTCTATGGCGACGTCTGGCACTCCGCCGATTACGGCGACACCTGGCAGAAAATGCCCTTTAGCCTGGGCCGCATCTGGCGGTCCATGATTGTCTTGTAAGGTTTACATCATCCAGAAACCAATCGATGGATTTCCGTCCAGGAGATGATTTTGTAAACCGCAAAAGGTTTTGGGAATTAGACCCGAAGGGTTTGGCATCAATTGAGTCGAGCATCCTCGGTTTCAAACCCTTCGGGTCTTCTGAAAACTTTCTCCTGATCACTTTGTAAACCGCAAAAGGTTTTGGGAATTAGACCCGAAGGGTTTTGTATCAGTTGAGTCGAGCATCTTCGGTTTCAAACCCATCGGGTCTTCTGAAAACTTTCTCCTGATCAATTTATGGAAAAGAGCATGAACGAAAAGAAAAAGGTACTTGTATTCGGCGCGACCGGCAACGTTGGCGGGGCCGCGGCGCGCGAGCTGCTGCGCCGCGGCTGGCAGGTGCGGGCGGTCTCGCGCAATCCTCAAAACGACAAGGCGCAGGCGCTGCAGGCTTTGGGCGCAGAGGTTGTGCCGGGCGATATGGAGGACCCCGCCTCATTAACGGCCGTGTTCCAGGGCATGACGCGGATCTTCAGCGTGCAAAACTGGACCACCAGCGGGGTGGACGGCGAAATTCGCCAGGGTAAACTGGTCGCCGACGCGGCCAAAGCCGCCGGCGTAACGCACCTGGTCTACGGTTCAGCCGGAGTGGGCGAGCCAGATACCGGCGTGCCGCATTTTGACTGCAAGCTGGTTGTGGAAGGTTACATGCGAGAGGGATTGGGGCTGCCGGTCACGGTGGTGCGCCCCGGCCCGTTTATGGAACTGCTGACGGATAAAGCGTTTTTCCCGCCGCTGGCCGCCTGGGGCGTGATGCCCAAAATTGTGGGCTGGGAAACGCCGCTGCCGTGGACGGCCGTTGCCGACATCGGCGTCGCCATCGCCAACGTATTCGAAAACCCCGGCCAATGGATTGGCCGTGACCTCGACCTGCTCAGCGATGTGGCCAGCATGCGAGAGTGCCAACACATCTTCAAGACCGCAACCGGCAAAAAGCCGCTCGGTTTGCCGCTGCCGGTGGGCGTTTTCAACAAAATGGCCGGGCCGGAAATGGTGGACATGTGGCGCTGGCTGGCGGATTACCTGGCGGCCCGCGACAGCAGTGGGATGCACGCCATCGTGGCCGCTTCGCGAGAAGTCTGTCCTAATTTGCACAGCGTGGCCGACTGGCTGACGCTGTCGCGCAACGGGCAGGGTGCATGATGGGAACAGGCAGGAGAAACGGCCGTTTCGCTTTCTACGGCGCGCTCGCCGGGGTGGTCTCCACGCTGGTTTTCACCATCATCCACCACATCTTCATCAGCAGCATCTGGTTGATGCTGCTGCCGATGCTGGCGGCCGGGGCGGCCTGCGGCGCGCTGATCAGTTGGAGCTATGGCCTGGTGGCAGCCGCGCCTTCCCGGCGCGGCTGGTTGATCTACAACCTGGTTTACGTGCTCTCTTTCGGCTTGTTGGGGGTGCTGTCGGTGCTGCTCTTCGAGCCGGTGACCACCATGGCCGCGGTAGTAACCCTCAACGGCCCGCCGACGGCGCTCATTGACCAGGCCATGCCGCTGACCATCGGCTTTACCCTGGGCCTGGCCGGGCTGATTGCGCTTCTCTACGGCCGCAGCCCGGCTAAATTCGCCGTCATTCTGCTGACTTGTGTGGTGTTGGTGGCCTTGCTGGGGCTGAATGTGTCGGTCATCGGGCTGGTGGAAATTCCCAACAGCGCCCTATTTGTGGTGGCCGAACTGTTTGGGCTGATTGTGGCGCTGAACGTAGTTTATACGGCCGTCTTCGCCATCCTTGTCTGGCAATGGCCGGCGCGGGGCATCGTTTTCCCAAAGCTGGGGTAAAATATGGCCATGGTGGAAGAATCCCAGCCGATCGCGAGTCAGGAAATGCGCATGGCCGTGACGGCCGTTCCCCGTCTCTCCGGCAATTGGCTCAAAATCGGGCGGGCGGCCTGGGTTATCCTGGCTGCGCTCGCCCTGCTCATCCTCATCACCTCGCTGCCCGGCTACGCGCGGATCTTTAGCGGCGAGCTGGCCCACATCGCGGCCGAAGACCAGAATCGGGTAACGGCCGTGTTTGCCATCCTGTCCGGCATGGCCTCCCTGGCCTCGGCGCTGCTCTCTTTGGGATTGGCGACCGTCTTCTTCCAGCGCCGCTTTCGCGAAACGGTGGCCGCCGCGCTCGCTTTTTACCTCCTGTTCTACGCCATCGTCATGTCCGGGCCATTGGAGATGTGGAGCATCAACTGGCTGGGCAACGACACGCTGGCGCTGCGGCTGCAAGGGCTGCTGCTGGCCGTGCCCACCATCATGCTGCTGGCGATGTTTCCCAACGGCCGTTTTGTCCCACCCTGGTCGCGCTGGCTGCTGCCCCTTACCATTCCCTGGAGCTTCGGCTTATTTTTGCTGCCGGCGGCTGATTTCGCCGCCGCCAGTCCCGCGCTGATCGCCTTCCTGGCGCTGGGATTGATCGGCCTCTTTGCCGCCGGGTTTGCCGCCCAGGTAATCCGCTACCGCCGCGTCGCCTCGGCCACCGAGCGGCAGCAAATGAAATGGGTAATTTTCGGTTTTGCCCTGTGGCTGGGCTACATACTGCTCTCCACCCTGCCCTATTTTTTTCTCACCAACCTGCCGGCAGGCACGCCGGCCCCCTGGTGGGGAGCGGTGAGCGTGTTAGGCTGGTTCCTGGCCTTAAATATCGTGCCTGTTTCTTTGACAATCGCCGTCGCCCGGTACCGGTTGTGGGACATCGACATTCTGATCAATCGCACGCTGGTGTATGGGGTGCTAACGGCCGTGATCATCGGCTTTTACGCTCTGGTCGTTGGCGGCCTGAGCGCTTTTTTCCAAACACAAACCAACTGGTTCATTGCCCTGGTGGCCACGGGCCTGACGGCCGTGCTGTTCCAATTCCTGCGCGACCGCTGGCAGCGCCGCGTCAACCATCTGCTCTACGGCCACCGCGACGAGCCGCTGGAAGTGCTGGCGCGGCTGGGGCAGCGCCTGGAAGACGCCCTGGCTCCGGAACAAGTGCTGCCCACCGTCGTGGAAACCATCGCCCAAACCCTCAAACTGCCATATGTGGGCATTACCGTCCCGCCTGATCATCTCATCGCCGCCTTTGGCATCCCTTCGGCCAACGTGCGGCGCTTTGCCCTGATTTACCAGGGGGCGGCCATTGGTTCCCTGCTGGCCGCGCCGCGTTCGGCGGAGGAGCGGTTTACGCCGGCGGAAGAACGCCTGCTGCAAAATGTGGCCCGGCAGGCGGGCACGGCCGTTCACACCCTCCAGCTCACCGCCGATTTGCAGCACGCCCGCCAGCAAATCGTGTCCAGCCGCGAGGAGGAGCGCCGCCGCCTGCGCCGCGATCTGCACGACGGGTTAGGCCCGTCGTTGGCCGCCGCCCTGCTTAAAATCGGGTCGGCGCGGTCCCTGCTGCCCACCCGCCCCGACCTCACCGACCGGCTCCTGGCCGAGATGGAAACCGACATGGATACGACGCTGGCCGACGTGCGCCGCATCGTCTACGATTTGCGCCCGCCGGCGCTGGACCAATGGGGCCTGGTGGGCGCTCTGCGGGCCTACGCCGAAACCTGCGAAAGCGACACGCTGACCGTGCGCGTCGACGCGCCGGCGGCCCTGCCGCCGCTGTCCGCCGCCGTCGAGGTAGCCGCCTACCACATTGGCCGCGAGGGATTGACGAACGTGGTGCGCCACGCCCAGGCGCAGCACTGCACGTTGAAATTGTGGGTGGAAGAAGTGGAAAACGGCCGTCTCCACCTCACCCTCCACGATGACGGCGCAGGCATTGCCCCAGACGCCCGCGCCGGCGTCGGTCTGGCGGCCATGCGCGAACGCGCCGCCGAATTAGGCGGGTCATGTCGAATTGAAGGGCAACTAGGGCAAGGGACAACGGTAACGGCCGTACTGCCCCTGCACATAGAAGGGAAGGTATATGGCAACCCAACCGCATGAACGCAAACGGCAAGATGGCAGCCGCCTGATCATTCGCCAATCAAGCGCGGACACCCAGGGGGAACTGCTGCAGATGGAAGCGGTTTATCCGCCCAACTCGCCGCAGCCGCCCGATCACACCCATCCTTACCAGGAGGAACAGTTCCAGGTGCTGCAGGGATCGTTTCGCGCCGATATTGGCGGCGTGACGCACACCTACACCGCCGGGGAAACGTTCACCGTCCCCGCTAATACGCCCCACTGGATGCACAACATCAGCCACGAAGAGGGACGCCTGCTGTGGCAGGTACGACCGGCGCTGCAAACCCAGGCCTTCCTCGAAACCATGTGGGGCCTGGCGGCAGATGGCCAAACCAACGCCAATGGGGTGCCCAATTTGTTGCAGTTGGCGGTCATCCTGCACACCTATGCCAACGAGTTCCGCCCCTCCAAGCCACCCTACCTGGTTCAGCGCATTCTGTTCGGCATCCTGGCGCCCCTTGGCAGCCTGCTGGGCTACCGGGCCCGGTACGAGAAGTACAGCGGTAAGGAGTGACAGCCCAATGGACACCATTCGCGTTTTAATCGTTGATGATCACCAGCTTTTCCGCGACGGTCTGCGGGCGCTGCTGTTGGCTGCGCCGGATACCGAGGTTGTGGGCGAAGCCGCCACCGGCGCGGAGGCGCTGCGCCTGGCCGCCGAAACGCAGCCTGACGTGATTTTGATGGACATCCAGATGCCCGACCTGGACGGCATCGAGGCGACGCGGCAGATTGTGGCCGCCAATCCGCAAGTGGGCGTGCTGATGGTGACCATGTTTGAAGACAACCAATCGGTGTTTGCCGCCATGCGAGCCGGAGCACGAGGCTACGTGCTGAAAGGGGCGCGCCACGACGACATGCTGCGGGCGATTCGCGCCGTGGGCAGCGGCGAGGCCATCTTCAGCCCGGCCATTGCCGCCCGCCTGATGGATTTTTTTGCTCACGGCCGTGCCGCTGCCCAACCCATCGCCCATCCCGAAGAAACCTTTGCCGATCTCACCGACCGCGAGCGCGAAATTCTGGCTCTGATTGCCCAGGGGCAGCCCAACGCCGCCATCGCGGAGGCATTGACCATCAGCATCAAGACGGTGCGCAACCACGTCTCCAACATCTTCAGCAAGCTGCAAGTAGCCGACCGGGCGCAGGCGGCTATTCGTGCCCGCGAAGCCGGTCTGGGCTAAGAGAGGCAATCGCGCACCAACCGGCGTGGTAGTTTGGGAGTCTGATTTTGTTACGGCCGTTTTTCCGTTAAAATACGCCCATGAACAAAGCAAATTGGCAAACCGTAAAAGAATATCAGGACATCACCTACAAAAAGTCAGACGGCGTAGCCCGCATCGCCTTTAACCGGCCCAACGTGCGCAACGCCTTCCGCCCTAAAACCGTTGGCGAACTCTTCGAGGCCTTCCTCGACGCCCGCGAGGACACATCTATCGGCGTGGTGCTGCTCTCGGCCGAAGGGCCGTCTACCAAGGACGGCGTCTATGCCTTTTGCAGCGGCGGCGACCAGAACACGCGCGGCCACCAGGGTTACGTCGATGAAGAAGGTATGCCCCGCCTTAACATCCTGGAAGTCCAGCGGCTGATTCGCTTTATGCCCAAGGTGGTCATCGCCGTGGTGCCCGGTTGGGCCGTGGGCGGCGGCCACAGCCTGCACGTCGTTTGCGACCTGACCCTGGCCAGCAAAGAGCACGCCATCTTCAAGCAAACCGACGCCGACGTGACCAGCTTCGACGGCGGCTATGGCTCGGCCTATCTGGCCAAGATGGTCGGGCAGAAGCGCGCCCGCGAAATCTTCTTCCTCGGCCGCAGCTACTCGGCGCAAGAGGCGTATGAAATGGGCATGGTCAACGCCGTCATCCCCCACGACGAACTGGAAGATACCGCCTACCAGTGGGCGCAAGAAATCCTGGCCAAGTCCCCTACCTCCATTAAAATGATCAAGTTCGCCATGAATCTGACCGACGACGGCATGGTGGGGCAGCAAATTTTCGCCGGAGAAGCCACCCGCCTGGCTTACATGACCGACGAGGCCAAAGAAGGCCGCAACGCCTTCCTGGAAAAGCGCAAACCGAATTTCAAAGACATCAAGTGGATTCCGTAGCCGGCACTATCTGGCAGAGGGCGACAAATCATGATCGACATTCAGGTGGCTGATCGCTGGCGAGCAGACCATCCCGGCGCGCACCTTGGCATTCTCTTGGTCGGCCAGGTGGATAATACCCAGCCCTCCGCGGCCCTGGATGCCCACAAAGCAGCACTGACCGCCGATTTGCGAGCGCGCTATGCCGGCTGGTCGCGGGCCGACCTGCTGACGCTGCCGGCGCTGCAAATTTATCGCCAGTATTACAAAAAGTTCAAGAAAACGTATCACGTTCAACTTCAGTTGGAATCGGTGGTGCAGCGGGGCCGCGATCTGTCGTCGGTGAATCCCCTGGTGGATGCGGCCTTTGCCGCCGAACTGGACACACTGATTCTGACGGCCAGCCACGACGCGGATCGGCTGGAGCCGCCGCTCAGCATCGACAGCCTGGGGGATGGGGAATCGTTTGTGGCTATGGGCGGGCAAGAACAGCCGCTCAAGGCGGGGGACATGGCCATGCGAGACGCGGCCGGAGTGATCTGCACCATCATTTACGGCCAGGACGGCCGTTCGCCGATTACGCCGGCGACGCGGCGGGCGTTGTACGTGGCGTATGTGCCGGCAGGGATCGAGGAAACGGCCGTTACCCACCACCTCCAAACGATCGAGCGTAACATCCGGCTGTTTGCGCCAACGGCCGTCACCGAACTGCGGCAGGTGTATACGGCCGTCTAACCCCTGACCGCCAGCTTAAAAGCTGTTGCCTTGCGCCAATCTCGCATTATAATCAACATATCAATTACGCCATGCGCCAGCCGCCGCCCCTTGCGGCGCGCCGCTCGCCTGGCCGCCACACCGAGGGAGACATGCCATGCGCTTAGGAAAAGACCTGACCGGAAAACCGATTATCAGCATTACTGACGGCCGTCTCGTCGGTTATGCCAAAGACGTGTACATCAACCAGGACCTCTACTGGATCACCGGTGTCTTCACCGGCTCCGAGGGCCTCATCAGCCGCAAATCCAAGCTAATCGAGCGCGACGACGTGGTCGTGTTTGGCATCGACGCCATCCTGGTGAAAAACGCCGACGTCGAAACCCACAACAAAGAGCTGGACGAAGCCGACAAATGGCTGCGCCTGGAAAAACTACGCGGCCGTGGCGTCGATACCCCCGGCGGCACCAAAGTCGGCACGATCGGAGACATCATCATCGGTGAAGAAGGGGAAATTACCGGCTTCGCCCTTTCCCGCGTCTTCGTCGAAGGCCCGGTCGCCGACAAAGGCACGCTGCCCCGCAGCGCCGTTATCGACACCGGCCAGGTGGACGGTCTCATGACCATCGACCTGGTTAAAGTAGAGCAATATCTCCGCGACGCCGACGCCGCCGAGCAGGAGCAAGACGAATAGCCCCGGCAAATGGGGGGAGCGCCATTTAAAATCGTTCATTATATCTGGAGGCAGGGAGCCGCGGCCACGCAACCTGAACCCGGAGAGCACAAGTCACATAAGGAGAATAATTGGCAATGAGTTTAAACGATGGTATTAGCTTTGGCCTCACCGAGGAACAGCGTGAAATTCAATTGTTAGCCCGCAATTTCGCCAAGAATGAAATTGCCCCCCAGGCAGAGCACTACGACAAAACGCACGAATATCCCTGGCCGGTCGTGAAAAAAGCCCAGGAATTGGGCCTCACAACCATGAGCATCCCGGAGGAATATGGCGGTTTGGGCCTGAGCCTGCTGGAAGAATGCATTGTGACCGAAGAGTTGGCTTGGGGCTGCTCCGGCATGAGCACGGCCATTGGCGTTAACGGCCTGGCCATTCTGCCCATCCTGATCGCCGGAAATGAAGCGCAAAAGAAAGAATATTGCGGCCGTCTGGCCGATGGCGAAATGGCTTCCTACTGCCTCACCGAGCCGGAAGCCGGTTCCGACGTGGCCGGCATTAAAACCACCGCCCGCAAAGAAGGCGACCAGTACATCCTGAACGGCAGCAAAACATTTATCACCGGAGCAACCGTGGCCAACTTCTTCACGGTATTTGCCTACACCGACCCCAGCGTGCGCTACAAGGGGATGAGCTGCTTCATCGTGGAGCGCGACTGGGAAGGCGTGAGCGTGGGGCAGCCGTTCGACAAAATGGGCCAGCACGCCTCCGACACGGCCGAAGTCATCTTCGACAACGTGAAAGTGCCGGAAACCTTCCGGCTGGGGCTAGAAGGGACCGGCTTTATCACGGCGATGAAAGTATTCGACCGCAGCCGCCCGGCAACGGCCGCCGGCGCTCTGGGTGTGGCGCGCCGCGGTTTGGAAGAATCGGTCAAATACGCCAAAGAACGCCTGTCCATGGGTAAACACATCTGGGAATATCAGGCCATCGGCCATAAGATCGCCGACATGGCCATGGAACTGGAAGCGGCCCGGATGTTGGTGTGGAAATCGGCCTGGGCGGTGGACAACGGCCAGCCGGATACGATGGTTTCCTCGTTTGGCAAGGCGTATGCCGCCGACACGGCCATGAAGATCGCCACGGACGCCGTGCAGGTGTTTGGCGGATACGGCTACATGTCCGAATATCCGGTGGAAAAATTGATGCGCGACGCCAAAATCTTCCAGATTTACGAAGGCACCAGCCAGATCCAGCGCAACATTGTGGTGCGGGAACTATTCCGCAAGTAATCGACGGCCGTCGCCTGAGATGATGTTTGTAACGGCCGTTTCCCGCGGGAAACGGCCGTTTTTTTATCTGCCTACCGCGTACAGCTTATCCGCCACACTTTGCACCAGCGCCTCATACTGCCGCACAGAAGCCGCCAGGTGTTCCTCTTGCAGCGCGTCCGTAAGGCCGTCCAGGTCGATGCCCGCTTCCGCCAGGCGATCCAGGTGAGTCTGAGCTGCCGCCAGACCTTGCGGCAGCGTGAGGGCCACCTGCCCCTGCGCCTGGAAAGCCGCCAGGGAATCGGGCGTAAACGTCAGCACGGTATCCGGACCAATGAGGGCCTCGGCATAAAACGTCGGCGGCAGCGAACGGCCGTGCGGCTGGATGCGCACCCACTTGGGCCGCATAGGCCGTGCGCCCTTGCGCGCCAATTTAAGCCAGCGTGAACCACTAAAAATTTGCTGGTAGCGGGCATAAAGCACCCGCGCCAGAGCAATACCGGTCTGGTTTTGCCAATCGGCCAACCCTTTGGCCGCCAGCAGCGGGTCGACGGCGGCGTCCACGGCCGCCACGCTGAAGGAGGCCACGGAAGTAGGCGCAATCCGCCAGACGCTGTGCGTATCAAAATACATCTCCAGCCCGCAAATGTACGCCTGGGCCGAGCGCTCGAAGGCGGCGACGGAGAAGATGTGGGTGGCGTTCACGCTCACGCCATCCGACGTGAGGCTGTGGATGGCGGCGCAGCCGGCCAGCGTCGCCGGCGCCTCTACCATCGCGTTGCCGCGATCAATCCGCGCCAGGATGTGGCCGGCCGTGGCCACGGTTTCTACGGCATTGTGGGCCAGCGCTGGATTAAGCTCCAGGCTGGCAAAGCCATCCAGGCCGTCGCTCGCCTCGAAAATCGGATGCAGGATGTCGGCGGCGCGCTGCACGTCATCGACCATGAGCGCGGTGTGGATACGGCCGTATGGCGTACCGGCTCGCACCTCGTCATGGATGGCCTGATCATAATCGGCGTGATGGGTGATGGTGTTCTGAAAAACGGCCGCGTTGGCGGTAACGCCCTCAATCCCCTCCTCCAGGCTGCGGCGGAGCTCCCCAGAGCGGATAAACGCGCGGCGCATGTAATTAAGCCAGGTCGATTGACCCATTTCGTGGAGTTTGAAAAGTTTAGACATGTCGGTCCCCCTTGTCTTACCAAACTGTGCCCGTCTACACATCGGGGCACATGTGCTCGCCTGTCAATAGTATAAACGATCTGGCGATCATTTTGGGGCACAACCGATTAGAGAGACTGCCTGGGGACCGATCAGGCGGAATGCTTTTCCCAGTACTGGCGCACCTGCCAGGCTTCGTTCAGATGCACCAGATTGTGACGCGTGGGCGGCATCAACAGCAGGCCGGCCATGGTGCGCCGGCTCCAATAATCTAGCAGCCCCTCGGCCCCTGCGCCAACCGCCCCGGACGCCCGGATTTGCTCAATCCGGGCCGGGTCCACTTTGCGCGCCAGGTCGCCGGGCTGGAGGGCGGCCACAATCTGGCGGGTGCGGCGGCCAACGGCCGTGCGATATGCCCGCAGCGCCGCCACATCCACCGCCTGGCTGAGCGCCGCAATCGCCGCCAGGTCCAGGGCATTGCCGGTGTCCTCTACCATCAGCCGCAGCTGCGCCAGCCAGCCGCCGTCATGCAAAAGCTGGGCGGAACCGGCCACCAGCCCATTCATGGTCACATCTTCAATGCGCGCCATGTGCCAGACCAGCCAGGCGATGGAATGCTCGCCTTGTGGCGGGATGGCGCGGAACTGCGCCTCGGCCAGGTCGCCGTACACGGCGTCGGCCAGGGAGGGCAAGCCTAAGCCGGTCATGGCCTCAGCGTGCAGCATGGCGTGCTGGCGCATGAACAGGGCAACGGCCGTTTCGTGGGCTGTGGCATCTTCCATCAGGCGGCGCAGCTCGGTTTGCTGTTGGTTAAGAATTTGACGCTGAGCCTTTATCGTGGGCATGACCTTTTCCTTGAAATTAGGACACGGATGAACGCGGATAAACACGGATCAAAATCTGCGGCTTTTCACGCGTGGTGGGTCGGCAGCTGTTCAAGAAATCGCCGAGAAAATCAAAGGTCAGGCGCGCCAGGTAAGAACCTGACCGCCCTGCCCCAAGAGTACCGTGCCGGGAAAAACCCGCAGCCGCCACGGGTCGCAGCGCAGCACGGCAAACGCGTCGGCCGTGGGGCTGTCCCAGCCGGGGACGATGGCCGGATCGTAACCGACAGGTTCGGGGCCGTGGCGGAACATGTCCCAGACCTGAATGCGGGTCTCAGCGTCGAAGGCCCAGGTGACGCGACATTCGGCCGCGCAGGTGTCGTGGCTGGGCGACCAGTAGTTGAGGGAGGCGTAGGGGCTGGCCTGAAGATGGGCGCGCTTGGTAGGCGTCGGCCGGGTGCCAATCCAGCCGATTAGCTGCTGCCCATCCCACTGCCAGATGGGATGGAGGATGCGGGAGCGGGGACGGCCGTGTGTATCCACCGTCGCCACCGTGCACCAGACAATCTGGTGGGCCATGGCTACAAATGCCGGGGCTACCTCAGTTAATGGGTTCATGCGGTTCTCTCCTTTTCATGAACTGACGGCCGTTGCGCAGCCGCAGCAGCCCCACCCCGCTCAAAATCAACAAAGCGCCAATGATTTCGACGGTTGTCAGCCGTTCGCCTAATAACGCGTAGGCCAACACGGCCGTAAACGCCGGTTCCAGGGTCAAAATCAGATTGGCCACGCTGGAAGGCAGCAGGCTCAGGCTGACGTTGTACAGGCCAAAGCCGGCCACCGTCGGCCCGGCGGCCAGCAAAATCAACACCCCCCAGCCGGCTACGGCCGTACCCAGCCAGAACAGGTCAGTTGGCGGCCCGGCCGTGCCCGGAACCAGGCTGCCGGGCAATAAATTGACCAGCAGCAAACAGGCTGCGGCGAAGGCAAAGGTGTACAGCAGCGTCGTCCAGGGATTCAGACCGCGCTGCGCCGCCGACCGTCCCATCAGGCTGTAAACGGCGTACCCCAGGCCGGAGAGCACGCCGGTGAAGATGCCCAACGGGTTGGCCGTCCAGGCAGCCGGATCAAACGCGCCGGCCACCAGCACACAGCCGCCGAGACAGAGGGCCACGGCCGTTAGCTTGGTCGCGTCCAGCCTTTCTTTTAGCAGCCAGCGCCCTAACAGTGCCGTAAACGCCGCCGAGCAGTAGACCAGCACCGTCGCCACGGCCGCGCCGTTCAGGGCCACAGATAAGGTCCACAGCGAATTAAAGATGGCTAAAACCAGCCCATACCCGGCCAGATAAGCCAGGTGGCGGCGCGCGCCGCGCAGCAGCGACGGCCGTATCAGGCCAAATCCCACCAGCAAGGTGAGCACCACAAACACAGCCCGCCAGAAAGCCAGCACCAACGGCGGCACCTGATAAGTCTCAGTGAGGTAGCGGATGAAGATGGCCGTGGTGGAGAGGATGGCGGCGCTGGCCAGGGCCACCAGGTAACCCCGAGTGAAATTAGCCTGCTCCGTGGCAGGCGTCTTCTTGGATAGTGTAGACATAACAAATTGGACGTAGGGCGGTTAGCGTTCCTTGTAGGGGCGGTAACGGATAGGTTCGGGAAAACCGAGGTGCAAGTCGAGCGGCACGTCTAAAAAGGCCGCCAGGATGCGGGCGACGCGGGCGTTATCCTGCGCCGCCGTGGGGGCAATGGCCAGGAGGATGGTCTGGTCGTTTTGCAGGTGCAGGGCCAGGGCGTAATCGGTACGGCCGTCTTGCCGCAGGGAAACGGCCGTTACCCTGTCCAGCGGGTATTCTTGCCGCTGGGGCAGCCACAGCCGCCAGGCGACCCGCCGGTCCAGCAGCAGCCAGCCGGACGACTGGTCCAGGCGGCAGCAAACGACCGGGCAGCGCCGGGAGAGATCGAAGGTGAAAAACAGCAGGAGAACGGCCGTCGCCGTGACCCCAATCAGCATGGCCGCCAACATAACGGCCCAACTTTCCGGCAGCAGCGCCCCAATTTGGAAACGGCGCAGCACGTACCCACCGCCAAACCCAATCACCAGTCCCAGCAAGGCCAACAGCAGCACCCACACCTGTGGCTGTTTATTGGTTAAGGTCAGTTCCGTGGGGGTATGTTGCCTGATTTCCAAAGTTGCCTCCTGTTCGGGATTTTATTATACGCGAACAGAAGGCAGATGTGAACCCGGAATTGGTCAGCCGCAGGCCGCTAAAAATTTCGTTTGGGGTTTTGCCGAGACCAGACTACAATTCGGTCAGTTCACAAGCGGAGGATCCCATGCTGCGTCGAATTGCCCTGATTGCTGCCAGCCTGTTACTCGTGTTGGCGGTTGTACTCATTGTGCTGGCTTTCGTTACCCCAAAAGCCGCCGATTACCCATTTTTTGCTCAACCCGGCCCATTGGTCATCGCCCACCAGGGCGGGGAACAGCTGCGCCCCAGCAATACGATGGCGGCGTTTACCCACGCGGTGGAGCTGGGTGTGGACGTGTTGGAAATGGACATTCACAGCACCCGGGATGGCGTGCTGGTGGTGATGCACGATGACACAGTCGACAGGACGACCGACGGCAACGGCCGTATCCAGGACCTGACCCTGACCGAAATCAAACAACTCGACGCCGGCCACTACTGGACCGACGACGAGGGCCAGACCTACCCCTTTCGCGGTCAGGGCATCACCGTGCCCACCCTGGAAGAAGTGTTCGCTGCCTTTCCCGACATGCCCATGAACATCGAAATCAAACAGAGCGACCCGTCCATCGTGGCAACCTTTTGCGCGCTGCTAGACCAGTACGACATGCGCGACCAGGTGCTCATCCCGTCCTTCCACCCGGAAACCATGGTCGAGTTCCGCGAAAAATGCCCCGGCGTGGCCACGTCCATGACCGAACCGGAAATCCGCCGCTTCTTTGTCTTGAACACGCTCCATCTGGGCCGCCTATTTAACCCGCCGGGCGAGGCGTTCCAGGTGCCAGAATATTCCGGCGACCTGCACGTCGTCACCGGCCGCTTTGTGGCCGGGGCGCGCGAGCGCAACATCGACGTCCACGTCTGGACGGTGAACGATCCGGCCGATATGGCGCGGCTCATTGACCTCGGCGTGGACGGCATCATCACCGATCGGCCGGATTTGCTGCTGGAGGTTTTAGGCCGCTGATCCGCCGGCGGAACGATCAGCCAGTAACAACAACAAATTTGTGGAGACGAGAACTAGTATGACAATTCGACAACGCGTTTCCCTGCTCATCATGCGCGACGACCATTTGTTGGTTATTAATCGCTGGCGCAACGGCCGTGCTTTTCTGGTCATCCCCGGCGGCGGCGTAGAACCGGGCGAAAGCCTGGCCGAAGCTGCCCGGCGCGAAGCGCAAGAAGAAACCAATCTCGCCGTCACCCTTGGGCCGCAGATATGGAACCGCCGCTTCACCACGATCATGAGCGATGGACGGCCGTTTGACCAAATAGAGTATGCGTTCCTGATCACACAATTTAGCGGCACGCCCCAACTCAATCTGGCCGAGTTCCCCCACCACTCGGCCGACAACCGCTATCAACTGGACTGGATCAACGTGGCGGATGTGGGGGAAACGGCCGTTTACCCCGGTCCATTCCCCAAACAAAAACTACTGGCAGCCCTAAAACCCCGGCTCTAAAAATTCAGCGCCGACGATTGGCCGACCGTTCCTCTGCAACCAACCGGCCGGCCTCACGGCACGGACCGATCTACCGCTGCTGCAATCAGCTTCATCTCTTCCACCAGCCGGGCAAACTTCTCCGGCTTCAGCGATTGCAGCCCATCGGACAACGCTTCCTCCGGGCGCGGATGCACTTCCACGATGATGCCATCCGCCCCGGCGGCAATGGCCGCTTTGGCCACCGGCGCCACATACTCCCACTTCCCCGTCCCGTGGCTGGGATCGGCAATCACCGGCAAATGGGTCATCTGCTTGGCCACCGCAATGGCGTTGATGTCAAACGTATTGCGCGTGTACTTCTCGAACGTGCGGATGCCCCGTTCGCACAACATCACCCGCGTATTGCCATGGCTCAAGATATACTCGGCGCACATCAGCCACTCTTCAATCAGGCTGCTCATGCCCCGCTTCAACAGCACCGGCTGCTGCGACTTGCCCACCGCATGCAGCAGCGCATAATTTTGCATATTCCGCGCCCCAATCTGCAAAATGTCGGCGTATTCGGCCACCAGCGGCACCAAGGCCGGCTCCATGACTTCGGTGATCACCGGCAGACCAGTCTCTTCACGCGCTTCGGCCAGGTATTTCAGGCCCTCTTCGCCCATGCCCTGAAAAGAATAGGGCGAAGAACGCGGTTTATACGCGCCGCCGCGCAAAATGTGCGCCCCGGCCTCTTTCACCGCGTGGGCTGTCTCGATGATCTGGCTGCGGCTTTCCACGGAGCAAGGCCCGGCCATAATGATCAGATCTTTGCCGCCCACCGTATGCTGGCCCAGGGGAAACACGGTGTTTTCCGGGTTAAACTCGCGGCTGGCAACTTTAAAGGGCTTCAAAACCGGCACAACCCGTTCCACACCGGGCATCCGCTCAATTTGCTCCTTATCCAACTGGCGCTCATTGCCGATGATGCCGATGATGGTGCGCTCTTTGCCATCGGATAAGTGAATCTTAAAGCCCATAGATTCGGCCCGGGCAATCACGGCCGATTTTTCCTTCATCGTTGCCTGCGCATCCATAATCACTATCATCATTGTTCAACCTTTTTTAACTAACGGCCAGCCCGCCGGGTGGAGTGGTCCGTCGCCACAGACGGCCGTCGACAGGCCACGCCTTTATGCCGCTGAATTTGCCTGGATCCACCGAAGCATTTCTTCCAAAAAGTCGGCGTCCACTTCATTCACCGCCTCAAAACGGCGCGGGTCCTGGCTGCTTTTGAAAAGCGCGGCCAGTTCCTCTTCATCACTGCCCAGCGGATGCCCGTTATGCCGCACCAGGACGAGCGGGCGCGGCGCTAACCGGCCCACCTGCCGCGTGAGCAAAAACGTGTACGGATTGTCGTTGACAAAAATGTGCGCCGGCTGCAAACCGGCCTGGGCGCGTCCCACGGCGATGACGCCTTGCACCCGGCTGTTGCCCGCCGCCCACATCAGAGCCAATCCGGCGCCCAATGGCTGACCGATCATGATCGGGTCACCCGGCAGCATTTGAATAAAAATGCGCAAATCCTCCCACAAAAGTTGGGGCGTCAGGCGCTCCTGCGAGCTGGCGTGAAGCAAATAGCGCAGCGGGTCCAGCCCGTAGACGGCGTACCCTTTTTGGGCCAGCCGGCGGCACAATTTTTCATCGGATTGGCCAAAGTGGCCGTAGGTGGAGAGGTAGACCACGATGGGCGGCACCAGCTCTCGCGAGCCGACAGCATGGTAATAGTAGGTTTCCATGACGGCGCCGGCGCGCAGCGGCCACACGTTGACACGGCCGTCATGAATATTGGGCGTGCCTAGAAAGCCAAAATTGACTTTGCCAAACCGTTCTTCGGCCCAGGCAGCAATAGCGCCTAAATCCAATTTGAAGTTGTGGCGACCTAAAATGCCGTCGCTGTCGCCGGTGCCGCGCAGGTCGAAGACGAGGTGGGCGATACGGCCGTCTGGCCCATACGACTTCACTTCTTGCCGGGCGCAGGTGATGACGCTGGTTTTAGTCAGGGGGTACTTGGGCACCCACACGCGCAAAACGCGCAGTTTCTCATCGGCAAGATGCGCCGGTTTAACGAGGATCGCGTCCAGATAAAAATTATCATCTGTGAGGATTCCGAAATTTTCTTCGACGTAAGGTGGCGTGCTCATCGATGACTCTACTCATTTTCCGGCGTTGGTTCCAACGTCGGCTCCAGGACAATCGGAAAGGCATAGTCGGGGAGCAGGTCGACGACGCGATTGTATGCCTCGAAAATTGTCTTATCTACGTTGAAGTAGCCGCTTAACATTTCTTGCAGCACGATGGGAAAGGTCAATTCCTGGTACAGCCTGGCCATCAGGCCGCCCTGGCCTTCCCGAAATCCCCAACGCTCGGAAGCGGCGATGCCGTCGCGCAGTTGGGCGATGGTTTCCGGGTCGAAGATGTCGGCCATGCTTTGCCCGCTGCCCACCAGGGGACGTGCGGCCCAGGCGTCGATGAAACGGCTCGGCTCATCGGCCGTACCCAGGCGCATAGGCACTTTACGCTCCGGTTCTACCGACAGCCAGGTTTCGTAGCCTTCGTTGAACCAGTACTCGGCAAAGGCCACGGCCGTTTCCGGGTCTGCTTTGTGGGTAATGCCTAGATAGGTCAATTCGCCAAAGGCGGCTGTCGTGTCACCATACCCCTGAATGCGGGTGATGATACCACTGTTTTCGACCAAATGCTCAGGATTTGCGGCGCACTCCGGGCAAGACGGCCGTTGCCCAGGGACCAATCCGGCCAGCATCGGCAGGATGCGCGGCGAGGCCATGATCATGCCCGTGCGGCCCTCCAGGTAGGCGTTGCGGGCACTGGTATCCGTCTGCACGCCGATGGGGCTGAACTGGTGGACAATGTTGTAATAAAAGTTGATCGCTTCCTGGCAGGCCGGGTCCAAAAACAAGACTTCGCCTGCTTCGTTGATGAGTTGGCAGCCGTTAGCCGTTGCCAGATGTTCAAAGGCCTGATGGGTGGTAACCAGGTTCGACTCGGTGGGAATGACAAAGCCAGAGCGCAGGTTTTCTCGGTCGTAGATGGCCTCGGCGGCGGCCAGCATCGCCTCGTAATTGTCAGGCGTGGCCAGGTCGCGCTCGTTGAACCAATCCTGGCGGTACAGTAAAAATTGATGGTATCCGTCGCTGGGGAGAGCGGCCGTTTTGCCATCTACCTGCACCAGGGCCAGCGCCTCCTGGTCAAACGTGTCTCGGCCAATTCGTTCGATGGCGGCATCGGCGGCATCCGGGTTCAGGACGCCGCGTTCGGCCCACCCCACGGTGTACTCCAGGGGGTGGATGATAACGTCTGGCAGCTCGTAGGTTTCGGACACCACGGCCGTTTCCACCAGATCCGACAGCAATCCCGGCGACACGAAACGCAAAATCACATCGACGCCGGCGTCCTGGCTAAAACCGGCGGCCAACTGGCGCACGGCCGTTTCATGCGCCGGCGAGGTCTCATTCACCCAGACGGTTAGGGACGGGTTGGGCTGCACACCGGCTGGGGTGGCATCGGGCAGGGGAACGGCCGTGGCTGCGCCCAGCGACAGCACCAGCGGTTCCAGCGTCGCCGTTGGCGTAATTTCCGCCCTGGCAGTCGCCGTAGCCAGACGCGGCGGCTCGCCCATCACCTGGCAAGAAGTGGCTATCAGCAGCAAAACGATGAGCGAAATCCAAAAACAAGGCGATTTAAGCAATGGTTTGTGGGAGGCGAACGGCGTGGAGTGCCCGTCTTTTTCCGGGATCTGGGGGGGGTGACAGCAGGTCATACAGCATCCTTTCGCAGCCGGTCACTGACCAGGCGCAGGCCGGTTAACGTGAGCCAGGGGTCGACCTGATCGATGACCGGGATGTGCCCGGCGACCAGGCCCAGGTTGCCGCCTGTGCCAATGATGGTGATGGGGTAACGGCCGTTATCGGGATGCGCCAGCCGCAAGCGCTCTACTATCGCCTCAATCATGGCAGCGTACCCCAGGATTAGGCCAGATTGCACCGCGTGAATTGTGTTGCGGCCAATGATGTGGGGTGGGGCTTCCAGGGGCACGCTGCGCAGCTGCGCCGCCCGGCTGGCCAGCGCGTCCGCCGCCAACCGCAGCCCCGGCGCAATGACCCCGCCCATAAACAAACCGGCGGCTGTGACCACTTCAAACTTGGTGGCCGTGCCCATATCTACCACGATGCTTGGTCCGGGAAACTGAGCGTAAGCCGCCACCGTATTAGCGATGCGGTCCGCGCCGACTTCCGCCGGGTTGTCGTGGCCCAGGCGGATGCCGGTATCCAATTCGTGGGTCAACGTCAGAACCGGTAAGCCGAGGTAGCGTTCGGCCATATTTAAAAAGGTAGCCGTCATCCAGGGTACAACGCTGCACAGAGCCACCCGATCCACCTGGCCCTCCAATTGAAACTCACGCAGCAGTGATTTTAGCGTCAGGCCCAATTCATCAACCGTAAGTTCAGTTGTCGTGTGTAAGCGCCATTGTGGGGACCAGGAACGGCCGTTCCATACCCCCAACGTCATATTTGTATTGCCAATGTCGATTGCCAGTAACATAAGCGTTCGATTTTATAGGCGCGCCCTGGGTGCGGCAAGGTTATTCAGGTAAGGTTTACGTTTCACTGATTATTGGCTACACTTCGTTTGGTTAATCCCGCCCGAATCCCGCCAGATTTGCTGGCAGCACAGCAAGTCCGGGGAGTAAAACGTCGGGTAAGACAAACCCACCTTGGGAATTGGCGGATCTATTCGTGAACAGCCACACGAATCCATTGCAACGATAGAGAGGGACCCATGCAAGGCATCAAACTAGAGAATTGGCAAATCGAAATCGGCATCCCCAACTTCTTGGTCCGGGCGACGCTCCAACCCCGCGGCGATCTGATGATTTACCTGAACAACCTGACCTATACTTATTTCACATTCAACAATGTGGAGATGCTGCCCCTGGATAATCATTACCAGATCAAAGGCGTCAAGCAGCCCATGGTAAATATCAATCGCCAGGCTATCTCCTTTTTATCGGTGCTGGAACCGCAACGAGCCGCCCAGGTGCAGCTGCTGCAATCCAAACGCCCCATCGTCTTTTACACCGATTGGTTTGCCGTGCGGGGCGATTTGCACGTCAACACCGAAACACCCGACGAGAACTTACTCGACGACAAATTCGAGTTTTTCATGATCACCGACGCCACTATTTTTCCTCTGCGGGCCGCCAACCACCGGCCGGTGCAAAAAGTCCCGGCGATTGCCTTTAATCGCCGGGGAATCCTTGCCTACCATGCCCAAAATCAAACATAGGCAGCGCCGGGCAGCGCCATCAATTCAAAGCCCTCCAGCTACCCCGTCTGCGGCGTGCCGTCTTCACTGATGCGCCAATAAATGCCGTTTTCGCGTTCCATCAGGCGGCTTTCGACCAGATACCGGCGCAAAGCAGCATAGTCAGGGTGACGTCGCTTGAGGCGTTCGCTGACTTCCTTTTCCGAATACCTGACACCCGGTTCAAAATCCTCCACCAGCCAGCGTAGAATTACCTGGCGTTTTTTTAATTGGGAGGGGATCTGTTTGAGCGCTTCGCCATCCACATAATTGCGCAGCACCTTCTCTTCCCAGGTATTCTCCGTTGCCGCCGGCAGCAAGGCGGCCAGATGCTCCTGGGAAAAAACGTCCTTGCTCATTTTTTCCAGGACACCGGTATCGAGCCAGTAAATACGTGTATTTCCCTCTGCCCGCACATCCACCAGACCTAAATCTTTCATGACGGCCAGATGATGAGAAACAGTTGGTTCGCGTAATTCCAGATATTCCGCCAGCTCACCGACGCTGCGTTCCTGGTTTGCCAACAACCCGAGTATTTTCAGCCGGCTTTCGTTACCAAGAACCTTGAAAAATTGCAGTAAAGTCTCAAATTGCTCTTGGGACATGGTCTTTTTCTCCTCGTTGATTAGACACTCGTCTATTTAGATAAATTTCTAAATAGATGGTAATCTAATTAGATTGGTCTGTCAAGAGGGGATTTTTGCCGCGCCTGGCCTGCGGGTTGTCTGCAGTTGGAGGTCTAAAATGGCGTCAATTTTGGGGGTCTTCAATTATTCCAGGCGGCTTAAAAACCGTACATTGGTTGGAAATTTCCTGGCATATTCATAAAGTTTGTGTAAAATGGCTTACCTTAATCGGAATGGAACTTCTGATTATCTAGTCAAAGTAAAAACCCAGGCTTCAACGTTTATACCGGGTTATCGTCAACACGAATACATAAAGTATCCAAAATTTAGCATATTCTGACGACCATTCTGAAGACAAGCAGGAAACATTGTCTTTTTAAGTTAAAGGGCCCAGCCAAATTTTTATTTTCCAAGCAACCCAAAACGCCTAGTCAACCATGTGTTCGCTGCCTATATTTAATCGAAACACTGCCAATCTACTGCAAAGGACTTCTGTAGGTAACATGATGTAGGGTTCTGCACGGCCGTTTCCGGCACTTTTGTCTGGGAAACGGCCGTTTTTCTTCCTTTATCCACGCCGCACAAAACACACTACCTATCGAACCAAAGCACGCGGCTAACCAACTCTTTCAGTGCAGTTCGTCATTTTTTAAGGAGGTGCTCAATCGTAAGAGATTCCCGTACCCTTTGTCTTGGTTGCCCTTTGTAGAGCAGCATATCTTATTATTCTCAATCCTGAGGAGGAAATATCAAACATGAGACGTAAATTACTTTTAGTAACATTAATGCTTATCGCGTTAGTCGTTGCTAATGCTGTGGCGATTGCCGCCGAACCGGATGCGGACGCCCCGGTCTTCGAAGAAGCTATCGCCCAACCCGTCGGCACCGGCGTCGTCGTGGAGCCCAAAGGCGCCACCGGCCCGGCAACCTACATTGTCGTTCTGAACGATGTTCCCCTGGCCAGTTATCGCGGCGGCATCGAAGGATTGGCAGCCACCAACCAGGCCGCCAGCGGCAAGGCCCAGGTGAATGCGAATTCGGCGGCCAGTCAGGCTTATCTGGCATATTTGGACGGCCGTCGCGCCGCCGCCATCGCCGAAGCCAACACCGCCATTGGCCGCTCGCTGAGCATCATGTTCGAGTACAAAGCCACAATTAACGGCTATGCAGCCCAAATGACCCCGGACGAAGCTGCAACCATCGCCAAATTGGGCAATGTCAAATTTGTCGAACGTGAGCGCATGTTTGAACTGCAAACCGACGCCGGCCCCGCCTGGATTGGCGCGCCGGGCATTTGGGATGGTTCCGCAACCGGCGACGCCGGTACCCAAGGCGAAGGTATCATCGTTGGCGTCATCGACACCGGCATTGATCCCTGGAACCCCTCCTTTGCCGCCACCGGCGATGATGGCTATACCCACACCAATCCCTTTGGCACCGGCAACTACCTGGGTGTTTGTGATCCCACCAACACCTCTCCGCCGGCCGGGGAAGTGGCCTACGATCCCACCTTCCCCTGTAACGACAAACTGATTGGCGTCTACGGCTACACCGCCTCCGACCCCAATCCGCGTGATGGCGACGGGCATGGCTCGCATACGGCCAGCACAGCAGCCGGTAATCACGTCAACGATACGACCGTTTCCACCCCGACCGATACCTACACTGCGACCATCTCCGGCGTGGCCCCCCATGCCAACATCATCATGTATGATGGTTGTATCGATGGCGGCGGCTGCCCCGGCGCTTCGCTGTCGGCCGCGCGCGATCAACTGGTCCTGGATGGCGTTGACGTTGTCAACTACTCCATCGGTTCCGGCTCGCCCACCGGCGATCCGTGGGCTGACACGGAAGCCCTGCAGTGGTTGGCCATCCGCGATGCGGGTATCTTCGTGGCCACCTCCGCCGGCAATGCCGGCCCCGGCGACGCCACCGTTGGCAGCCCCGGCGACCTGCCCTGGCTGACCACTGTAGCTGCCGCCAGCCACAACCGGGCGTTCTTGCAAGAGATCACCCTGGATGACGGCTCGGGCAACCCGCTGACGCTGGCCGGTCTGGCTATGACTTCTGGTCTGGCCGCGACGCCCATCGTCTTTGCCGAAGATTACGCCAATCCGCCGACGATCAGCGTCGACGATGCGCGCCTGTGCGCCGACGGCGTCTTCCCGCCGGGAACGTTTAGCGGCGAAATCGTCATTTGCGAACGTGGGACTTACGGCCGTGTTGCCAAAGGCCAGACCGTTCTGGACGGCGGCGCGAGCGGTTACATCCTGGCTCAGCCCACCGAATTTGGCGGCGGTCCGGGTGCGCTCAACGCCGATCCCCACGTCCTGCCGGCCATCCACATCGACTATACCACCTATCAGCAGCTTAAAGATTACATCGCCAATGCCACAGGCCCCGTCACGGGCGCCATTGCCGGCGCTGTGCGCGACGTTGATGCCTCCCATGGCGACATCCTGGCTGCTTTCAGCTCTCGTGGGCCGAATGGTGGCTTCTTCTCTGACCTGATCGTCCCGAACGTGACTGCCCCCGGTCGTGACGTCTGGGCCGCTTACCATCAAGGTCCCGGCGGCGATGGCGATTACACCTGGAACGTCATTTCCGGCACCTCCATGGCCAGCCCGCACGTCGCCGGTTCCGGCGCTCTGATGGCGGCGGCGCACCCAGGCTGGACCCCGGCGCAAATCGAATCGGCTCTGATGTCTACGGCCGTGCGCACTGTCACCAACGATGATGGCGTGAACGTCGCCACGCCGTTTGGTCAGGGCTCTGGCCGCGTCGATCTGGTTGCCGCCGTTCAGGCCGGCCTGGTTCTCGACGTAGCCACCACCGATTTCGAAGATGCGGATCCACGCACTGGCGGCGATCCGACCTCCTTGAACCTGGCGGAACTGGGCAACTCCAACTGTGTGCAGTCCTGCAGCTGGACACGTACCGTGGAAAGCACTCTGTCTGCTGCGGAAACCTACACCCTGACGCTGGACCTGCCCGTTGGCATGACCGGTACGGTAACGCCTAACGTCTTCACCATCGCTCCGGCCGCTTCCCAAACCTTCACCGTGACGGTGGATGTGTTGGGCCTGGATGAAACCTGGCACTTCGGTTCCCTGGAAATCACCCCGGCCGGCGCGTCTACGCCCGCCCAGCACATGATCATCGGCGTCCAGCCGAATACCGGCGATCTGCCCGATTCGGTGAACCTGCAAACCCGTCGTGACGCCGGTTCCGATCTCGTGACGAACCTCACGGCCATCGAAATCACCGATCTCACGGTGGAAACGTTTGGGCTGACCAAAGGCACGGAATACAACACCATGCTGGTCGAAGATCCCACCAATGGTGATCCTTATGATGACATCAACGGCGATGGTATCTTCTACACCACCCTGACTGTGCCCGCCGACGCCAAGCGCCTGGTTGCCGAAGTGACCGAATCCGAAGCGCCAGACGTCGACCTGTTCGTGGGTACGGGTGATACGCCCAGCGCGGCCACCCAGGTTTGCAGCAGCACCACGGGTTCTTTCGTCGAATACTGCGACGTAACCGATCCGGCTGCCGGTACCTGGTGGGTGCTGGTCCAGAGTTGGTCCGCCTCGGCGACGCCGCCGGATCATATCAAGTTCTTTACGGCCGTTGTCGCCGGTGACGCCGGTAACATGACCGTAACCGGTCCTTCGGCCGTTGCTGCCCTGGATCCGTTCGATCTGCGCGTCTACTGGGACGATGACATGATGGCCGGTGAACACTGGTATGGCGGCTTCACCCTGGGCACCGATGCGGCCAATCCGGGCAACATCGGCTACGTACCTGTCGATCTGTATCGCGCCGAAGATGATGTCATGAAGACCGTCAGCAGCGATGTGGCCATGCCGGGTGATACGCTCACCTACACCATCACCATCATGCCCAACGTGCTGAGCCAGGACCTCAACTACAACATCCTCGACACGATTCCCGACGGTCTCACTTACGTGCCCGGTTCGGCCACCGCCACGGACGGCAGCGTCCTGGTTGGTCTGGATACCCTCTTCTGGACGGGAACCATGATCTCGCCGGCCAATGCGCAACCGAAGTACAACATTTCCACCCCGGCCACCGATCCGCTTTGCGACACCGGCTTTGGCGGTTATGTTAACCTACAAGGCTTCGGTATCTTCCCGCAGGCGAGCATCACCGGCGACACTGTACGCTTCACGGCCTTCTCGACGGGCACTCCGTTCAATTTCTACGGCACCGACTACACCGGTGTGTCCTTCACAGACGATGGGTTCGCTATCTTTGATGGGGCCAACAACTACGGCGGTTCGCCCTGGATACCGCAAACCCTGCCGAACGCCGCTCTGCCGAACAACCTGGCGGCCATCCTCTGGCAAGATTTCGAAATCTTCTATGATGCAGCCCTGAACCACGGCGTGAGCCTGGCCACGGCCGGCCCCAACGTCGCCCTGATTGAATATGACAACATTCAATTCTATGGCGGCAGCGCCGACAACTTCGACTTCGAAGTCGTGTTCCTGCGTCAGCCTTCGGATGCCCCGGGTGATTACGAAATCGTCTTTGCCTACGACAATCTGAATGGCGATCTGGCCACTGATCCCTTCACCATTGGTGTGGAAGACGCGGCCGGCGGTTACGCCAACGCTTACCTGAACCGCGGCAGCGCCGCCGGTTTGAGCAACGGCGACATGATCTGCTTCGATTTCGTGCCGGGCGAACTGCAGCCGGTAGAAATCACCTACCAGGTCACCGTTGACGCCGGTACGTTAGGCCCGGTCACCAACGCGGTACGGTCTTACACCAACAACCCCGGCGGCAAGATGGACCACACGTCGACCACCGTGTTTGTCGGTATGCAGAGCTTCCTGCCGGTTATTGCCAAACCGTAATCGACAGTGAGTGTGTTCAGACACACTGTTCTGAACAAAAAGGCTAAATGAAAAAACCACCTGGAGGTAAATCTTCCAGGTGGTTTTTTTTCGGTTGAAACCCGGCGGCTCGTACGCCAGATTAAAGAATGACGGCGGATTGATCCACCCGGCAGTGGTGGGCCTCGATAATGCTCAGAATTTGCTGCACCGCCCGATCTTGCGCCCCTTCCGCGTTGACCACAAAATAATCAAATTCCTCGGTGCGCTTCATTTCCTGGCGCGCCGTGGCGATCCGCAAATTGAGGCTGTCGCCCGATTCTGATTTGCGTTCGCGCAGCCGCCGCACCAGCTCATCTTCCGACTCCGACATGAGAAAGACGGTGATGGCATTAGGGACTAACTTGCGAATGGTGGCCGCGCCCTGCACGTCGACGCGCATGATGACGTCGCGCCCGCTGTCCAGCGCATCCCGAATTTGCTGCTTGGGAATTCCTTTAAAATCGTTGTAGACCACGGCATATTCCAGGAGTTCGTTTTCTTCAATCATCCGGGCGAATTCATCGTTGGACACAAAAAAATAATCCTGACCGTGCACCTCGCCGGCGCGAGGCGGGCGGGTAGTGGCCGTGACAACAAAATAAAATTTGTGCGGCCGTTGGTCGATTAACTGGCGGGCGATGGTATCCTTGCCTACGCCAGATGGCCCGGAGATAACCAGAAGCACGGGATAAACCGGCCGTTGATAGAGATTTTCTTCGTGAAGCATGTTTGCACCTATTTTCGACGACAGTATAATTTTTTTGAGTGCGTTGGCGGTTTTAGCGCGCACGCCCGCCAGAAATCTGCGCACTTACACCATCTTTTTTCCAGATTTTGAACGTTGCACACCACATGAACGAAAGGGATCGTTATTATGCCTATTTATGAATTTCGCTGCCAGGATTGCCGCCGTTCTGTGCGCCTGGCTTTCACGTTTGCTGAGTATGGCCAAGTCCAGCCTGTCTGCCCCAACTGCCACAGCACGAACCTGAAACGGCGGATTGGCCGGGTGGCTGTGGCCAAGTCGGAGGATGCCCGGCTGGATGCGATGATGGATGACAGCGCCCTGGCCGGATTGGATGAAGAAGACCCCAAGGCGATTGGCCAATTCATGCGCAAAATGAGCCGGGAGATGGGGGAAGACATGGGCGACGAATTTAACGAGGTGGTCGATCGCCTGGAAAGCGGCGAATCCCCAGAGGCGATCGAATCGGCCATGCCGGATTTGAGTAGTCCGGGAGCGGCTGATGATTTTATGTAAATTTTATCTGGGTTGGCTTGATGTGGTTGGTGGCTAAATGAGCCAGAACGGCCGTTCCCAAATCCTGCTGCACCTCCCCCACCGGCCGATCGGCATCCACAATGATCCAACGCCCCGGCTCCGCCGCCGCCAACGTGTGATACCCCTGGCGCACGCGCTGGTGAAAGCTCACCGCCTCCAGATCCAGCCGGTTCATCTCCTCTCCCCCCATGGTGCGCCGGGCCAGGCCGCGCTCCACGTCGATGTCCAGAAGCAGCGTCAGATGAGGCTTCAGGCCGCCGGTGGCAATGCGCGTCAGGGTATGCAGGTTGTCCAGATTCAGGCCACGGCCGTATCCCTGGTAGGCAATGGTGCTGTCGGCAAAACGGTCACACAAGACCACCTTGCCGGCTTGCAGCGCCGGCCGGATCAGCTCGTCGACGTGTTGGGCGCGGGAGGCGGCATAGAGCAGCACTTCGGTAACGGCCGTCATCTCCGTATTGGCCACGTCATGCAAACAAGCCCGAATCTGGTCGCCAATGCGCGTGCCGCCCGGCTCGCGTGTTTGCAACACGTCATAGCCCTGCGCCCGTAAAAACTCGGCCAACAGCCCGATCTGGCTGGATTTGCCGCTCCCCTCCGGCCCTTCAAGTGTAATAAACATCGCTCTCCCAAAACCTACCCAAAAAAAGACAGGCGACTCGTCTTCACAAGTCGCCTGTCTTCTTACCTAAATTCTAATTGCGCCGCTCGCTGAAGATGCGCACAAAACGCTGCGGCTCCTTGCCGTAGCTATGCGAAACTAAATTAGCCTGGCGGGCCATCTGGTGCTGATAACGCCGCACGGTTGAACTCACCGGGCTTAAATCGACCGAACTCTGGCCGGTTAAAACCTTCTGAATCGCCCGTTCCGCCTCGGAAACGGCCGCGTCGAATGGGTCTTCCGGCTTGACGTCCAGGTTCAAAGCTTGCGCCAGAAAGCTTTCCATCTGCGAACTGGTGTTGGCGCGCAAAACGTAGACCGGAATGCGCATGTGCTCCGCCTGGCTGACCAGCTTGCGCTGCTTGCGATAGTAGCTCTTCAAGGTCAAAAAGACGTCGGCGTCGGCCAGATTATCGACAATGTCGATGCGGATTCTGAGCTGTTTGGCGGATTGCAGCAGGCGGTTACGGGCGACGCCGAAGACAAAGACGGCTAACCCTTTGCGCTCATCGGGCGGCTGCTCGGCTTCGGCGGCCGGACCATCCAGGCGGATACGGCCGTTTGTCCCATTGCTCAGCCTGGGCGACGGCGCGTCGGCTTCCCGCCCGCGTGAGCTTTGCACGCTGCGCGAGTCGCGCGGCGCCCGGGCATCGCGGTCCATGCGCGGGTCCCGGCGGCCGGTCACCGCCGACGAAGTGACCAACATGGTTTGCTGCTCGTGGTGGATACCGCCTTCCTCGTCCCGAGACAAGATTTCTACGTCGAACGGCTGCCCGCGTAACATGGCGTCTACGGCCGTCGTCACGTCCCGGTGAACCAACAACTGCTGGCGGCTCTGGATTTCGATGAGTACGTCAAAGGTCGGCGGGGCGCGCCGCTCCAACACCGTCTTCTGCGTGCCGCGCCGGCGCGCTTCCTCGTCGGAAAGGGTCACGCTCTCGATGCCGCCCACCAGGTCGGAAAGCGTCGGGTTGAGCAGCAAATTCTCCAGGGTATTGCCATGGGCCGTGCCAATCAACTGCACCCCACGCTCGTTGATGGTCCGGGCTGCTTCGGCTTCCCGTTCCCGGCCAATTTCGTCGATCACGATGACTTCCGGATTGTGGTTTTCCACCGCTTCGATCATCGTTTCGTGCTGGTGTGATGGCTTGGGCACCTGCATGCGCCGGGCGCGCCCCACAGCGGGGTGCGGGATGTCGCCGTCGCCGCCGATTTCGTTGGAGGTGTCCACAATGACCACGCGCTTCTTTTCTGCCAGGACGCGGGCCATTTCGCGCAGCATCGTCGTTTTACCCACACCGGGACGACCCAGCAGCAGGATGCTGTGGCCTTCGGCCACGATGTCGGCAATGATGTCGATGGTGCCATAAACGGCCCGGCCAATACGGCAAGTCAGGCCGACCACAAGCCCGCGCCGGTTGCGGATGCCGGAGATGCGGTGGAGGGTGCGGGCGATGCCGGTGCGGTTGTCGTCATCGAAATCGCCAATGCTGGCCACGACGCCGTCAATCTCCGCTTGAGTAATTTCTTTGGAATTGAGGAGCAGTTCACCGTCGACGTAACGGGCTGTGGGGATGCGGCCCAAATCCATGACGATCTCTAGCAGTTCGTCCAATCGACCAATTTCTTCAATTTTGTGGCGCACCCGTAAGGGTAAAATCGTGAGAAGTGCTTCTAGATCTTCTTTATCTTGCTTTTGTATGTGTTCTATCATGAACGCTTGTTTTTCCGTTGTCTTTGGAGCGCCGGTATTGGTGCACCATGGGTGCGGAGGCCGGAATACCTTGCGCTTCGATTACGGCCGTTGACTCGGCCAACGGCTTTCGTTGCTGTTTGACTGTATGCTTTACCATCACAGCCTGGCTGCCCCATAAACTAAACCCAGCCCGATGCAGCGGCCCTTGCAGCCAGCTCTGATAGCGGCGCACGCAGCAAAAAACCGGGCAGGAAACGGCCGGACGGGCCATTTGCAGGGCGGCGGCTATAATCTCATCGACGCGAGATTCAGCATGGGGATGAATAAACAGACGAAGCCAGGACGCCAGCGAGCCTTTTTGAATGTGGACAAAGGCGGTCACCTCGTCGTCTTCGCGCAAAACCCAGCTTTCGCCGCTGCTTAGCGGCGGTAATGGCTCAACCATTTGCACTAACCGTGGCACTGTATTGGCGTAAAGGAGTTGGATGTCCCAATCATCGGTCGGCTGGCGTTGGCTTAACGCTGTGGAATGATTTAGTTTATTTTTATCACCATCTTCTAAAACCCAAATATCTTGTCTCGTATAAACGGCAAAACCGGCGCGGCGCAAAATGGGCAGTTCGTGGCCGGTTTCGCTCACTTCGGCCACCAGGCTGTGGATGCCGCGGTGACCCACCTCGACAACCGCCTGATCCAGCAAGGCCAGCCAGACGCTTTCATTCAGCAGGCTATCGGGTACGTCGCGCTTGATACTCGGGGCGTTGGTTTCAGAAACGGCCGTGCCACTGTTATTGCCCACGTTCAAAGACACCGGCGTCGCCCCCAAAAAGAAAATATGGGCATGCGGCGACTCCTCGCGCACCTGTAGTTGAATAAAACCGGCCGCATCCCGCCCATCAGACTTCCAGACCAACGTCGGATAATCGCCGCTGACCATACTCACCAGGGCATCACGGACCGGGTGCGAACTGTTTGTCAGCGTAGATTCTGTATGGAAGGAAACCGCATGTTCACTCAATCGGTGTACGAGGGTCAAATCGCGCAGCGTAAATGAACGTATCATGACTTAAAGTTTAACCATCACCAGATGCCAGATCAAGCCGCCAGCTGGATTATACTACAAATCCTTAGATTGAGTTCGGCGCGCCCGTTACCCATTTTGGCAACTGTGCTATAATCCGAAAAATCTTTCCCATTCTGAATTTTGTCCGACTGGGTCGGTGCAAAAACCTGGCCGGCAAAGCCACAAGGGACAAAATTTGTTTAGTAAGCCCACAACGTAAGACAAGGAGAAGGTTTTATGTCAACACTTGCCCTCACGATACGCGAAAGCATTCGCTACCGTGGTCGAAGTGGTCATTGGAGTTGGGTGGCCCACCGCATTTCTGGCCTGGCCATCCTCCTGTTCCTGACCATCCACGTCTGGGACACAGCCAATGCCCACTTCTTGCCGCACGTTTATGCCTGGTCGGTAGACGTTTTCAAGTGGCCGCCCATCGCCCTGGGCGAGATACCGTTAATGGCGGCCGTCCTATACCATGCCATTAATGGAATCCGCATTTCCATTCTCGATTTCAAGCCGGAATTGTGGAAACACCAGAAGCGGTCCACGCAGATCAGTTGGGGCCTGTTTTTAATCGTGTTCATTCCCATCGGCATCCTGATGGCTGTTTCGATGGTCGAGCATTGGCAAAGCATGGGCGCGAACTGGATGCATTTTCCCCGTCTGTCTGATTATCCTCCCATTAACTGAACCAAAGAGAGGCTTGATATGACCACAGCTAACGTTAGCGGCGTCACCCGCCGCAAAGTACAGGTGCAAACGAATTTTGAACGCTGGGCCTTTCTGTTTATGCGGGTTTCTGGCCTGGCGCTGCTCATTTTGGCCGTTGGCCACATGATGATTCAACATGTGCTCAACAGCTCATCCAACCTGACCATTATGTTTGTCGCTGAACAGTGGAATTCGTGGGGCTGGAAAGCCTTCGATATGCTGCTGCTTGGTTTTGCTTATCTGCATGGCATCAATGGTTTTCGGAACGTTTTAGAAGATTACATTCACAACAGACAGACCATTAAGGTGATCAATACCTTGCTGGCTATTTTCGCCGTCATCACCATTCTTTGGGCTGGATATGCCATCGCCAGTTTCGATTCGGCGCCCTTTTTAGGAAATTGAGGTTTACAACAATGGCCAATGTGAAAACACACACTTTCGACGCAGTCATCGTTGGCGCGGGCGGGGCGGGGCTGATGGCCGCTCTGTATGCCAGCCGAAACGCCAATGTGGCTGTGCTGTCTAAGCTTTACCCGACCCGGTCGCACACCGGCGCGGCCCAGGGCGGCGTGGGCGCTGCTTTGGGCAACATGGAAGAGGATCACTGGGAATGGCATGCCTTCGACACTGTCAAAGGCTCGGATTACCTGGCCGACCAGGATGCGGTGGATATTTTGTGCCAGGACGCCATCGACGTGGTGATCGAGTTGGAGCACATGGGGCTGCCGTTTGATCGGTTTCCTAACGGCCGTATCTCCCAACGTCGCTTCGGCGGCCATACCAACAACGAAACCAAAAAGCCCGTTATGCGCGCCTGCCACGCCGCCGACCGCACCGGCCACATGATTTTGCAAACCCTCTACCAACAGTGCATCAAAAACAAAGTCAACTTCTTCGACGAATTTCACGTCGTCGACCTCATCCGCGTCGGCGATACCATTCGCGGTGTGGTCGCGATTGAAATCGCAACCGGCGAATTCCACGTCTTCCACAGCAAAGCCGTCATGTTTGCCACCGGCGGCTGGGGCCGCTGTTGGCAGGTGACATCCAACGCCCACTCCCTCACCGGCGACGGTGCAGCCATCTGCCTGCGCCGTGGCATCCCCCTCGAAGACATGGAATTCTTCCAATTCCATCCCACCGGCATCTTCAAGCTGGGCATCCTCATCACGGAAGGGGTGCGCGGCGAGGGCGGCGTACTGCTGAACAGCCAGGGCGAGCGCTTCATGGAAAAATACGCCCCCACCATCAAAGACTTGGCCAGCCGCGACGTGGTCAGCCGGGCCATTTACCTGGAGGTCAAAGCCGGGCGCGGCATCAACGGCAAAAACTACGTCCACCTGGACATTACGCCGGAGACCGTGAACCATTATTTTGAAAAAGATGGCGAAAAACGGCGCATCGACCGGGAATATATCGAGGCGAAACTGCCGGATATTGCCGATTTCACCCGCACTTACCTGGGCGTGGACCCGGTCAAAGACCCCATGCCGGTGCAGCCGACAGCTCACTATGCCATGGGCGGCATACCCACCGACGTCGAAGGGCGGGTGGTTGTAGATGCGGCCAATTCGGTGCTGCCGGGCCTGTATGCCGCGGGCGAAGCGGCCTGCGTTTCCGTGCACGGGGCCAACCGCCTGGGCACCAATTCCCTGACCGACCTGGTGGTCTTTGGCCGGCGCGCCGGCAAACATATGGCCGAGTATTGCCATACGGCCGAATTGCTGCCGCTGCCCGACGACGCCGCTGGCGAGATCATGGCCGAATTCGAGCGCATTCGTAACAATGAGGGCAGCGCCAAAATGTTTGACGTACGCAACCAGATGCAGACGGCCATGACCGAAGGCGTCAGCGTGTTCCGCACGGAAGAAACAGTGAGCACGGCTCTGGAAGAACTGAAAAAGCTGCGCGCCGAATACAAGAATGTCGCCATTCAGGACAAAGGTAAAATCTTCAACAGCGATTTGCTGGAAACCTGGGAGTTGGGCTGTTTGCTGGAACTGGCAGAGGTAACGGCCGTTTCCGCCCTGGCCCGCACAGAAAGCCGCGGCGGTCACGCCCGCGATGACTTCCCCGAACGCGATGACGACAACTGGCTCAAGCACACCCTCTGCCACAAAGTTGGTCCCGGTGAATACCAGTTAGACTACAAACCGGTCACTTTGGGCCGTTACGAACCCAAACCACGGGTTTATTAACAGCTAACAGGAGCACATCATGCAAGTAAACTTACGCATCCGCCGGTTTAATCCGGAAAAAGATAGCCAGGCCTGGTGGGGCGAGTACACCCTTAGCGAAGTCCACCCGACCGACACCGTTTTAGATCTGTTGAATCGGGTGAAGTGGGAAATTGACGGCACGCTGGCTCTGCGCCGCTCCTGTGCTCATGGCGTTTGCGGCTCGGATGCCATGCGCATCAACGGGGCAAACTCCCTGGCCTGCAAAACATTGGTGCAACGTCTGGACAAAAAAGGCGACACCATGACCATCCAGGTAGAACCGATCTTGGGGCTCAAGGTGATTAAGGACCTGATCGTCGATATGGAACCGTTTATGGACCATTACCGCTCGGTGCTGCCCTACTTCATCAACGATTCGCCGCCGCCGGCCGACGGCCGTGAACGTCTCCAATCCCAGGAAGACCGCGCGCGCTTCGACGATACCACCAAATGCATCCTCTGCGCCTGCTGCACCACCGCCTGCCCAGTATTCTGGGCCAACGAACGGTACGTCGGGCCAGCTGCCATCGTCCAGGCGCACCGCTTCATCTTCGACAGCCGCGACGAAGGTCCAGCCGAACGCCTAAAAGTTGTGGGCGATACCTTCGGCGTCTGGCGCTGCCGCACCAACTTCAACTGCACCAACGCCTGCCCGCGCGACATCGAAGTCACCAGGGCCATCGCCGAGGTCAAAAAAGTGCTCGCCACCGGCGAGATTTAACCCCCCATCCGTATTAGCAACCGTGATGCGTAATCCGTGATTCGTGAAACGACACGGATTACGCATCACACTCATCCCCTTACCGCAGCCAGGGCTCAAAATCATCCATAATCGATCCGCCAATAAATTCACGTAAGATGGAATCACTGGCGATATAGCTCAGGTAATCGCCGGGAATTGGCTCGAACCACTGCAAAAATGCCAGCAGCCGGTTGGCCTCGATGCGCTCCGGCGTGCCCGGCTCCACTTGCAGCAGCAGCGGCTGCGCCAGCGTTTTTAACACCGACAATTCATACACCAGCGCCGAATTAAAAAAGACGTCGGCGTTGTTTTGGTGTGGAAAGATGTACAGCCGTTCGCCGCGGCGCACGCTGGTCCAACGGCTGATGGTTTCGGCGGCGGTATAGCCGCGGTGTGCCGCATCGCGCACGATGCGCCGCAGCAGGCGCGTATCAGTCGTGGGCACGCGGTTGTGCTTGTCCAGGTTTAGCTGCGTCAGCGCCGAGATGAAGATGCGGTACATGGCTTCCGGGGCAATGCCCTCGACGAGCCGGGGATTCAGACCATGAATTCCCTCGATGATGATGACGTGGTCCGGGCCGATGCTGAGTTTGTCGCCCCATTCGCGGCTGCCGGTGTAAAAATTGTAAACCGGCTGGATGATGGTTTCGCCGGCGAGCAGTTGATGCAGGTGCTGCTGGAACAAGGGCACGTCAACAGCCTCCAGTGCTTCAAAATCATAGTCGCCTTTGGCGTCGCGCGGCGTGTCTTCGCGGTTGACAAAATAATTGTCCATGCCAATGGTGACCGGATAAATGCCCTGAGCCAGAAGCTGGACGGCCAGTCGCTTGCTAAAAGTGGTTTTACCGGAGGAAGTGGGGCCGGAAATCATGACCAGCTTGACGGCCGGGCGGCGGGCGGCGATGGCGGCGGCGATGGCCGAAAGCTGGCGCTGGTGAAACGCTTCGGCGACGAGGATGACCTCCTGGGTACGGCCGTTTCTCAGCGCATTGTTCAACGAGGACACACTGGGCACCCCGACAATGCTCAACCAATCCGCGTAATCCTGGAAAACCCGCGCCAGCCGCGACTCGTCTTCAAACGGCTGCAAAATAGCCGGATCGTGCCGCCGGGGGAACTGCAAAATAAACCCTTCGTTGTAGGGATGCAACTCGAACAAGTCCAAATAGCGCGTGCGCGGCACCATGAAGCCATGGAAATAATCGCGCACGCCGTTCAACTCGTACAGCGTCAGGTAATCTTTGCGCCGTTTGGCAAATAATTCCGCCTTTTCCATGTCACCGCTGGACCGGAAAATTTGCAGCGCCTCGTTGAGCGGGATCACCACCCGGGTAATGGGCAGATCGGCGGCCACCAGTTCGCGCATGCGCTGGCGCAGACGGTTTAACTCTTCACCGGTGACACGGCCGTTATCCTCCCGCTCGCAGTAATACCCGCCAAAAGGCATCGAATGCTGCACCGTAATCACCTGGTCGGGAAACACCTCGGCGGCGGCGGCGATCATCAAAAAGCTCAACGACCGGCGATAAATCCGCGCCCCGTCCGGATCGCGGGTAGTGAGCGGCACCAGGTGGGCGTCCGAATTAAGCGGTTGGGCCAGTTCACGCAAATGCCCATCACACAACACGCCGACAATGTGGTCACGGACCATCACCTCAGGCATGGCGGCCAATAAAAATTCTTCGACAGTCGTCCCCAGCGGGCCGTCAAACGCCCGACCATCGGGGAGCCTGACTTGCACAGTTTGTCTCACTGGGGCTTCAACAATTTTGTTCATGGTTATTCCTTCAGAAAAGTGGGATGCATTAAGAATTCTACGTTTGCGCGGCAAAAGACCCGAAGGGTTTTCTGTCGCCAAGGCAGCCGTTGATGCTTAGCAAACCCTTCGGGTCTTTCGGCGACAGAAAATTTAAACTGCCAGGATAGTGGGGAAACTTGCTCACGTCGTCTCAGAAATTTTGAGGTAATCCACGAGGAGGTCTAAGCCGGTCGTAAGGGCATTATCTAACCGCGCCTGCACCTCGGCGATGGGCACAACACGAAACACATTGTCTTCCATCCAGGCCGGATTTTGCAGGCAGGTGGCGAATTCCTCCGGCGACATATGCAGGCGGTGGGCATAGATGGTTACCGTCTCCAGCACGCCTTCCGGCTGCAACTGCGCCACCAACCGATCGCGCCACTGCACCAGGATTTCGTCGTCGACGAAGGGCAGCCAGTGATGGGGCACGGCCGTTGCCAGGGTCGTGACGGCCGTTTCCGGCAGCGCCTGATACGCTTGATGGTCCAGATACGTCAGCACAATGTTGTGCACCAGATGCCGCCGCTCATAGCCATCGCGCCAATCCGGCCGTTCCACAAAAAACGGCAGCAAAATCTCTCGAAACCAGACGAGATCCACCATCAGATGCACACTGTAGGCGGCCACAAACACCGCCTGGTCTGGCGGCATGTGGTCTGGGTCGGCCAGTTCCGGGTAAGCGGCCAACATACGCGGATACGCCTGGTTGTCCGGGGCCGGCGGCAGATTATAAAAATGCGTGGCTGTGCGCGGAATGCCGGCCAGATCCTGGCAGTCGGCGGCGACGCTGCCCAGATAAAACGCCGGCCAGTTTTGGGCCAACAGCAGCGGCAAACGGCCGTTCGCCCCAAAACGGTTCTCGGCCAGAGCGCGGAGCTGCTCCGCCATGTGTAAATGCATAAACGGCGTAGGCATAAGAGAAGAATTTTAGGCCGATCGAGGAAAAACGCAACCGCTCATCGGTGCCAGTCGGGGCAGTCGGAAGGGGCAAACCAGCGGGTGCTGGCGTGGCCGCGCAAACGATCCAGGCTGGGCAGGCAGGCCAGCAGCACCTGCGGATTGCTGGAAGCCGGCTTCACGCTGCCAATTTCCCCCAGCCTCGCCCGCAAATGGGCATCCACCGTCTCGCTGTCGCCATAAACCACCGCATGATTTTCAACCGGGGCGACCAGGGCCACCGGCACGGCATATCCCAGCACGTAATAGGCACGGCCGTTGCTGTCGACGTAATCATAAACCACGTGCTCGCCAAAGGTATACAGGCCGGATACCGGCTGCTCGCCCAGCACCAGCAGCGATTCGTTGGGCACGTTGCCATAGCGGATTTTGATGGCCACCGTCCATTGCGTGGCGATGTCCGGGGAGATGTTGTTGCGCACGGCAATGGCCCGGCCGTAGCTGTCCAGCACGCTCGTCGCATAGCTGCGCGGCACGCCGTTGTTGACGTTGGCCCAGCCGCCGCTGTAGGCCGCCAGCGCGGCGAACAGGTCGCCGCCGGCCTGGCGCACCACGTCGGCCAGGATGGCCACCCCCCAGCGCAGGTTGATGGCCGGGTTGGCCAGGTCGTCGGCCGACGGCCGCCACTCCATGCCCGGCCCGGTAGGCATCACGCCCATCAGGCCAACTGCTCCTTTCTGGCTGGTGGCCCGATGGTCGCCGTCGGACTCTTCGTTGATGACGGCGGCAATAAAATCGGGGTCCAGGCCGTGGGCCTGCGCCAGAACGCCGATGTGGAAGGCCCACTGCTGAATACCCGATCCCCAGATGGGGGAGATGGCCGGGACATCGGCGGGCGGCTGGGCGGCGGCCGTTTGCTCGGGCCAGAAAACGGCCGTGCAGACCATCGCCAGCACGGCCAACAGCAAGAAACGGCCGTATACCCGCCAGCCGCTCATCCCGCCGCCTCCAACAGCCCAAAATCAAACTCGGTGGTTTCCGGCGGAACCAGCCACCAGCTCACCTGGGCGGCGCGCAGCGGCCGGGTAATGGCTTCTTTGTCCGGCTTGTTGACGGGCTGCGGCGCGACCGTGCCGGCGGTGGGCAGCAGCACGGCGTCCAGCCGAACGCCCGCCGCCAGCGGCGCGTCCGCCGAAACATAAACGTAACAAGGCCAGCGCACGTACAATTCCAAACTGCGCAAAAAAAGCTGGGTTTCGCTGCCGTCCAGATCGAAGCCAAAGACTTCGGCGCGGGGGAAATCATCGCCGTGCTCGCGGATGAACTGGTAAATTTCCAGGCCGCGAATCTCATGGCCCCAATCGTCCAGCAGCAAGGCCGGCAGCACGTGGTCCTCCGGCCCCATGACCACCAGGGCATACCGCAGGTAGAGGGAAACGGCCGTTTCCTCCGCCGGGTTGGGGTCCAGTAAGAGCAGCGCAGCCCGGCCGTTGGCCTGCAACAAACGGCCGTGAACGTGTTGTTTTACCGCTTTCATGGCCATAGGGAAACACCTCACCTTGAATCTTCTACAATAACCAGACAATACCAAAACCTGCGCCCGGCGACAAGCATTAACCGGTTGCGAATTTGGCGGCGCATGTCTATCATTCAACATAGGGTGCAAGCAGCCCCGCAACCGAATTACAAACAAGCAGGAGAACACAGTGGAAACAAAAGAAGAAAGGATTGCTCAGGCGCGCGCGCTGCGCGAAGAAGATCAACTGGAGGAATCGCAGGCTGTTTTGCTGGCTTTGATGGCTGATTTTCCGGAAGATCCGGTGGTATTATACGAAGTAGGCGGCTCTTACGACGTGCTCGGCGATGAGCGCGAAGCCATTCCCTATTACGAAGACGCCATTGACGAAGGGCTTAGCGGCGACGATTTGCTGGAATGCCTGATTTGCCTGGGCAGCTGCCGCCGGGTGATCGGCGAGTTTGCCGGCGCGGTGAAGGCTCTGGAAACGGCCGTGGCCCAATTCCCCGACCACAAAAGCGGCCACGTCTTTCTGGCTCTGGCATATTACAGCAACGGCCAAAAAGAGGCCGCCATGCGCACCCTGCTGGACGTGCTGCTGCAAACCACCACCAACGAAGACATCCTGGCCTACAGCGACGTCTTCGAATTCTACAAAGACAACCTGGAAGAAGTCTGGGACGAATGAAACGAGGAACGATGAACGGGGAACGATGAACGGGGAACGCAGAAATTCATCGTTCCGCGTTCCGCGCTCCTCGTTCCCAAGGGGGTATTGTGAAAGCTGTTGCCTTTTATGAGCATGGTCCGCTGGACAATGTGCGCTACACCGAGGTAGACGAACCGCCAATCGGGCCGGATGAGGTGCTGCTGGCGACCAAAGCGGTCGCCCTGAACCGCCTGGATTTGTGGGTGCTGGCTGGCTGGCCGGGGCTGAATTTGAAGCTGCCCCACATCATGGGCAGCGACGGCGCAGGCGTGGTGGCTCAGGTGGGGGCCAACGTGACCGATTTTTCCGTGGGCGACCGGGTGGCCGTGAATCCGGCGTTGTTTTGCGGGCAGTGCGCCTATTGCCGCCGCGGCCAGAGCAATATGTGCCAGCAGTTTGCCATTCTGGGCGAGCATGTGGATGGCTTTTTTGCCGAGTATACGGCCGTTCCCGCCCGCAACCTGCTCAAACTGCCCGACCACGTCACCTTTGCCGCCGCCGCCGCCACGTCGCTCGTCTTCCTGACCGCCTGGCACTCGCTGATCAAGGCCGGCGGCTTGCAAGCCGGCGAATCCGTGCTGATTGTCGGCGCGGGCGGCGGCGTCAACACCGCGTCCATCCAGATCGCCAAACTGGCCGGGGCCGGCCCGATCTACGTGGTTGGTTCGTCGGACGAAAAGCTGGCCCTGGCGCGGGAATTAGGCGCGGACGTCACCATCAACCGCCAGGCGGAAGATTGGGGTAAAGCGGTGTTTAAAGCCACCAACCGGCAGGGGGTGGACGTGGTCGTCGATAACGTCGGTGCGGCCACTTACATGCTCTCTCTGCGGGCGCTCAAACGCGGCGGCCGTCTGCTGACGGTGGGCAACACCAGCGGACCCAAATTCGAAATCGACAACCGGCTGCTGTTTGGCAAGCATTTGCGCATCATCGGCAGCACCATGGGCACGAGCACGGATTATGCCGAGGTGATGGGCCTGGTGTTCAACGGCCGTCTCCGCCCCATCATCGACACCATCTACCCCCTGGCCGAAGGCCCTGCGGCCCTGCGCCACATGCAAGACGGCCGTTTTAGCGGCAAGCTGGTTCTGTCAGTTGATTCATAACCGGGCAAAAATAAAGTAGCGATTGGTAGATTTGGCAAATCCCCAAGATTTGTCAAATCTTACCCTTCTCAAATTCTGGTCATGGCTCAATACCCCTTCCGAAACCTGGTTTTCCAGGGCGGCGGCACAAAAAGCTTCGCCTATCATGGGGTCATCCCTGTGCTGGAGGAGGCGGGTATTCTGCCGCAAATCGAGCGCGTCGGGGGCACGTCGGCCGGGGCCATGCTGGCAGCCATCGTCTGCCTGCGCCTGAGCGCGGCCGAAAGCATTGCCCTCTTTCGTACGCTGGATTACAGTCAGATACCGGGGTTGAAAACGGCCGTGCGCATGCCCTCCCGCCTCATCAACGCCAACCTGGGACGCGACCTGGCCCATAACATCGACGGCCTCAACCGCCTGCTGCGCCATTACGGCTGGTACGATACCGATTATGCTTACGCCTGGCTGCAAGAAATCATCGCCGAGCGGTTAGGCGATGGGCTGGCCACCTTCGCCGACTTTCAGACCCAGGGCTGCCGCGATTTGCATGTGGTGGCCACCAACATTTCACAGCACCGCCTGGAAGTGTTCTCCGCAGCCGCCACGCCCGACGTGGCCGTGGCCGACGCCCTGCTTCTGTCGCAGTCTATCCCGCTGTTCTTTGCCGCGCCGCAGTTCGACGGCCGTCAATTGGGCCAGGGCGATTTTTATGGCGACGGCGGCATCCTCTCCAACTACCCCATTCACCTGTTCGATGGGCTCCAGTACAAACAAGACAATCCCTACTACGACAACGGCATCAACTGGCAGACGCTGGGCTGTCGTCTATTCACCCCGCCCGACTGCCCCGACGCCGGGCGGCGACCCATCACCAACGTCGCCACCTACCTGTCCAACCTGTTCGAGACGGGCATGGAGGCCCAGTTAACCGCCCACGAGCGGCGACCCATGGACCGGCGGCGCACGATCGACGTGAGCAACTGCTGTGTCTCGGCGACTGATTTTAGCGTGGATCCGACGCCGGAGGACAAAACGTATCAGAAATTGGTGCAGTCAGGGGAAACGGCCGTGCGCGCCTTCCTCGAATCGTACCTTCCCCCGGACCTGGTCATCCCTTCCCCCCTGTCTGCCCGCATCCGCCGCCAGATCGAGCGTTTCTTTAAGTTTCGCCATCGCCCGCCCCAAGACAGCCCAAATTAACTGCCGGGCGGCCATCGGCCGGCGGCCTCAAAAGGGCGATGCCAGAAAGGAGACTTCTGGATAATCGGTCGTCCCCGCCAGCAGCGGCGACGGCCGTTCCCGCAGCGTCGCCTCAAAAAAGGCCAGCGTGTAGGCGTTGATGATCTGCGCGGCGCGACGGCCGTTAATCGGCCCTTTGGCCCCCAACAGCCGCGTCAGCGGCGAGAGCAGCGGCAAATCGCTGTAATCGTAATGGCCGCTGCCGGCGATGCGCAGCACCCAGGCGTCGGCCCGGCCGGCAGCCAGCTGCGCCGCCAGCGCGCCGTTCACCTGCCCAAACTCGCCTTCGCTGAGCATGGCCAGCAGCGGCGCCCGCCCGGCCTGCGCCAGCACCGGCTCGTCCAACGGCCGTAACCAGCCATCCAGCAGCAGCAAGGCCCGGCAGCGGGCGTCGAGAGCCGCGAACTGCACGGCCGTGCCCCCGCCCATCGAATGGCCCAAACTGCCCACGCGCGCCAGGTCTAAACGGCCGTAAAACGGATGCGCCGGGTCGGCCTGCCAGCCGGTCAACTGGTCCAGCACAAAGGCCACGTCCTCCGCCCACTGCCGCATGCCCAGCCGCCCGGCCTGCTCCACCGACATATCCTCCGGCGGCGCGGTCAGGCCAAACACGACACGGCCGTCGGGGAACACCGTCACAATCGCCCCCCGCGTGTGGTTGGGAGCCACCACCACGTAGCCGTGGCTGGCCAACTCCTCCATCTGCCAGGTGTTTTGCGAATGCAGCCCCAGGTAACCATGCGAAAAAGTCAGCAGGGGAAACGGCGCATCGGCCGCCGCCAGCGGCGCATCCAGCAGGCTGTGTGTCCGCGCCAGATCGACATGGCGCACGATGAACGGCGGAAAGCCAAAACGACGGGCGATGGCCGGGCCGCCAATTTTAAAATCGGCAATGAAGGGAGCGTGGCGGGCTTTGGCCGTCTTTTGCGCCGGATACCAGACCTGGACCATCAGTTCACGCGGTTCGGCTTGATCGGGAGCGAACACGTCGGACCGGGCCGGGTCTACCAGGTAAAAGGTGCGCGTGCCCACGGCGTAGCGGCCGCTCGGCCGGGGCAGATGGGGCACCGCCAGAGTATAGGGCAGAGCCACCGCCAGCAGATACAGCGACACACCGCCGAATATCACCCACCCGTTCGCGCCGAAGGCGGGCCAGCGGCCGGCCCAATCGACTGTCAACACCACGAGCGACTGCCCATACGCCGGGGCCATCTGCCAGCGCGGTTTTTCCCACAGGGCATGGACGACGATGAGCAGCGGCACGAGCAGCAGCACGGACTGCCCGGCGGGCGTTTCGGCCGCGGGAGAGACATACAGCCAGCCCACGGTCAGCAGGTGGCCGGCCAAAATGGCGATTTCTAACGGTCGCATGCGGCTCCTGGCAGGGGATTAACGGCCGTTCCCCACCACGTTCACTTCGGGATAATCCGCCGGCAGTGGCTCACCGGCCCCTTGCAGTGTCTGATTAAAAAAGCGGACGACAAAATCATCCACCAGCCCGACCACGTAACGGCCGTCCATCGGTCCAGACAGACCCAACTGCTGCGCCAGCGGCGAGAACAGCGGCAAATCGCTAAAATCATAATGCGCCGCACCGCTCACGGTAGCCAGGTAACAGGTCTCGGTCAGACCGCCGAACAACGTTTCGGCGATGGCGTCGTTGGCCGCAGCGTCGTCGAACTCCCATTGGGCGGCGCGCAGGAACATGAAGGGCTGGTCCAGCCCGGCAGCCACAATGTCGGCCGATACCGGCACGACCCAGGCGTCCAGCCCCACGCCGGCCTGGCAGCGGGCATCTCGGCCGCAAAATTCCACTGTCGCCCCGCCGCCGGTGGAGTGGCCAAACACCCCGACGCGGGCGAGGTCGAGACGGCCGTTAAAGCCACTGCCCGCCATCTCATTCCAGACCGCCAGCTGATCCAGCACGAAGCCGATGTCGGCGGCCCACACGCCCACCAGGGTGTTGCTGGTATGCGGCGGCTCGCCCTCGCCGGACAGCACCGTGGGATCGTATAAAACGACACGGCCGTCGGGAAAGACGGTGATGGCGTTGCCGTAGGTATGGTCAATCGTGGCCACCACGAAGCCCTGGCTGGCCAATTCGCGCACCAGGCTGGTGTTTTGCCCGCGGATGCCGCGCAGGCCATGCGAAAAGACCAGCACCGGGAATGGCACGGCCGTTTCCGCCAGCGGCGCATCTACAATGGCCCCCGTCTGCACCAGATTCACGTGGTTCAGCAAAAAGGAGGGCAGCCCCAGCCGCTCGGCCAGCGTCCGGCCCACCACGTCCAGGTGGTCGATGTAAGGCGCTTCTACCCCCTGCGCCCCGGCAACCGCCGGATACCACACCTGCACCATGATCTCGCGCTTATCATCCGGCCGGTCGGTGTAAATTTCCGGACGCGTCGGATCAACCAGGTCATAGGTGCGCGTGCCGATGGCGTAGGAGCCGCTCAGCGGCGGCAGTTGGGGCACAGGCAGCAGCACCGGCAGGGCCAGAGCCACCAGCCACAGCAGCAGCACGGCCAAACTGGCGGCCACCAGCCAGCCGGAGCGATGGGAACCGGCGGCGGACGGCCGTAACCGCCCCAGCGTCAACAGGAACAACAGCAGCGTCAGGGCATAAGCGGGGACCATTTGCCAGCGCCCGCCCTCTAAAAACAAGTGGAGCAGCAGCAGGATAACGGCCGTTAACGGCAAAAAATCGAGCCAACGCGGCCGCCGCCAGGGCAGCAGCGGCCAGACCAATACCGGCAGCAGCGCCAGCAAGAGCAGCCATTCCAACAATCTCATCCGTCGTTTACCTCTTGTATGATTTTGGGTGTCTTTGAGATTTCATAGGGTTTGGTCTGATACGTGATACGTGATGCGTAAAACCTCTCTGGTCACGCAGCACGCTTCACGCAGCAGGCGTTGCCAATCCCCCGAGCTCCTAAAGAACCGATTTTGTATGCCGGGCGCGGACAAGGCCCGCCAGGTTTAAGAGCAGCGCCGCCACGATCAACAGCAGCATGGCCACGAACGTGTCGCTTAGCCCGGCGATTTGGGCCGGGATGGGCGCGGTGGTCGCGCCGCCGGGCAGCGGCTGCCCGGCGTAGGCGACCACACGGCCGGCCCACAGCGCGCCAAACAGGGCGATGCCCGCCGTCTGGCCCAGGGTGCGGCTCAGTCCCAGCAGACCGGAGGCAATGCCCAGGTGTTCGTGGGGCACAGAGCCCATCACGGCGCTGTTGTTGGGCGATTGGAAGATGCCCACCCCCAGACCGAAGGGCATCACGCCGAGGGCAAAACCGAAAACGGCCGTTTGCGCATCAAAGCCGCGCATCACCCAAAAGCCCAAGGCCACCACCATCAGGCCTATGCTGGCAATAATCCGTGTGCCGTAGCGATCAGACGCCGCGCCGGACAGCGGCGCGGCCACGCCCAGGAATACCGGAATCAGGGCCATCATCAGGCCAACCTGCCGGGCGCCGAAACCCAACATATCCTGCAAATAAAAAGGCAGCAGCAGCGTCAGACCGGCGATCACCACAAAAACCATCGCCCCGGACAGCAAACTCTGGCTAAACAGGCCATTGCGAAACAGGCGCAGATCGATCATCGGCTGGGGATGACGGCTTTCCAGCCACAGAAAGAGCGCCAGAACGAGAACGGCCGTGCCCCACAAGCCCAGGATGCGCCAATCGGTAAACCCGACCTGCTGGCCCATGGTCAGAGCCAGCAAAACGGCCAGCAGACTGACAAACAAGGCCGCCGCGCCGAAAAAGTCGAACTGCGGCTGCCCGGCGGGGCGCACGTCGGGCAGGTAGCGCCAGGCGAGAATCAACCCGGCAATGCCCACGGGCAAATTCACAAAGAAAATCCAGTGCCAGCTAAACGAGCCTAAAATCAGGCCGCCTAACGTAGGACCAATGACCACGCCCACGGAGACAAATGTGCCGTTGAGGCCCAGCGCCTTACCGCGCTCCTCCGGCGGGAACGCCTCGGTGACGATGGCCATGCCCAGCCCCAACGCCAACGCCGACCCTACGGCCTGCACTACGCGGGCGGCAATCAACCAGTAAACAGTGGGCGATAAGCCGCACAACACTGACCCCAGGGTAAAAACGGCAATGCCTGCCGTGTAGAGCTTCTTTTTGCCCAGCATGTCACCCAGGCGGCCGATGCTGGGCAGCAGCGTGGTTTGGGCCAGCAGATACGCCAGAATCACCCACTGGGCTATGGGAAACACCGTCTTGAGTTCAGTGACCAGGGTGGGCATGGCCACGTTGATGATGCTGCCGTCGATGGTAGAGAGGAAGGTGCTCATGGCCACGGCGGCCATCACAAACCATTTGCGGCTGTAATCAATGGAGGGGGCGTTGGGGTTCATGTGGTCAGGTGTTCAGGTATTCAGATGGGTTGAGATGAGAGTTACTCGCTGAGGAGCGCGGTTTCGGAGCCGACGATGCGGCGTAGTTCGTCGGTGGACAGGCGCATGAGGGCGTGGATTTCGCCGCCGCCGCCGTAGATGGTGGTCTGGTCGTAAACGGCCGTATCCACCACCGTGCGCAGTGGCCTTTTATGCCCAAACGGCGGCACCGCCCCCACCGGATAGCCGGTGATGTCCAGCACTTGTTCGGCGACGGCCGTTTTCAGCCGCCGCCGCGACACCCCCAAATAATCGGCCAGCCGCTTCCAGGCGATGCGCGTCAGGCCGTTGCTCACCACCAACACCGGCTCGCCATCCGCCAGAAACAAGACCGACTTGATAATCTGGTCGGTCGATACGCCCATCACCGCCGCCGCCGCGGCCACCGTGGGCGTGGTTTCCGGCAGAATCATAATTTTTGCGGCAACATTCTGATCCTGCACAAAGCGGATCAGATCTTCACTCGTTAACCTCATCGCTCAATCCTATTTTGCTATGGCCAGTTCTGGCTGGCAGTGTAACAGAAGCGTGCGCGCACGCAAGCAATCAATCAGACGTAAGAATGCATGCCCGTAGGGCAGAACGGCCGTTAAGGATAAGGATTCGGCGTCACCGTCGGTGTGTCGGTGGGTGTGGCGGTAGGCGTATCGGTAGGCGTCGCCGTGGGTGTTTCGGTGGGCGTGCTGGTGGGCGTGTTCGTCGGGGTGCTGGTGGGCGTATCGGTCGGGGTCGCTGTCGGCGTGTCGGTGAAAAGCGCCAGGGGCGTGCCGGTTGGGGTGTTGGTGGCCGTCGCCGTCAGGCCCGTGGGCAAACCGTCTTCTTCCACAATTGGCAAAAACAGGCAGGCCAAACCCACCGGATAACCAGGATAGCCTGGCTCCACACACATCGATGAATCGACAAAAAAGACAGAACCCTGGCTGCTTGCTACAATATAAGCCATAAACAACAGGCCCAACGTACACAAGGCCACAAAAACAATTTCCGCCATTCGTCGGTATCGGATCATAATTCTTCCTCCTGAGGGTTATCCGGAATTACCAGCCAGGCACGCGATGTTGACTTGTGATCAGACTGGCTCTGGTCATATTACCACAGAATGAAGCGAAAACGGCCGTATCCGACGAGATTAGCCAAAAGGATTTAACCATGAACCAGCACAAGTTAGGCCAAACCAACCTTTCCGTTACCCCCCTCGGGCTGGGCCTGGCCGCCCTGGGCCGCCCCGGCTACATCAACCTGGGCCACGCCGACGACCTGAACAAAGATTACGACGTCGCCGCCATGGAAAACCACGCCCATACCGTGCTCGACGCGGCCTGGGCCGCCGGAATTCGCTATTTCGACGCCGCCCGCTCCTACGGCCGTGCCGAAGCTTTTCTCGGTTCCTGGCTGACCGCCCGCCACCTCTCCCCTGCCGACGTGACTGTCGGCTCCAAGTGGGGCTATACCTACACCGCCGGCTGGCAGGTGGAAGCCGAAAAACACGAGGTGAAGGAGCATTCGCTGCCGGTGCTGCAGCGACAAATCGCGGAAAGCCGCGCCCTGCTGGGCGACTTTCTCGATCTATACCAGATTCATTCGGCCACGTTGGACAGCGGCGTGCTGGAAAATGAGGCCGTGCTGGCCGAATTGGCCCGGCTGAAGGCGGGCGGCTTAAAAATCGGCCTCTCGCTCAGCGGCGAGCGGCAGGCAGAGACGTTGTACCGCGCCCTGGAGGTGAAAATGGCCGACGGCCGTCTCCTCTTCGACGCCGTGCAAGCCACCTGGAATCTGCTGGAGCAGTCGGCGGGGCCGGCGCTGCAAGCCGCCCACGAGGCCGGTCTGGGGATTATCGTGAAGGAGGCGCTGGCGAACGGCCGTCTCACTCCCCGCAGCCAGGAGCCCAAAATGGCGCTGCTGCGCCAGATCGCCGCCGAAAAAGGGACGACGATGGACGCCCTGGCTCTGGCCGCCGTCCTGGCTCAGCCCTGGGCCGGCGTCGCGCTCAGCGGGGCGGCCACCGTAGAACACCTGCAAGCCAACGTGCAAGCGGTGGACGTGGCCTGGGATGAGGCAACGGCCGTGCGCCTGTCCGCTCTCGTCGAAGCCCCGGCCCACTACTGGCAAACCCGCAGCCAGCTCGCCTGGAACTGACGAACTGGCAACTAACAACTCCCAACTATCAACTACTGATTGATTGTTGGAATTCTTGATTCCTGGCCGATGGGAGTCTGGCGCATGGCGGCGATGGCTTCCGGCGGCAGGGCCAGCACTTCCTGCATTTGGGCGCGGGCCATCTCCGGATCGCGGCTGAACAAAATGTTCAGAATGGTGTGGATGTAAACCGCCTCCTCCGCCAGGGCTTCGGCCAGCGTCTGCTCCGGCGCTTCCCAATGCCGGCTGCTGCGCAAACTGACCAACGGCCGTGCCAGAAGCTGCAATAATTTATTGTGGGTGGCGGCAAAAACTGCCTCCACAAAAGCCCGGTAATCGGCCATCAACAGATCGTTGGCCGCCGGCGGCAGGCTCTCCTCATCCCAATGCGCCGTCAGCAGCTCTTCACGATGCGCCAGATACGCTTCCGCCAATACATTGATGTGGGCCAGTTCTTCATCGGTCGCTTCGCCGGCCGCCAGGGCAAACAATTCGGGGTATACAAGTAGCTCAAACTGCTCCACGTCCCAGGCCGTGGCCCCGGCGCGGCGCAGAGCCAGCAGCAGCGCCTCGCCGAACGCCGCCACCTGCGATTCGGTCACAAACACGCCACGGCCGTGCTGCGCTTCCACCAGACCCCGGGCCGCCAGCATCCGCGTGGCGTCGCGCACCACCGCCCGGCTCACGCCAAACGCCTCGCTTAGCTCCGGCTCGGTGGGCAGCGCTGCGCCCGGCTCCCACTCCCCGGCCAGGATAGATTCTTTGATGGCCTCGGCCACCTGCTCGGCGAGGGTTTGTTTTTTGATGGATTGGGCGAAGGGCGGGTTGTGGGTCATGGGTGTCCTCTTTATGGAGATTGGAGATTGGAGACTGGAGATTAGAGACTGGAGACTGGGTTAGTCTCTAGTCTCCAGTCTCTAATTCCCAGTCTCCCCAATATTCAGCTCTCCGTACTCACCAGTCTATCCACCGGCCGATTTTGGCGGCGGTCCAGGCGCACGTACAACAGCAATGATACCATCAGGCCCGCCGCGGCCACAATCCAGGCGGCGCTGATGGATGCTTGCTGGGCGACGTAGCCCAGGCCGATGCTGCCGATCATGCCGCCCAAATACCCTGCCAGCGATTCCACCGACAGCATCGCCGAGCGGCGGGCGGCGGGGATGGCCGCATTCAGCAGGGTGCGGTGCGGCGAATCGAGCGCGCCCATGTTCAGATACACCAACCAGAAAAAGATGGCGAAGCCGGGCACGGCCGTTTGCAGCGCCAATCCGGCCAAAAACAGACCTTGCAGCCCGCGCACCAGCGCGGCCACCAGGGCATAGCGCCCGCCCAGCCAGCGGCTGAGCGGCGTGGCCAGCATGTTGCCGCCCATCCCGGCCAGAAAGCTGCCGGTCATCACCAGACCAAACAGGATGGTGTTTTCGGACGCGCCGTTGAGCAACTGAGCCATCTGCGGCTGCCAGAAGGTTTCCACGGCCGTCAGGGCCAACCCGGCGGCCAACGTCGTGCCCAGGAGCAAGAGGATGGTTTCGCTTTGGCGGGTCAGAGCCAGAGCCTCGCGAACTACCTGCGGCGTGGCGCGCAGCCCGGCGGTCCAGGAGGCGCTGCCGGACGGCCGTTCCTCATGCACCGCCACAGCCACAAAGATGAACAGCGCACCTTTCAGAATCACCGAAACGAGGATGGGCAAGGATAAGGGGGTGAGAATGGCCGTGCCTTCCGCCGGCAGGCCGCTGGCAATCTGCGGCAGGGCGCTGCCCACCAGCGTGCCCAGGCCCAGCGCCAGCAGGGTAAACGTGCCTGCCTTGGCCAGCGCCGGCTGCAGCGCCACCTCCGGGTCGACGCTCTGCAGCGCATCCACAAACCAGGCGTCCAGCGCCCCCGACGACAGCGCCCGGCTCGCGCCATACAGCATCATCGCCAGAATGGCCACCGGCAAGGTAAAAGCCAGCAGCAATACCGCCGACATCAAAACCATCAGGCCATAAGCCAGCAGGGCCACCCGCTTACGCCCCACTGCATCGGCCAGACCGCCGGTGGGCACTTCCAGCAGCACAACCGTGGCCGCATAAACGCCCAGGGAGAGGCCAATCTCGAACAGCGAAAAGCCGCGCGCCCGGAAGAGCAGCGTGGTCAGGGCCAGGGGCAGGGCGGTGGCGAACCAGTACAGGCTGGTCGCCAGGTAATAGACTCGTTGGATTTGTTTAGTCGTCTGCATATTCACCTCATCATGTCATCATATGACCTTATGACATGATGTTATTGTAGCAGAACGGCCGTCTGCTTGTCAACTCATAGGGGAGGGAAACGGCCGTATGACCATCGGATTGGGGGGTGGCAGCCGAGGTAAGGCGCGGACAGGCAGGCATTCCTAAACCACCCTTTTGCCAGGGCGTCTGTTATACTTTGGGGCATGAATACAATTCGGGCAAAAGCAGTCTGTTTGGTGAGAAATGGAACCAAGATTTTGTTGGCGGAAGGATATGACCCGTGCAAAAATCAGCGCTATGTGATTCCAGTTGGCGGCGGCATTGAATTTTTTGAATCGGCAAAGGACGCGGCCGTCAGAGAAGTGTTTGAGGAGATTGGCGTGAGGGTAAAAAATCCGCGCCTCCTGGGCATCAGCGAGAACATGTTCACGTTTGACGGCCAACCAGGCCATGAAATTGTTTTTGTGTTCGCAGCCGAGTTTCACGATGTCTCCCATTATGAGGTGGCCCAGTTCGCGGGCCGAGAATCTAATGACGAGCCGTTTGTGGCGCAGTGGTATGAAGAGAGCGCATTAAAAGCTGGCGAGATCCCTTTTTATCCCGATGGCATTGTCGGGATGATTTGAGCGGTCGGTCGGGGCTTATGCCTGTGTGACGAAGGGAGGCGGCTTGGGGGAGGAAACGGCCGTTTCCAATTGTTGAATTGGTTAATAGTTGACCGGAAACACGAACCACCATAGCTCATGGTGGTTTTTTTGTGGGCAGAACTTGCTGAAAACCTCCATGAGATAGAATGGTTGCTCCTTACTTCAACCAAATTCATCTTATGGAGGTTCAACTATGTTCAAAGAAATTACCCGCTTTGTCAATTGGATGCGTCGCCGCAATCCCCAGGCCGACACCGCCAAGAGTTACCGCTATCACCTGCACAAATTCGCCGAAGTCGTCGGCGATTGTGCCCCGGCCAACGTTACCCTGCATGATATTGACGCCTTTATTGAGTTCCAGGCCGAACGCGGGCTGAAAAGCTGCTCCATCAACCGCAGCCTCACCGCTATCTCCTCGCTTTACCGCTTTTTGGCTGATGAAGACCCGTCTGTCGAATGCCCGGTCTTGCGCCACCGGCACTGGCTGCGCGACCATCAACGGCTGCCCCGCGATGTACCTCAAGAGGTTGTGGAAAAACTGTTCGCCGTCATTGAAGATGTACGGGACCGAGCGATGTTCTTGCTCATGTTACGGTGCGGCTTGCGGGTTTCCGAAGTGGCCCGGCTCAGTCTGCCCGACCTCTTTTTGGCAGAACAGCCACCGCGTCTGCGCATTCACGGCAAGAATGACCGGGAACGCGCAGTTTACCTCTCGACCGCAGCGGTTGCGGCTCTGCGCCGCTATCTAGACGAGCGGCCACAGGTAGTCGATGAGACGGTTTTTCTGACCTACGCCCAGGAGGGGATCGGGGTGCGCGGCATTCAAAAACGACTGCAGCAGTATCGCCAGGCGGCCGGCGTTAAGCTCACCGCCCACCAACTGCGCCACAATTTCGCCAATAATCTAGTGCTGGCCGACGTGCCAGTCACCTCCATTCAGAAGCTGCTGGGGCATGTTTGGGTGGGCACGACCCAGAATTACATCGCGGCCAATGATGCTAAGGTGAAGGCTGACTTTGTGAAGGCAACTGAATGGCTGGAGGCGTGGCAATGAGTGCGGACAGAACCTTTCCCACCACCGCCGCGATTCGTTATGACCGGGCATTGCGCAAGAGCTTGAAGCTGAATCCCTTGCCGCCCGGCGTTGCCGCGCCGCAGTTCACCAGCCAGTGGCCGAAGGAAAATATCGCCTTTCTAGAGCGGTATCGAGCGTGGCTGGTGGGCATTGGCGCGGCCGATGCCGTCATCAACCAGCACCGCCTGCCGGTGGCGGGCCATGTGCTGGGGTTGGCTCTCAAACCACACGACCAACTACATTTGACCGAGGATTTTGAAAAAGTGATGTGTTTTGTTCAGGCCAGACAGATGGGGGAGCAGTGGGTGCTTAACTGCCGCCATTCGCTGGACTGGTTTCGCCGTTTTGTGAAGGTGCAGCGAGGTATGGTCATCCTCGACCAGCCCTCGTTTGGGGATGCCGCGCGGTACAAGGCGGGTCTGCCGGTCTGGCTCATCGCGCAGTTAACGAAATACCTGCACATCCGGCAGGCCAACTGGCGGCCGGCGCGGCTGGCGCAATCGACTTACCAGTTCTGGTATAAAGTGACAGCGATTTGGCGCTGGTTGTTTGCCCATACAGAGGTTCAGGAGCCACAGGAGATAACCCGCAATCACCTCTTTGACTATATTGATGAGCAGTTGGTGGCCGGGTACAAGGTGAGCACCATCAACCATGACTTGTACACCTTTCAGGGCACGCTGCGCTTTTTGCAGCAGCAGGGAATGGCGGTACCTCATTCGCTGTTGACGTTGCCGGGACTCAAGAAGCCGCAATCCCTGCCTCGCTTCTTGACCGATGCCCAGGTGGTAGCTTTGCGCGATGACCTCAAGCAGCGGGTTGAACAGGCGACAACGGCGGCGGCTAGACGGAATGCGTGCCTTGACCTGGCCGCTTTTTACCTGCTGTGGCAATGTGGCATTCGCGTCAGCGAGTTGGAAGATTTGCGGCTAGCCGATGTGGATTTTGCCGCCGGGCAGATTCTCATTCGGGAGGCGAAGGGTTTGAAGGACCGGGCGGTGTACCTGACGAAGCGGGTTAGCGAAACGCTCCAATCGTATCTTGAGGTGCGCGGCCCGGCGTTGAGTGACCATCTGTTTGTCTACCGCCACAAGCCGCTGTCCAAAGACCTCATCCGCTGCCGCATCAAAGCGGCGGGGAAGCGGTTAGGGTTCAAGGCCACACCCCACATGCTGCGCCATACGTTTGGTACGCAGTTGGTGAATGCTGGAGCGCAGATAACGACGGTGCAGGCGTTGTTGGGACATGAGCGGCTGAATACGACGATGGTTTATGCCCATGTGCATGACAAGACGGTGATAGCAGACTACTTGCGGGCGATGGAGCAGATTGAGGGGGCGCAAACGGCCGTGAAACCTGTGGCAGTTCCCGAAAATGCCTTTGCCTTGTTGGATAAGCTGGGACAGGAGGAACTGAACAACGAACAACGTCAGATTGTGGCTGAATTGCGCCGGTGTTTATCGCCTGAATAGGTGTGTTGTTAAAGAGCTGGCGGCGCGGATGATGGCGGTGTGGGGAAACGGCCGTCGTAGTAGTGGCTGTGGAATTGTGGGTAACTCGCAGCGTAGCGGAGAGTTATCCACAATTCCATCAGCCTAGGGGAAGGGTTCTGAAAACCCACTACAGTGCTTGGTAAAAGACCTTGGTACTATAGAGGATCTTATAAAATGTCGTCCTGCAACGGGACAACAATCCTAATCCTCGAGAAGGCTGTGTAACCTCCTAAATCAAGGCAGCCAAGCTAGTACATTCGCTGAAGGAATTTTTAGTTGTTGTATAATTTTGTTTGTCCGTAAATCAACAATCGTAATACCCTCAAATTGTAACGCAACAAACTGACTGTCATGTGACCAGGCCAAATAGGTGCCATTTTGTAAACCTTGTATCATTTGGCTTGACCAGATAATTTCTCTACTCGCCAGGTCGATTATAAGGTTACAGGCATACGTAGCGCATGTTCCTAAATAAGCGAGATACTGGCCATCAGGAGACCAGTCAAGATCAGAAATATGCCTAACACTCTGCTGTTCTATTTGAAAAGATGCCAAGGTCGAACGTTCAACAAAATGTAGCACATCCATATTTTGTTCAGCGTCGTACAAGGGGAAGCTGACAAAGCTACGATCGCGTGACCAAGCCCAATTGTCATCAGGAGTTTTGAGCTGTGTTAGTATTTCCACTGGTGGTTCTATTGTTGTCCACAAAAAACCGGCCTCTTCAATAACCGCATAATAAGATACTGGGGCGGTATAGTATGATTGCACATCACTCCAGTTCTCCTTTGCTGGGCACCAAGTTGCCAATTCATCGGTTCTAGGAGAACGAGCCAAAAGACAGTTGAAGGCAAAGCCAGTATCTTCGATTTCAACTTGTTTTTGGTGCACGTTAATAATAGAAGCATCCGCCGGTACAAATAAGTTGAATCGCTGGTCAATAGTTCCAGGTTCAAGCAGTAGATAATCATTGCTTAGCCACCATAGGTTCACCGCATCATGATGTTCTAGTTCCGAAGTACTCAAGAGCAATTCAGGGGACCACGAAATTAAATCGGAAAGCCACAACTCTGATGTCTGCGAGGTTTGTATCCAGTAAGCAACCTTTTCCTGGTTAGGCGAGATAGCGAAACGCCACAACAACCAAGCGTCATCTTTGGATACAAGAGGCTCTGTTTCACCTGTCTCCAATATGACCCTTAGAAAACCTTGGTCAGAGGAAATAATAAACAAATTTCCACTAGGGGTATCAGGTTCTACTGTTGGCACTGGCAGAGGTCTTGATGTGCTTACCAGCGTTTCTTCGGCTACAACCGCTGGCGATACCAAAGTAACATCAGCACTTAACTCTGTTTCCGCTTGTTCTTCTGAATGCGGACGACACCCAAATACTAAGCTTACAAGAATACATATCATGATTATTATTAGGGAGTTTTTGACTTGCAAGGCCATTTCGTATACCTCTCTCTATTCACTAGTTTACTAGTGCCATGGGTATTGTCGCCAATAGACCATATCTCGCGATATGCCATAGGGAGATTCTAGACCATTCCCTATAAGCCAACCGGTCGCCGCTGCATCACGTAATCGCCCTTCATCTAAAGCCAGATTTTGTTTTAAGGCACTTTGTATTTCCCCTTGTCCTGCTGATACATGGAAGAAAGAATCAGCTCCATTTGTTGGATCCGTTGCGCCATTATTATATGCGTCAACAGCATTATGAACTGCGTCTATATTTTCCTCGTTTAGATACGTATACCAACTACTCCAAGAAGCATAAGTGGTCATAATTTCTACTTCTCCAATAGGACCGGTTCCAGCTAAACTGCCGGAGAAGATTCCACCCGGATACCCTTTATCAGGGTCTCCAAAAACAGCATGATACTGTTGTGGATTACTAATCAATATACTTTCCAGACGACTTGAAAAATCTCGTGCAATAGAGATGTTTGAATTGCTGTAACGATTTAAAATCGTCCACGTAATATATTCCACTTGTTGCGCTGATTGTGGGCCGCCTTCATTTATAGCAACGAGGCTCAGCAACTGTGTTTCCCATACTGTCAGTTCAATGGGTTCTCTTGATGGAACAGTAGGTGAAGAGAGGCGAGGCGGAGGCCCGCAATAATCGTCGAATTCGCAATCGCGGTGGCCTGTTGGATCAACCCGATTGACAGGGTTGTTTCCTGAATAACTGTATCTATTAAAACTTTGCGGATTGGTGGCTTGAGGTACAATTGAGTCGGGAGAAAGCCATCGGTTCGTGTTTGAGTGGTAGAATATTTTAATGGGCCAAGGGAAGCCGTGCCGGAGCAGGGGGAAATACGATGATTCTCAAAAAATATGCTGTTCTTTTTTTGATACTTCACTTTCTATTGATAGGGTGTTCTAGCTCTATAGAGAAATTGGAAGGCGTGTCTTCGCTAGACCTGGAAACAGATTGGGTTATGTCGAAAATAGCCGCATCGCCTGATGGTGCTTACTTATCATTTAATGTAGTAGGAAACGAGGACCAGGGCATCTATATTCTAGAAATTGAAAACGAAAATTATTATCCTGTTCAAAAGGATAACGATAGGATATGGTATGAAGCTCGTGGGGCAGCCTGGTCGCCGGACAGCACGTCGTTGGTTGCTCTCTATCCCTCTAGCGTAGTTGGAGCACCTGGGCAACCCTCAATAAGAAAGACTCCATTTGATATCGTCACAATTGATGCTAAATCCGGCGACATTATTTACGGCTTTTGGGATGGAAGCTACGCAACGTGGAGTAGCAATCAGGACGAAATTATTATTCTTGATGATGATATTGGAAAATTGGATCAATTAGTACCGATTTATCAATACAATACGAGTACCGGCTCCTATAAACAAGTGGGGGAAGGATACAGCAATCACATTGATGTATATGATGGACTCGAAGTTTCATCAACGGGTCTGTTAGCCTATTTCGATAAAAAAAATCTCATTATTACCGACTTGGAATCGGGAGAACAAACTGGCAAAATAAATCTTCCTGGTCCTGGTAGCCCATACCTACTGTATAGTCCAGCTTGGTCACCTAGTGGTGAGATAATTGCTTACATCAGATCTAAGACAGAAGATGGGCATACATGGGGGAATATTTATTTTTCTACCAGCGAAGGGTCATGTCAAGGTGATCCATTAAAATTAGAAACGTCTATCAGATCGATAGATTGGCTTCCAGATGATCAGACTTTGGTTTTTAGTACAAGTGAGCCGGGCAAAATCTATTTTCTTGATTTGAATCTCGGCGTGGGCAAAGAACTGCTTGAATCTTTTCAAAATGAATGTACTTATGAATCTAAGTCGACAATCAACGGAGAATAGTTGTGCCTATTCCGACAGGTCTTCCGTTAATCGTAGTAGCCGATGTTTTCAGGCGCCAAATCCTGGCTAGATTCCGGCCCTGGTCCCTCTAGGACTAAGGGAGGCAACTTGGGGGAGGAAACGGCCGTTTCCAATTGTTGAATTGTTGAGTTGCTGAATGGTTAATGGGGCAATGCGGAAACCCATGCATTCCCCTTGCCGCCTCGCCCGCAAATCGCTATCCTCACCCCACCTGAACACGTCAACACCTGAACACCGCTACACCTATCAAGCAAACGGAGGAAACCATGCTCATCACCCACGTATTTGTCCACGTCAAAGAAAACCAGATCGACGCCTTTAAGGCCACCAGCCTGGACAACGCCCGCCACAGCGTGCAAGAGCCAGGCATCGCCCGCTTCGACGTCATCCAGCAGCAGGATGACCCGACGCGCTTTGTGCTGGTGGAGGTCTACCGCACGGCCGACGCCCCGGCCCGCCACAAGGAAACCGCCCACTACGCCCGCTGGCGCGACGCCGTCGCCGACATGATGGCCGAACCGCGCTACGCCCTCAAATACGACAACGTTTTCCCCAACGACAGCGGCTGGGATTCTGACTATGAACTTTGAGTTTGCGACAGCCGGTCGGATTGTGTTTGGTGCGGGGGCGCTGGCGCAGGCCGGACCGGCAGCCGCGCAGATGGGCCGCCACGCGCTGGTGGTCTGCGGCACGCCGGAAACGGTTACGGCCGTTCTCCTCGCCCACCTCCGTAACCACGACGTAGACGCCGTGCCATTTCCGGTCTCCGGCGAACCCACCACCGACACCATCGCCGCGGGCGTGCAGGCGGCGCGGGCTGCGGGCTGCGATCTGGTGATCGGCCTGGGCGGCGGCAGCGCCATCGACACCGCCAAAGCCGTGGCTGCCCTGCTGAGCAACGGCGGCGAGCCGTTGGATTATCTGGAAGTGATTGGCCGCGGACGGCCGTTAACCCGACCCTCCGCTCCCACCATCGCCATCCCCACCACCGCCGGAACCGGAGCCGAGGTCACGCGCAACGCCGTGCTGGCCTCGCCGGAACACCGCGTGAAGGTCAGCCTGCGCAGCCCCCACATGCTGCCCGACCTGGCCATCGTCGACCCGGAACTGACGTACTCCCTGCCGCCCGCCGTAACCGCCAGCACCGGCCTGGACGCGCTGACGCAGGTCATGGAGCCGTTCGTCTCCAACAAGGCCAATCCGCTCACCGACGGTTTTTGCCGCGAGGGCATGGCCCTGGCGGCGCGTGCGCTGCGGCGGGTGATGGCCGACGGCCGTGATACCGCCGCCCGCGAAGACATGGCCCTGGCCAGTTTGCTGGGCGGGCTGGCCCTGGCCAACGCCAAGCTGGGTGCGGTGCACGGTTTCGCCGGGGTGCTGGGCGGCATGTATCCTGCGCCGCACGGCATTATCTGTGCCCGGCTGCTGCC
>Ga0209607_1000166_pt1 | contig 58570 bp, 66 predicted proteins | sample AD_UKC117_MetaG_FD_184413 | JGI IMG/M metagenome (GOLD analysis project Ga0209607, IMG submission 184413) | Active sludge microbial communities of municipal wastewater-treating anaerobic digesters from Hong Kong - AD_UKC117_MetaG (SPAdes)... | ecosystem: Engineered > Bioreactor > Anaerobic >... | reverse complement strand
CGGCGGTACTGTCGGTCACCATGGCGCTGGGCGCGTTGAAACTCTCCAAACTCAAGGCCATCGTCTCGCGCATGGAAGCCATCGAGGAAATGGCGGGCGTCGATATCCTCTGCTCGGACAAGACCGGCACCTTGACCCAGAACCGGCTGACCCTGGGTGAGGCGCAACCCTTTGGCGTCACCGCGCAAGAGCTGATTCTGGCCGGGGCGCTGGCCTCCAAGGCGGAAAACAACGACGCCATCGACTTGGCGGTGATCGGCGGGCTTGGGGATGCCAGTGCCCTGAAATCCTACCGACAGATCCAGTTCGCGCCGTTCGACCCGGTCGGCAAACGCACCGAAGCCACTGTCCAGGATGGCGGCGATCAGACGTTCAAGGTCACCAAGGGCGCGCCACAGGTGGTGATGCAACTGTGTCAGGTGGATCGCGAGACGCAGGCGCTGGCCGATCGAGCGGTGGATGAATTCGCCGCCAAGGGTTTTCGCACCTTGGGTGTGGCTCGCACCGACGCGGGCGGGAAATGGGTGTTTCTGGGTATCCTGCCGCTATTCGATCCACCCCGCGAAGACTCCGCGTCGACCATTGCCGAAGCCGGCCGCTACGGCATCGCGGTCAAGATGGTCACCGGCGACAACATCGCCATCGCCAAGCAGATTTCCGGGCAGTTGGGTATCGGCACCAACATCCGGGCGGCCGAGGCGCTGTTCGCCGGGGGCGTGGCGCATGGGGCGTTGCCAACGACGGCGGTCCGCCAGATCGAGGAAGCCGATGGCTTTGCCCAGGTGTTCCCCGAGCACAAGTACGGCATCGTCAAGGCCTTGCAGCAGGGTGGCCACATCGTGGCGATGACCGGCGACGGGGTCAACGACGCTCCGGCGCTCAAGCAGGCCGATGTCGGCATCGCGGTATCCGGCGCCACCGACGCCGCGCGAGCCGCCGCCGCCTTGGTGCTGACCGCGCCCGGTTTGTCGGTAATCACCCACGCGGTGGAGGAATCGCGCCGCATTTTCGAGCGGATGATGAGCTACATCATCTACCGCATCGCCATGAGCATCGACATCATGGTGTTCGTGGTGCTGGCTAGTATCGCGTTCGGCTTTTTCCCGCTGACCGCGATCATGCTGGTGGCGCTGGCCCTGTTGGACGATGTGCCGATCATGACCATTGCCTACGACCGCACCGAGCCCGATCCCATGCCGGTGCGCTGGAACCGGGAGCGCACCTTCGCGGTGTCGAGCACGCTGGGGGCACTGGCGGTGGCGCAGAGCTTCGGCCTGCTGGTTCTGGGCATGGATGTCCTGCATCTGGACGCGGCCCACCTCCAAACCATGATGTTTCTGCAACTACTGGTCGGCGGGCATCTGCTGTTGCTGCTGACCCGCACCAAGAAGGCGTTCTGGGCACAGCCGCACCCTTCCTGGCAGTTGCTGGGGGCGGTGGTCGGCACCCAGATCTTCGCGGTGCTGATGTGCGGCTTCGGCTGGTTGGTGCCGGTGTTGCCCTGGGATCTGATCGCTTGGGTCTGGGTGTACAACTTGCTCTGGATGATCGTGCAGGATGGGGTCAAGCTGGGGGTGTACCGGATCATCGATCACCGCGCGCAACATCGGCAGCTCTTTGCCACCCATGCTGGGGCGTATCTTCAGCATGTCAATCAAGCGGCGCAGCCGGTGTCTGGAGCGTAAGAGGATCGGCCGGGATTCTAACGAATTCCGGCCGATCCTCAACCGGTGGAGCGAAGGCATGTCCAGCGAGAATCGGCTGCGTATTTATACCATCATATTACTAACTCGCCTACCACCCCACCCCGACCGCAGCGAACGCGCCCATCTTGCCGAGCGCTCTCGCCTCGTTGCTGCGCGCGATGGCGCAGCCGTCATTATTGGACAGGGTGATGACCGGGCGTCCGTTGAGGCGGGGTTGGAACACCCGCTCGCAACTGACGTAGAAGTTGTTGCCATCGATGAGCGCGAACATGGCTCGGAGGGCGCCACCTGAATCAGCCGGCCATCGGCTGGGATTGGAGAAGCGAGACCACTTTCCCGCTGGTCAGGCCCTTCAACACGGCCAGTTCGTTCAGGCGGGTTGGATTGATCGACGCGAGCTGGGCCAAGTCGACCTTTCGCCTGGTCCTCTCGCGGCGCAACCCACGATTGATATCCTGTTCCCGAACGAGCGCCTCTTGTTTGGCATCCCGCCGAGCCCGCGTGGTTTGACCCACGAGGCCGCGACTTGGCTCGGCGCGATCGGGGTCGGTGTGGTGGAGCAAGGCCGGGGTCGCGCCGGCCCTCTTCGCCACCGCCGAGAGGGACCCCTTGCCTTGACCGCCTTGCGGCTGCGCGATCGCCCGCTGGATGGCTTCGGCCGTCCTCTTGCGGCTGCGCGCCTTGGCGTCAACCGCGGGCGGCTTCGACGCCGACCGCGATGCGGGGTCCCCGGTCATGGCTCCACTCCGGATCAGGGGCAGGGCTGCGGGCTCAATCGGAGGCACGCCCAGATCGGCCATCAAGGGAGAAAGAAGAACAGCCGCCATGACCGGTCAGGATGAAATCACCGGTCCCGGCCACAGTCGATGAATCGCCCAGCGGACCACGCCCCAGACTTCCACGGGCTGGCCCGCGCCGAACGACCGGTCGGGCCACTCGGGATGGGCCGATTGCAGTACCCGCCGACCTCGATGGTTGCGACCCACGCGGCGCAGAACGAGCGCGCCCTCGATCACCGCCACCACCAAACTACCGGTACTGGGCGGCGCGGCCCGATCCACCACCAGCAAATCCCCATCATGAATCCCGTCCTCGGCCAGATCGTTCCCGGCCGCCCGCATCAAGAACGTGCTCTCGGGACTGCGAATCAGATGCGTGTCCAGGCTCAGACGGCGCTCGACGTGATCGTCAGCGGGGGAGGGGAAGCCGGCCGACACCGGAGTGGCCAGCAGCGGCCAGCCGGTGGCGGCGTCCGACGCCCCGTCGAGCGGGAGATCAAGGTCCAGTCCGATGGGGAAAGCGGGTGGGTTCGGGCGTTCGGCCAGGGTCGCCAGCATGGGTATTACCTCCGATAGGAACGAATCAAGCCGACCACCACCCCGAAGACCTCTAGGCGGTCGCCGGGGCGCAGGACGGGATAGGCGGGATTAGCGGGATGTAGCACGGCCTCGCCGTTTTCGACCGCGAGGGTTTTCAGGGTGAATTCGTTGTCGATCACGGCGACCACCACATCGCCCGGACGGGCGGGCGTATCTCGCTCGACCACGACTCGATCACCGGTGTGAATGCCGGCTTCAATCATCGAATCGCCGACGACGGGAATCAGTACGGTACGGGACGGTTGATGCACCAGCCAGGCGTCAATCGAATGCGCTTCGCCGCTATCCGTAGCGCCTGCCGGCAATCCAGCCGGCACCGACGCATCGGCCAACGGGCGCTCGAAAAAGCGGCTCGTGGGGGTCCAGCGTCCGTCCGGGGTGCGATCCAAAAAGCCCGCGTCCCGCAACCGCTGCAGTACTTTGCTAATCCCTGCCCGCGACCCTAGTCCCAGCACGGCTTGCAACGGTTCATAGGCCGGTAGGCTGCGCCATTGCGCGTAGTAATCCTGCAAGCGGGCCAGATAGGCGGCATCATCAGACGTTCGAGGCATGGAGATCAGTATTAGTAAACAAATGTTAACTAATACTAGGAAACTGGAAGACCGCTGTCAAGCGGGAATCCGTGAGTGCGGGGTCAGTGGGTGCGACGGGAGGGTTCGGGCGGCGTCTGGCGGCCTTCAATGGCTGCGATGATCGACGCCAGCCGGTAGGCGACATCCATTGCCGTAGCTTGGCCGGTCAGGACGTGATCGGACAGGGCGCGCAGCGCGATGGGCAGGTTGTCGAGCAGGGCCTCGGCGGTGGGATATTCCTGGCCCTCGCGATGGCTGCGAACCAGCGCGATCAACTGATCGGTGGTCGCGTCCTCGGGGGGGAGGTCGTCCAGGGTCGGGCGGTGGAGGGCGGGGTAGCGGTGATCGGTCATGGCAAAAACCTGGTTCGGTCGGTTGGCAGTGAGGAATCCGCAGGGCCGAGTGCACGACGTCGTCCGGGTCGTTGTTCGCGATGACAACCGTATCGACGGTTTTTTCTATACTTGAAAAGCACGAGGAGTGTCATGGGCGGATAGTGGGGAGGGCAATATGTCGCGGATTCAGCAAGCCCGTCTTGAAGCGATCGTCAACCAGGCCCGGCAACGGGTTCCGGAATTTGAGCGGCGACTGGACCGATTGGCGGCGTTATCCCCGGACGGCCAAAGAAAGTTTATCAATAAGACAGGCTCGCATAGCCGGGCTACGCCGTCGCGGGATCTGGAGCATCGCCTGATGCTGTACGGTCAGCGACGGTTGGGCACCGTTGCCCGCGAAATGGTGCTGCTGCATGAAATGAAGCAGCGCGACGCACTCACCACGCGGACCCGTATTGAGTGCAAGGGTGCTTTCTGGCAAGCGTTTCAGGGGACGGTCGCGCAACCGGCCTGTCACACCAGCCCGGGGTTGTTACTGCTCGATGGTCTGCTGCCCACGGTCCCGGTCCCGAACGTGGCCATCAAACGTCATCTCGTCGTGGTATTCGGCGATTGCATGCTCATGCCGGTGGCGGTCAACAAGCTGGATAGCTGGCTGGACGAGACCATGGGATGGGCGGCGCTTACCGAGGCCGCCGAAGGCGTGGCGCAGGGGGCGAAGCCTGCCGAGGCGGTGCGGGTTTACATCGACGGGATGCGGGAAGCCTACGCCTCGGTGCTGGATTTGACCCCGCGCGAGCTTGCGCTGGCCAGCGCCGGTCCGTCGCTAGGTCCCGCCCGGACCGAGCTGATCGTCGAGGACGAGTACCAGACCGCTTACGATGCCCTCACCGCCCACGATGAGATCCTCATGCACGGTCCACCCATGCACGAGATTCGGAACTATCAGGCAGAGATCCGGCAGGAAGCGGGCACAGCCAGCGACGAGACTTAGAAGCTGTACAAAAACTAAGTTGTTGATTGTGCCACCAAGCTTGTCGGCGATGGCGGAAAATCATTACGGAAAAGCCCGCTTCCACACATAACATATTGATTGGTAAGAAGGTGGTTTTTGTACAGCTTCTTAGCCCGGCTTTGCCGGATGACACTGGACCGGGCTTCGCTAGGGCCGGCACAGGCTGGCACAGGGAATTCCGTCGCCATCGCCATCCAAGCGCTTCACGCCGCATGGGTTCAGGTAGAACTTGGCTTCGTCACAGCTCGTCATCTGTCCGCAAGTGGTCTTGGTTCCGCAGGTCCAGCCGGACGGATTCGCGGCGACCGGCGCGGCGGGAACCGGCGCGGGCACGGGTGTCGGGGCCGGCGCCGTGGCGGTCTTGCCGAAGAGGGCGGCATACTGGGTGACAAACTTGTTGCCCTTGCCCTGAATCGCCATGATTCGCCGGGCGCGCTCGATCTCCCAAGCGTCAGGTGGGTCCTGCCTGGACCAAGCAGTGAATAGTTGCCGGTCCTGATCCGACAGCCGGAATCCATACGTATCTTCCATGTAGAACATCACGCGGGCGATGTCGCCCTGGATGTTCTCCGGGGGCTCCACCCGGCGGATGGACGAATCCACCTCGAAGTTGCAGGCTCCAAACTCCCGCTTCTCGCCGGGAATCATGCCCCAGTTGTAATCGCTGCGCTGGCCGTTGATCTCGCCCACGGCAGGGACGAGGTTGAACAGGTCATTGTGAGCGGCTTCGAACACGGGATCGACCTTCTGGCAACACTCGCGGCCCGACACCGTTTTACCGCTGCTTTTGACACACTCCGGGAAGTCTTTTGGGGTGCGCCAGCAGGAGCGGAAGTTGCCGAACTGGGAGGCAGGAAAAATGTGCTCCGCTTCGATGCGCTGAGCGCGGGATTTATCGGTCAACGACTGCAACCCGCAACTGGCGAGGTCTACTTGCTTGTTCGCGTCGTATCGACAGCCACAGTAAAGCGTGATGCGGTGATCGGCGTAGACCTGCTCGTACAGCGCCCGCTTGGCGGCGGTGAAGGTGCCGGCGGTGCGAGGCAGATCGCCGGTGGGTAAGGTCGGGGTGGTGGCCGGCACGCGTTCCACCCGGGCCGTTGCGGGTGGTTTCCCCGGTTTCAGCCAGTCGGGGATCTGGATGCCGAGTGCGCCGAGGGCGGCCAGTACCAGAGCGGCAATGACGCCGGCGATGGTTTTTGGGAAAGCGCGGGAGGTACGGGAACGGGGGCGTTGGGCCATGGGTGCGGTCCGGTCGGATGAAAGGGCTACACTGTAGCAAACCCGCCCCGCGCCTTGACCCCGGAGACGCCCGACCATGCCCGATCTGGCTCTGCTGTACGACGACCTGGCGGAGACCTACGCTGCCGGACGGCATCTCTTCGACACCACGCCGATCCTGGAGGAGTTCGCCGGCCATCTCCCAAGGGAGGCACGCATCCTCGATGTCGGCAGTGGGGCGGGGGAACCGGTTGCCCGCTACTTCGCGGATCGGGGCGATGTGGTGACCGGTATCGATGTGTCGGAACGGATGCTGGCACTGGCCCGGCGGCGGGTTCCCGAAGCGGACTTCCAGGCGATGAATGCGCGCGCCCTGGGTTTTCCGCCGGCATCCTTTGACGGCATCACGGCCGTTTACGTGGTCTTTCATCTTCCGCGCGTCGAACACGCCGCCCTGTTCGCGGGTTTTGAACGGGTGCTGAAACCCGGCGGACGGTTGCTGCTAACGCTGGCGACGCACGACTACACCGGCCAGGACGAATTCGACGGTGAGATGGAGTTTCTGGGGCGCCGGCTGCCCTACAGCCATGACCGCCCCGAGGTTGCTCTGGGCAAGCTGCAAGCAGCGGGGCTGACGGTGGTCAGTGCCCGCCCGATCGAGACGGGCGGGGAAACCTTCTACTGGGTGATCGCCCGCAAGCCGAACCGCTCGGGTGGCGAACGGTGAGCGCCCTGCGCTACCACCATACCCAGTTTGGCACGGTCGTCGTCGGGTCGTTGGCGGCAACGGCCGTGGTGCTGGCGGGCCTGGGCTTGGTGCAAGGGGATCGGGTTTTTACCCTCGGCGGACCGATCCTGATGGGCGCGGCGGCGCTGCTGTTCCATTCGCTCACCGTGGAGATCGACGCGACACATCTGCGTTTCCGCTTCGGCGTCGGCCTGATCCGCAAACGGATACCGCTGGCCGAGATCGTGGATGCCGCGCCGGTGCGCAACTCGTGGCTTCATGGCTGGGGGATTCACTGGACGCCCCGCGGCTGGCTGTACAACGTGTCGGGCTGGGAGGCGGTGGAAATCACCCTGCGCTCGGGCAAGCGCTTCCGGCTGGGCACCGACGAACCGCAAAAGTTGGCGCGGGCGATTCAGGCGGCCAAGGGCCGGTAGCCGCTACAGTGGTCCCTGACGGTACTGTTCGGCCCGCCGCCGCGCCTCCCGCAACTCGGCATCGCTCAGCTTCGCCTGGAGGCCGGGTTGCCAGTCCAGCGCCTCTCGCTCGCCCCGTTCGGCGGCCAGGCCGAGCCAGGCGTAGGCTTCGATCCGATCCTCGGGGACACCTTGGCCGGCCAGATGGAGCATCCCCAGGCTGGTTTGGGCGGGGGCGAAGCCCTGGAGGGCGGATTGCCGCAGCAAGTCGGCCGCCCGCGCGAAATCCCGGTGCGGTTGATCCAAGGTGTAATAGCTCCCCAGCTCGAATTGCGCGGCGGCATTCCCCTGATCGGCCGCTTTGCCGATCCAGTCCAGGGCGGCGCGTTCGTCGGGCCGGATGCCTTTTCCGGTGACGTAACGCAGCCCCAGGTCCAGTTGGGCGCTGGCGTCGCCGGCGGCGGCCCGCTGGTGAAGTTCAGCCAGGGCGGGGGGGATGACCTCGCCGGAATCGGAGCAGCCGGTGAGGCTGAAAACGAACAGGAGGAACAAGGCGGGCAAGGGCATAATGGGGTGCTGGATCGTTACAACGGCTGGCCCTGCTTCAACTCGTGTCGCACCTCCTGGAGGAGGTCGTCGATCTCCGCAATCGCCTCCAGGATCGCCGCCGGCGCGTCTCCTTGCACCGCCAGGTTGCGGATCAGGAGTAGCAGCGGCGCCATCCGTTCCAGATGACGCACGGTTTCCCAACTCATGGCCTCGTCGGTATGAAACAGCACTCGTTCCCAGTTCGGAAAACCGGCATGGTCGACGACCTCGGCGCGCAGAACCTGCCACGCCCCTTGCAAGTCGGACAGGATGGTTTTCTCGTAGTGCTTGGGTTCGGTGAAGAAGGGCATTCAGTTCGCTCCGGGCGGACGCAGATGCACTGACTGGGCATCGCCCGATGCATTCTCGATGCTGTCGATCAGCGCCGCCACGGCGTAGGCCACGTCACCGCCGTCCATCTTGCCGCCCAGCACCCGATCGGCCAAGGTGCGCAGCCGCTCCGGCAGTCGTGCGAGCAGCTGCTCGCCGGTTTCGTAGGGAATGCCTTGGCGATGGGCGTGGGCCAGTGCGACCAAGGTCTCGGTCGTGAGGGGCGGGTCCGAGGCGTCGGCCGGATCGGCGCGGTAGGGGGTGGGGTTTTCGGACATGATAGGGTTTCCTCCAGGGCCTCTGAATCTGACCATAACCCGATCACCGTCGAACATGAAAGCCCATATCCATCGCCATCTTGTTGAAACCGCCAGGGGTCTATCCGCCGAACTGGCCGAAGGCATCGCGGCGGCCGGGCCGCTGGCATTGCCGAAACCGGAAACGCGGAGGCTGGGCGTGTTCCTGGTTCGGGCCGTGATCGGCCAGCAACTGTCCGTCAAAGTAGCGCGCCGAATCTGGGGACGGGTCGAGGTAGCGGCTCAGGCGCATGGGGGTGACCTGCTGGCTTTTTTGACCGAGGAACACGCCCCGATCCTGAAGACGTGCGGGGTGTCCGGCCCCAAGATCCAGGCGCTGCTGGCGCTGAACGCGGCCGAAGCACAAGGCGACCTGTGTCCGGCTCGCCTGCGGGCGCTTGTCCCCGAGGTCCGCACCGCGCACTTGTGCCGGATTCGGGGCATAGGCCCCTGGACCGGTGACATGGCCGCGATCTTCTATTTCCAGGAGCCGGATATCTGGCCGGACCGCGACGCCGCCGCCGGCAAAGCCTTCCGCCGATTTCTCCGCGAGGACCAAATTCTTGCGGAAGCTGCCGCTCGGTTTGCCCCCTACCGCTCGTTCCTGGCGCTGCATCTGTGGCGGCTGGTGGACGGGGCGCTCTGAAGGGCGGCTGTCGGGGTTCGAGAAGGCTGGACGATTGTCTCATCTTTCAGTTGTACCCTTTGTGTTATTCTACATGCCCCGCCTGTGTGGAGACGGTCTTGACGGTCAAGGGTACATTCAGTCGTTAGTCGCCTAGATCGCACCGTGGCGCCCGGGGTGAGCTGAGGAGAGTGACGATGACCACGGTCCACCTTGAGCGGCGGGAGCCAGTTCATAACCGGCAGCGCTTCTATACCCTTACCGTGGTCCAGACCCTGTTCGGTTCATGGACGCTCGTTCGGGAATGGGGCCGGATCGGACAGCCGGGCACGGTGCGGGAGAGTTGGTTCGAGACGGAAGGCGAGGCTTGTGAGGCGGGGGAGCAGTGGCGTCAGCGGAAGGAAAGACGAGGCTACCGCGTCGTTGGCGGATAACAGGGGAGGGGACCGAACGATAACAATGATTGTGGAAAATATTCGATGCTCCCGCTTGTGACATAAGCTATAAAATTGTTTGTTGTTTCTTAATAATCGCGATTTCCAAGGGGAGCGGCATGGCGAGAGCCAAGACGGAACCGAAAAAGAACAACAACGGCGCTAATCTCGGGTTTGAGGCCAAGCTGTTTCTGACCGCCGACAAGCTGCGCGGCAACATGGACGCTTCGGAATACAAGCATGTTGCCCTGGGCTTGATCTTCCTCAAATACATTTCCGATGCGTTCGAGGCCAAGCATCGCGCGCTCTTTCAGGACGATCTGGCCGACGCGGAAGACCCCGAGGAATACCTGGCCGAAAACGTCTTCTGGGTTCCCAAGGAAGCGCGTTGGTCCCGCCTTCAGGACAATGCCCGGCAAGCGACCATCGGCAAGAGCATCGACGATGCCATGATTGCTTTGGAGGCCAGCAACGCCTCGCTCAAGGGCGTGCTGCCCAAGGAATACACCCGGCCTGCCCTGAACAAGATCATGCTGGGCGAGCTGATCGACCTGATTAGCGGGATCGCCATGGGTCAGGATGCCGACCGCTCCAAGGATATTCTGGGCCGAGTCTATGAGTATTTTCTGGGCGGCTTTGCCGGGGCCGAAGGCAAGCGGGGTGGAGAATTCTATACGCCCCGTTCCGTGGTGGGCGTGCTGGTCGAGATGCTGGAGCCCTACAAGGGCCGGGTCTATGACCCGTGTTGTGGTTCCGGGGGGATGTTTGTAGTCGGTGGAGTTCATCCGCGCCCACGCCAAGGGCAACGGCGGCAAGGCCAGTGCCGATATCTCAATCTACGGCCAGGAGTTGAAGTAGATCATGTCGCCAACTAATAACTCAGGTCTTCGGGACAATTACACGCGCGGAACCGTGGCGGACTTCTTGAAGGGAAAGATTCAGGATGGTTCGCGGCTCTCGGTAGTTTCTGCATACTTCACAATCTACGCCTACGACGCGCTCAAGGACTACCTCGACCGCATCGACCACCTTGACTTTCTCTTCGGTGAACCCTCCTACGTCAACCGGCTCGACCCGAGCAAGACCGAGAAGAAGGCATTCATTATTGATTCCGACGGACTGGCGCTCTCCAACAGGCTTCAGCAGAAGCGCGTGGCCAAAGAATGCGCTGAATGGATAGAGCAAAAAGTCGATATCAAGACCATCAAGCAGTCGAACCTCCTCCACGGGAAGATGTATCACGTCGCTACGAGTGGAGTGGAGGATGCCATTCTTGGTAGCTCCAATTTTACCGTCCGCGGTCTCGGTCTGGGTGAAGGTGGCAACAACATCGAGTTGAATCTCATCGTCGACAGTAACCGCGATCGCCAGGAGCTGAAGCAGTGGTTTAAGGAGGTCTGGGGCGACGAAAAGTTGGTCAAGGACGTGAAGGAGGATGTCCTGCTGGATCTCCGGAAACTCTACGCGAATCAGCCGCCCCAACTAATTTACTATCTAACGCTCTTCCACCTTTTTCGCGATTACCTCGATGGCACGCGCGACGTCGACGATAACATCCGGCGGGTCGCGCTCCCTGAGACCCGGATCTGGCGCACGCTCTTTACCTTTCAGAAGGACGGCGCCAAGGCGGCCATCAACAAGATTCTTGACTACAACGGCTGCATTCTCGCGGACAGCGTAGGTCTGGGAAAGACCTACACTGCCCTCGCGGTCATCAAGTATTTCGAACAGCGTAACGAGCGCGTCCTGGTACTCTGCCCGAAGAAACTGAGCCGTAACTGGACCATTTACCGCAATCCCAGCTCACTGAATCCATTTTCCGACGACAAGTTCAGGTACGACGTGCTTCATCACACGGACCTTTCGCGCGAGTCAGGCAACGTTAACGGTCTGGAGCTGGACACGCTGAACTGGGGCGCCTACGACCTGGTCGTGATAGATGAGTCCCATAATTTTCGAAACAACAAGCTAGCGACACAACGCCCTGGCGACAAGGAAGAGCGCAGAAGCCGCTACCAGCGGCTCATGGAGGACATCATCTCCATGGGCGTAAAGACCAAGGTGCTGCTGCTTTCGGCCACACCGGTCAACAACCAGTTGGCTGACCTCCGCAACCAGATTTCCTTTATCGCCGGCGGCGACGTGGCCCGCAACGATGTCGCCGATGGAGCATTTTCCGAGAAGCTCAACATCCTGTCGGTCAGGGACACTTCGCGGCAGGCACAGACGCAATTCACCAATTGGGCGAAAAAGCCGCCCGGCCAGCGCAAGACCCGCGAGCTTATCGCAGCCATCGGAGGTGATTTCTTCAAGCTGCTCGACGGCCTCAGCATCGCCCGTTCGCGTAGTCAAATTGCCGCCTATTACGCTGGTGAGATGAAGGAGCTCGGCGGATTCCCTCGTCGTCCGGCGCCAAAGGCTATTCACGCCGCCATCGACTTGGAGCGGCGGTTCCTTTCCTTCGAGCAACTTGACACCGAGATTAGCGCGCTCCGACTGGCTCTATACCATCCCACCAGCTTTCTCCGCGACGACATCCCAGTGGAAGTTCGTGCCGCCTATGAGAACAAGATTCTCGGCGGCTTCACCCAGGAAGGCCGCGAGCGGATCCTCATCGCCATGATGAAGGTCAACTTCCTCAAGCGCCTTGAAAGTTCCGTGGATTCATTCCGACTGACGCTTGAACGCACCATCGCCAAGATTGATCAGTTGGAGGCGCGCATTACCGCATTTGAGAAGCACCTCGATGACAATCCCGACCTCGACTACGATTCGCTGACCCCTGACCAGTTAGAGGACCCTGATTTCGACGAGGAGGACTTCACCATCGGTGGCCGCCGCCGAATTCACCTAGCCCATCTCAAATTGCCAGAATGGCTGAAGGCGGTCCGGAATGACCGCACACAACTTCAGTTTCTGCTTGAGAAAACTCGGTCCGTCACGCCCAAACGCGACGGCAAACTCACCGAACTAAAAGCGTTCATCGAAGCCAAGGTCCGCCAGCCCACCACCAACCGCGACGGCAAAGCGAACCGGAAGGTCCTCGTCTTCACGGCGTTCGCCGACACCGCGCGTTATCTCCACGAGCACCTCGACCCATGGGCACGCAAGGAACTCAAGATCCATACTGGCCTCGTCTGCGGCGACGGGGGTAACGCCGCATCGCTGGGCCGCACTGATTATGACGACATCCTCACCAACTTCTCCCCGATCGCCAAACGCCGCGCTGACCAGGCGCCCCGCTTTTCCAACCAGCGGGAGGAAATTGACCTGCTCATCGCAACCGATTGCATCAGTGAGGGGCAGAATCTTCAGGATTGCGACCAGCTCATCAACTACGACATCCACTGGAATCCCGTGCGCATCATTCAGCGCTTCGGGCGTATTGATCGTATCGGCTCGCGCAACGATTCCGTGCAACTTGTCAATTTCTGGCCCGTCGCCGACCTCGATCATTACCTCGGGCTCAAGTTGCGCGTCGAAGCGCGCATGGCGCTTGCGGACCTCGCCGCCACACAGACCGACAATCTCCTCGATCCTGGTCAGCTCGAAGATCTGATCAAGGAGGATCTGCTCTTTCGTGACCGCCAACTCAAGCGCCTCAAGGACGAAATTCTCGACCTCGAAGACCTCGACGATTCCGTCTCGCTTACTGATTTTTCACTGGACGAGTTTCGCATGGACCTCCTGCGCTATTTGGAGGCAAATCGCGCGGAACTCGAAGGGGCCGGCGAAGGAATCTATGCCGTCGTGCCGCCAAAGTCGGACTTGTTCATTGCGGCGCAGCCGGGTGCGATCTTCTGCCTCCGTCATCGCACCCTATCGCGGAAACCATCGGACCCGTCACGTAAGTCCGGGGACTCCACCAAGCTAAACCCCCTGGCGCCTTACTACCTGGTCTACGTACACGACGATGGCACCGTCCGATTCAGCTTCGCCCAGCCCAAGGAAACCATGCTTCTGCTGCGGGATCTCGCTGCGGGCGAACCGGCTGCCTTCGAAAAGCTTTGTGACCTGTTCGACCAACGTACACAGGACGGCGCCGACATGAGTCACTACGATGGCTTGCTCCGCAAGGCTCTCGCCTCGATCGAACACACTTTCCAACGGCGCGCGGCCGCCTCGCTCCTTTCCGGTCGCGCTGCTTTGCTGCCGAACACTGGTGATGTGCCGACCTCCAGCGGCGACGATTTCGACCTCGTGACCTGGCTGGTCCTCATGGAGACTCAATAGGGCTATGGCTGCCGAAACTGATTTGCGCGAAAGAATTGAAGCAGCCCTCGCTGCCTTCTCGCGTCAACCTATCCGTGAAGCCGCCACCAAGTTCTTGGCCGCACTCGGCTATCGCTCCGACCGCACTCTCAACCTCGGCACCTCCAGCCCGCGCGCATTCCTTGAGTTGGTGAATTCCCACACGGGTAGCACCAGCTTCAATGAATCCAAAGCCCTCTTCTCAGACTGGGCCTCCGCCGACCTCCTGTTTCAGTTCACCGACGAGGAACTCTCCGGCCACGCGAGTCTCTTCAAGGACACCGCCGTCGAGGTCGGTCTGCTCCGCTCCTATCTCTTTTTCGGCATAGAGCTGACCGGCGGTGATTATCCACGGGGCAAACTCACAGGAATTGCACGCCAGATCAACAGCGTCTTCCCCATGCCCGTCATGGTGCTCATCAAGCACCTCACTGACAAGAAGCCCGTTCTTTCTATCGCTGTCATCAACCGTCGTCAGAACAAGCGCGACGCCGCCCGCGACGTCCTTGGCAAGGTCACCATCATCCGTGATGTCTCGCTCACGCAGCCACATCGCGGTCACCTCGATATCCTCGCCTCCTTCGCCGTCCCTAACCTCGTCCACCCTCAGCGGTTGCCGATCACCAACTTCGACACCCTGCACGCTGCTTGGGAGGAGATCTTCAACGTCGAGCTGCTTAACCAACGTTTTTACCGTGAGCTGGCCAACTGGTATTTCTGGGCACTCCCGCAGGTTGAGTTCCCAGCCGACACTGAGAAAGACGACGACAAACGCCGCGCCACCTCACTTATCCGCCTCCTCACACGTCTCATCTTCTGCTGGTTCCTGAAGGAAAAGGGGCTAATCCCCGAGAAACTCTTCGTCGAAGCGGAGCTGCAGCGCATCCTTACCGATCTAGCGCCCGACGCCAGTACCTACCATCAGGCCATTCTGCAAAACTTGTTTTTCGCCACGCTCAACCAGCGGATGGGCAAAGATAGAAACGGCCAGCCGTACCGAGCCTTTGCCCGCGATGAGGGTTTTCCGAAAAACCGTGCCACCTACGGTGTCGACACCCTCTACCGCTATGAAGAGCACTTCCGCAATCCGGACACTGCCCTTGACCAATTCGCCGATGTGCCATTTCTCAATGGCGGCCTCTTCGAGTGCCTGGATCGCATCGAAGACGGCACGAACAAAAAGCTCTATGTCGACGGATTCTCACGGAACAAGAAAAAGCGCCCCCAAGTGCCGAATTGCCTTTTCTTCGGCGAGGAGCGGACAGCCGACCTCTCCGATGCCTACGGCGAACCCAAGCGCAGGAACGAGAAGGTCCGCGGCCTTCTCCGCATCCTGCATTCCTACAAGTTCACGATCATAGAGAACACGCCTATCGACCAGGAAATCGCCCTGGATCCGGAGCTGCTCGGCAAGGTGTTCGAAAATTTACTCGCCTCCTACAACGAGGAAACCAAGACCACCGCTCGAAAGCAAACTGGCTCCTTCTACACCCCGCGCCCCATCGTCGAATACATGGTGGACGAATCACTTAAAGCTCACCTGATGGGCACCCTGACCAGGGCCGGCATGAGCGAGGAGGATGCCCAGGCCGGTCTCGACATTCTCTTTGCCTACACAGAGCGCGACCATGCGTTTCAGGAGCGAGAGGTCGCAGCCCTGCTGGACGCGATCCATACCTGCAAGATACTTGACCCAGCATGCGGGTCGGGCGCCTTCCCGATGGGCATGCTGCACAAGCTTGTCTACATCATCCACAAGCTTGATCCTCAAAACGCCCGCTGGAAGCAGCTTCAGATCGACAGCGCCGCGACGATTCCAGACCCGTCCGCCCGCGACGCCGCTATAAGCGCGATCAAGCGCGACTTCACCGACAACGAACACGACTACGGCCGCAAGCTCTACCTCATCGAGAACTGCCTCTACGGCGTGGATATCCAGGCAATCGCCATCCAGATTTCCAAGCTCCGTTTTTTCATTTCTCTCGTCTGCGATCAGCGAACCAATCGCAGCAAGAAAGAAAACCATGGCATTAGCCCGCTACCCAACCTGGAAACAAAATTCGTTGCGGCCGATGCTCTAATTGGTTTGCCCGAGATGGAGCAGCTGGCGCTCGTGCCCCAGCGCGTATACAAGATCGAGGCTGAAATCGAATCTCTCTACCATAGTCACTTCGCGATCCAGCGCCGCGAACAAAAGCTCGCGATTCAGCGCAAAATCAAGGATCTCCGAAACGAACTTGGAAGACTCCTCACCGAAAGCTTAATGGCCTCCAAAAAGGCCCAGCACGTTGCCGACTGGGATCCTTTCGACCCTCAGGCAAGTGCAGACTTCTTCGATGCCCCATGGATGTTCGGACGGTCTCTGGCCGGTGGATTCGATATCGTATTTGGTAATCCACCATACTTGAACGTAGAGCTTGTAGATTCAGATCGTAAGGCCAATTTCGCCAAGCATTTTCGAACGTTCTACAAGAGGTACGATGTGTTTGGGTTGTTCTTTGAGGCGGCACTGACTCGTTACACCGGCCAAACCGGGGTGGTGTCATTCATTATCCCGCAGCAGATCGCAAACAATTTGTCGTACAAGAAACTTCGCAATCTAATTCTGGAGAACCGATGGCTGCGCGAGGTGCTTTACCTCGGTGACAAGGTGTTCAAAGCCGCCAATAATGACGTGTGCGTTCTGTTTCTTACAAAGTCCGCAAATCGATCAATTCGCTTGGTCAATGCACTCGATTTTGACGAGCGGATTACAACGACGGTTCCACCCGATCACTTTGCGCGCTATGAGAATGTAATCAGTTTCTCGGGTGATGCGCGTGGCGAAAGTATTTTTGAGAAGGTCTTTTCCGGTGACCGCTGGCTTGTCAAGGAAAGATTCTCCGTTTTTCAAGGAATCGTCACTGGTAATAACGCGGCATTTCTCCCAACACCCGAACAGATTCGAGAAGCGAAGATAGAAAAGGCGCTCCTGTACCCAGTTCTACTGGGTCGAGATTTTGAGAGATGGGCTATTCGCAGCACTAATAGGAGAATCATCTATGCCAACTCAGATACAGAGATTCGCAAATTTCCGAACACCGAGAAATGGTTGAATGCGTTCCGAGGCGAGTTGAAACTACGGCGTGAATGTGTGAACGGTGTAATACCGTGGTTTTCCCTTCAGTGGCCGCGCGACCAAGATGAACTTGATCGTGTCCCCAAGATTGTTGTGCAAGGCACGCGCAATCCACGCTTGGCAAACCGCATCGTAGCGACGATTGATGATGAAGGAATCTATGGGACACAGGGGTTGAATTTTATTGTTCCGCGTGACAAGAGTGCTCCTATTCACTTCCTTCTAGGGGTTCTTAACTCCTCGCTAATAAACTACCTGTTCGCAACGAAGTTTCTCAATGTCGCAATTAAAGCGGAATACTTGAAAGGCATCCCGATCCCGAAGATGTTGAAACGCGATGAAGATTCGTTGTCTATATTGGTGCGCTGCATTCTTGCTGCTAAGCGGATCGGCGAAGAAGCTGCAGCCCAATTCATCGAAGACCTGATCGACGCCTGCGTCTTCGAGTGCTACTTCCGAGAGCACATGGAGGAACGCGACCTGTTATTTCTTAACGACCTCGCTCCTCATCTTGCTTCCTACGATCTAAGCGGCAGTGAATCGAAGCAGCGCGAATTTCTGAACCATCTCCATCGTACTCTAAATGCCGCTGCATCGAAAATTCGCAATCGTCTCGTGCGACTGTCCGCCGACAGCCCGGAACTCCTCGCCGTCATCAAAAAGGGGGGCAAAGCGTGAAGTCCCGGCTCCACCGAATTGAGATCCGCAATTTCAAGGCTTTTCGCGAGTTCATCCTCGATCTCAAAGGGCGGCATCTCCTCATTTATGGGCCGAACGGCTCCGGCAAGTCCTCACTGTATTGGGCGCTCTATACCTTCCTCCAAAGCGCCCGCAAGCCTACGCCGGGGGTCGCAAAGTACTTCGATCCTGCGGATCCACAGAATTTGCTCAATCTCCATGAGCAAGGCGAGACGGCCCCGATGCCCGGCGAGATCGCACTTACGCTTCGGGATGCCGCTACTAGGATTGACACCACCTATCGCATCAGCCAAACCACACACGCGACACATCTGCAGCCTGCCATCCTGAAGGGCGACCTCGCCAGCGACTTCATTACCTACCGCTTTTTTTTCGGTTTTTCGCACTTCCGAAACTCGGAGAAGTTCAACCTTTGGCCGCTGTTCGAGAAGGAAATTCTGCCCTTCTGTGTAAGTACCGGCGGAAAGATCCCACTGGATGGCTGGTTGAAGATTCGCGATGGGAAACCCAATCCATACAGTTACTCCGGGCTGGCCGGAACTGACGCCTATGATCGATTTCACCAAAACACCGCAGCGTTCGCGGCGATCCTGCCCGGCATTGTCGACTCGATCAGCATCGAGGCGCAGCGGTTTTATAATGAGCATTTCGCAGCGGACGATCCGGATAATGTCACCCTGAAGGTGGGGGTCACAACGCTTCCTTCGTCAACGGGCAACAACCAGGACAATTTCGTATTCACGATTCCGGTCATCGAGTTCGGCATTCAGATCGGCGGCAACACAGTCACTCGTCCGCAAGCTTTTCTCAACGAGGCCAAGTTGACACAGCTTGCTCTTTCTGTGCGCTTCGCCGCATCGCTCGTCAATCTGAACGAATCCGACCTCAAGCTCCTGGTGCTCGACGACCTCCTCGTCAGCCTCGACATGAGCAACCGAATGAAGGTTGTTGAAATCCTACTGTCCGAGACCTTCGCCAACTACCAGAAGATCATCCTTACCCACGAACTTGGCTTCTTTCATGAATTCCGCCGCAAACTCGGTGCTAGCCACCCGGAATGGTGCTTCCTCCGCCTCGAAGGCGACGCCGCCGCCATGATCGAGGCCAAGAGCGAGAAAACCTATATCCAGAAAGCCGAGGATTACCTCCATGGCCACAATCTCGACGAAGCAGCCCTATGCCTCCGGAAGGCGTGCGAAGACACGGCTAAGCGGTTTACAGACCAGAACAAAGTCATCCCCACCAAGGATTTCGTCGGTCTTTCGGATTCACTTCGCGCCGCTCGCAACAAGGTTCTCGCCGAACTGCCGGTGCAGCTCTACGAGAAGGTGTTGCGCAATACGCCCGACGCATACCGCAACCTTCTGGTCACCTCCAGCGATGACGACATCGAAACCAACACCGCACTGGACAACCCAACCAAGGGGCGCCTCAAGACCAACCGCGAGCGCCTTCGTCGCCTCGTCAGGGACGAACATGTGGAACGCCTCCGCCAAATCACACTCATCGATAAGATCCTCGCGTGCACTGAACGCGTGCTTAATCCCGCCGCCCATTCCGGCATGCCACCCCTCTACGAGAAGGAAGTTCAGGACGCACTAGCATTGATCAAACGACTCGAAGCCACTCTGATGCCTTGAAGTACTTTGCCCGCCTGTGTGTTGTGATTCTGGAACTTCGTGCCGCGCCTCGGACTTCTGCATGGCTGATGTATTGACGCACTGCCGCACGCCTCGTTCGTCGGCTTCGCCGGCACACCGACCGACCTGCAGGGCGCCAACACACGCACGGTGTTCGAGGGCTACACCAGCGTCCACGACCTCCAGCGTGCTGTGTAGGACGGCGCCACTGTGCCGATCTACTACGAGAGCCGGCTGGTCAAGCTGGTGCTGGACGAGGCCGAGCGGCCGAAGATCGAACCTATGGCACCTGGCGGGAACAGGCGCAGGCGGCCATCACCCAACTGGGCGTGGACAAAGCGGTGACCGCTTGCCTACGGCTGGCCGGTGGATCTCAGCGACGACCAGATTCTACGGCGATTACTGAACCTGGCCCGCGTGGGGAGAAGTTCATGAGGGAGCCAGTCTACTTCCAGGCCGGTGAGGTGTTTGGGGTCAACCATCGTTTTGTCCAAAGTCGAGGTTGCGGGACCGCCCACAATTCAAGGGCTTGCGGCGGATCACCCCGTCAACATAAGACAGAATGATACATTTTGTCCAGTCAGGGTGTAGGGGCAAAGTTCAAAGCTCCTGTTTCTCAAGCCAAGCTTTGCGAGAAAAGTTGTAAATTTCCACTGAGTATGGATAGGATAATGCTGATCTATGGTCTGTGAACAATAAGGAACATGTTAACTCATAAGACTTAAAATTTACGTGACCTTAAAGGATGGACAGGGCTAACCAACATGGCTAATACATTGATGAAAAATTCTTTTTCTCCAATAAATAAAGCCCACGCTATTTTGGAGGTGGTTTTTTTTATCCAATTCGCCCCCGATTTTCCAGTGCAGGCAATACGTAAACTGATGGAGGTTGAGCACGAGTTGAAGGAGGAGTTACCAAAAGTTTCTCCTATTAATAGGATAGAAACTACTCTGGAAAGAGGGGAAGATGGTCCAAAAGGTCAATTTATTGAAAGGCCAGTTGGTATAGAACTTCAGAGAATAAGACCAGATGGAAGTGTAGAATGGATGCTCCGAACTACGGAGAATATTATTGCTGTTCATTGCCTTGATTATTCCACATGGGGCGATGTTTGGGGGCGCGCAAGAGAATATTTTCATAAAACATTTGGGAGGATTGAAGGAGAAAGCAATTTTGTTATCTCTATAGGATTAAAATATATTGACCGTTTTCTATATGAGGGCACGAAAGAAGAATATGATTCATCTCTTCTGTTTAAGAAAGATACAGATTTAATTTCTAAAAAATCATTTTTAGCAACTCCTTTATGGCATTGCCATTCTGGTTGGTTTGATGAATCATTTGACGCCGTTGACGCCGTGAAAGGCGATTTATTAAATCAATTAAATGTTGATTCGTCATATGCGAATGTATCTGGACAAAAGCGATATATAACAACGATAGAACATAATGCAATTATTCGGATAGAGGGCCAAGATAATGGGCATCTTCGTTCTATCACTGAAAAAACAGATGCTAAAGATAGCTGCTTAGACCAGTTGATGGATAAATTACATAACACAAATAAAAAGGTGTTATCAAATTTGCTCAGTGAGCAAATGGCTATAAAAATCAACTTGGGTACACCAAAATGAGCTTCCACTGCGAATCAGGAACAGCGGTTTCTCCTTATGGATCATTGAGCCTTGGAGAGATAAAAAAAAGAGATGATCAGAATGAGCTGTTTCCTAATAAGAGCAGCACGCTGTTAGCTTGTTTGTCAACGGCTGTAATATTATTTTCTCCTCAAGTATCACAAATTTATCAGTCAATAACGGCTAACACTGTTGCTAAAGCATCTTTCAAAAACTCAAGACTGGATTTAGAAAGAGCTGATATTATCACCATAGCACGTATTAGAAATTTTGGTGATTATTTAGATGGATGGGATGGTGATGGAGGTAAATCTCCAAGCAAAGCTGCTATATCCGAAGCAGAGAAATTTGCTCGGTTGTTGTCGTTCGATAAAGTTTATACACCACATATTTCCCTTGCGTCTGACGGAGAGATAAATTTACTTTGGATTCTTCATGATTTTAGGCTTGATCTTGGTTTCTATGGTGATGGAACATATTCTTATTATGGTAGAACAGCCGATGGTGAAGAGTTCATGGCTGATGATCAGCCATTTGATAAAGTTCTTCCAGACCAAATTATTCAATTAATTAGGAAGAAAAGTTATTAAAATGTCATATACAGTGAATGATGAATTATGCGTGCAAAGCACTTGGTCACCAGGTGTTGTGAAAAATGAGGAGGTTTTATTACGCACCGTTTTTCATCCGGAGCATGTACTAGACGGGAAAGTGATAGAAACAGCGATCTCATTAACCGATTTAAAATCAAGCGGTTTCAGCGTAGATCGTTTTGAATATGCAGATAGAATAATTCTTCAAAAAAGAATAGAAAGGCTTATAAATAATTCGCCACAACTAAGACACTCTGGATTAATTGCGAACTTTGAGTGTTTTTCAGTAAGAGAATTTTCCGACGAGCTTGATGAGCGGGCGTTCATAGTTATAGATACAGCCGAGAAAGAAAATACTGCACATGCTTCGATATATAGTGCTAAGGAACGAGGCAAATCAGCGCTAAGGAAGCTTAGGGCCTTACTATTGCCATTTCTTCAAGAGCGATCCTCTTTGGAAGAAATTTTTTCATAATTTTTTCGATCTTGGCTGGATGATCTGTGAGCTTTCGTGGACAGCCACAGAGATGAAAACACAGCCATTTAATTGGCGGATCGTGTGATAATCGGCAGTATGAAAACCGCCTTCTCACAGAAGGCGGTAATTTCGTCCACCCCTTTTGCCGCTTTCCAGACCTAAAAGAAACAACAGGTTAGAGCGCCGAAGCCGACCGCGCGAAAGGGAACCTTTTTGCACGGTTCAACGAGCGAATGACGTAAAGTGCATCAGCGCCCATTCGCCCTGCGAAGCAGAGCTTCGAGGCCCAGTTCCAGATCGCTTTTCGCCAGGACCCGCTCAATGGTGCCTTGCTTCAGTTCCTCAGCGAGTTGGAGAATATTCTCCAGGACGGTCCGCAAGCGTTCAAGCTGCCCGTCCAGCCGGTTCAGTTCCCGGCTTTGAGTGCTCGTGGGCCGTTCGTGGCGCCAGCGGGAAAGCTGTTCGGCGAACACCCCGAGAAAATCCCGCTGCTCGGTGTGCAGTTTGATACTGCGTTCCACGGTGGCGTCATCCAAAACATGGGGGCGGTCGCGCACCGCCAACAGGGCGGCATGGTGTTCCTGGCCATCGGCCAGTTCGCCATCGATGAGAGACGCAATGAGCGGCAACGCGGTCAGGGGTTGCCAGTGGGGCGCGGGTGTGTTCGCCAAATCCAATCTCCTCATCTATTTCTGTTCAGATTCACGCGGCCCATTCCCCGCCGCGCAGATGCGGAGCAAAAGGGATGTCGTCATCGAAGTCTGCGCCGCCGGCGGCCAACCCGTCTGGCGTGGTCGGCGAGGTGGCCGGCGGCGTGGGCGCGCGGGGCGTCGCCTCATCCGGGGGGAAGGGAATCGCCGCAACCGCGTCTTGGGCGGTTTCCGGCCCCAGTTGCGCCTCCAACGCCTGGCGCACCGCCTCCAGGCGTTGTTTGCAAATCGCGTAGGCTTGCAGACTTTCCTCGACCAGTGGCACCAGCCGGTCAATGTCCGGTTCAGTTTGGCGGCGCAGGGTCTCGGCGTTGCGCTGCAGCACCTGGAAGGCGTCATTGAAGCTTTCAGGATTCAAAGTCGTCATGGGTGCGCTCCGGCTGGACGGTCAAATGGCCGTCATGGAATTCAAGATCGAGATGGGGGTGCGTTTGGGCGATAGCGCGGGCGGTGACCGGTCGTCCATGGGCGCGCACCAGGGCAAAGCCGCGTTTCAGGGTGCGCTCTGGCCCCAGGCCGAGAATTTCCCCGATGCATTGTTCGGTGGAGCGGTGGGCGCGCTGCAACAGGGCGTCGGCTTCCGGAGGCAGCGCGGCGCGTAGCCAGGCGATCTCGCGGGCGCGCAGGGCCATCCCCGCGCGGGCGTGAGCGGCCAGCGACCCCCAGCGTTCGGCCAGGCGCTGTTGGGCCTGTCGCCATTGTCCTCGGGCCATGTCCAGGGTTGCTTGGTAGGCGGCGGCAAGATCGCGTTCCGCCCGCGCGAGGGCCTGGCCGGTGTCCCGCAGGAGATGCTGGTGATGGCCCTGCAGGGTGTGCTGGGCGATGAGAAGCTGGCGGCGGCTGTCCTCGACTACGGTCCAGTAGGCTTGGCTGACAGCGCGTTCCGCAGCAGTGCATTGCCGAGCCGCGTGATCGCCGATGTCGCGCTGGGCGCGCACGACGGTCTGGCTGGCCTGTTCCATCGCGCGCCGGGCCGTGGCGAGAATCGCCTGGAATGCGGCCTCGGCCTGTTGTGTGCGGGCCTGGATCGTGGATTCAATGCAGTGAATCACCTTCGAGGGTGTGCCCAGGGCGCGGCAGGCCACATCGTCCAGCACGGTTTGATCCTTCTCATGGCCAATGCCGGTCAGCACCGGCACGGGACTCATGCACACTGCCCGCGCCAAGGCTTCCTCGTTGAGCCAATGCAGATCGGCGACGGGACCCCCGCCGCGCAGGATCACCACCGCGTCGATACCGGGCCAGGCGGTCGCTTGCGCGAGCGCCGCGCCCAGACTGGCCTGGGCCGCCGGCCCCTGAAACACTGCCGGGAAATAATGGAATCGGCAGAGGCCGGCGCGCTCCAGTCGGTCGGCTTCCGCCTGGAAATCGCCAAGGCCCGCCGCGCCCTCCGGGCTGATCACCGCGACCTGGAAAAAATCTGTCGGGAACGGCAACTGGCGATTGCGCTCGAAGAGGCCGTCCCGCCGCAGGGCCTCGCGGATCGCCCGCAACTTGACCGCCATTTCGCCCAGGGTGTAACGCGGATCAAGGTCGAGAATCCGTAGTCGCAAGCCGCGACATTCCTGCACTTCGACCTGTGCCTGAACCAATACTTTTAATCCCGCCGTCAGATGGCCGCCGGTCTGGCGCTGGAAGCGGGTCAACAGAGTTTGCGCCGTGGAGCGCCACAGCACCGCGCTGATACGCGCTATTTCGCCCTTGTCTATGCGTTCTACCAGCACCAGATAAACGTGGCCCAAGGCTTTATTAAAATCCGCGCTAGCGATTTCCGCCCGCACCCACACCGGAGAGGCAAAGGCGGGTTGCACCACGCGCTGAATGCGCTGGATCAGTTCCCGCAATGACCAGCTGGGTCGTTCGTCGTCCGGCGTCGGATCGTCTGCCGGTGTGGCGAGTTCTGAGGCACCTGTGGGCAGCCAGCGGGCAAACGGTGCCGGATCGCGCCCGGCTGGAACGTACCACTGGCGCTGTTGGCGATGCCAGCGCGCGCCCAGGCCCTTGGCGGCGTCTTTCTCTGCAAAGGGGACGTTCAGGAAGATTTCGGCGGTCATGGCGCGGCGACCGGACGCTTCTTCAGCAGGGACTCAAGCCGTGGGCTGGAGCAGCGCCGCCAGATCCTGGAGATGTTCAGCCAGTTCCTTGAGCTGGGCGACTGTAGCCGGTTCCACGTTAGGCGGCAGCGAGGCCATGATCTGATCGAGGTCCTGGGCGGCATTGACCAGGGCGGCGCTGACATTGCGCACTTCAGCGGGGGAGGGGTCATTCATAAGATTTCTCCGTGGGTGAATCAATACAGCCTATCAGGGCAGGCTCATCCTGCAAGCGCAAACCACTTGCGATCTTACAGCAGCGGTTCGCTGTCTGGAATTGACCGCTTCGGGAGCCGCCACGTTCTTAACCGTCCGTCGATTCCCCGATCTCTGGCGACGGCACCAGCCACACCTCATCCCGCAACGCTTCATCCTGGGTGGCCGCCAGCAATTGCCGCTGCCGTTCCAGTTCCGCCTTGGCCTCAGCCTCGCTGGCGTACTCGCCTACGCAATAGGTTTCACGAGCAAAGGTATCGTAGCCCATCACGCGCCAGCGGTTCATCGGCATAAACTTTCACACGGTACGCCATCTTTATCCCTGTCGAGCGAGCCTACGCCGCACTGGGTCAGGTAAAACTTCGCCTCTTCACAACTCGCCATCTCCCGGCAGTACCGCTTGCCGCCACATGAGAACCCATCGGCGGCAGGCGCGGCTGGCGCATTTGAAACAGGTGCAACGGGCGGTTTTGCGGACGCTGCCGCCGTCTTACCAAAGATCGCCGCGTAGTCCTCCACAAACCGGTTGCCCCGACCCTGAATCGCTTTGATCCGCCGATTGCGTTCGATCTCCCAAACGTCCGGGGGGTCCATGCGGCTCCATGCGGTGTAGAGTTGCTCGTCTTGGCGGGACAAGTTGAATCGATAAGTATCCGACATATAGAACATTGTTCGGGCGATGTCGCCCATAACACCCTCTGGAGGCTCGGCCCGGCGGATACTTGGATCAACTTCGATATTGCATTGTCCGTAGTTGCGCCTTTCGCCCGCGATCATTCCCCAATTGTAATTTGAGCGGTCGCCGTTGATCTCCCCGACGGCGGGATAGAGATTATGCAAATCATTGTGCGCCGCAACAAAAACCGGGTCACTCTTTTCGCAGCATTTCCGGCCTGGCATCTTCTCGCCGCATACTTTTTCAGGCGCTCGCCAGCATTCGCGGAAATTCCCGAACTGATGGGCCGGAAACACATGCTCGGCTTCGACCCGTTTGGCCCGGTCCGCATTCTTGCGGGGGACCACGCCGCAACTCGTTAGGTCCACTTGGCGGTCAATGTCGTATCGGCAACCGCAGTAAAAAGTTACTCGATGATCGTAGTAGATCTTGTCGTACAGCCATTTTTTGGCGGTGCTGAAGCTGCCGGCGGTGCGGGGCAAGTCACCAACAGCGGGCGCTACCGTGGCCGGTGGCGTGGATTGCGCTGGTGGCTGTGGCTTCTGGGCACCGTCGCAACCGCTGATCAAAACGACTAAGAGCAGTGCAAAAAACCGGGGCGAGGCAGGGCGGGCGGAATTCATGAGGTGCTTCCGGGCAGCTTGATGAAGCTGCGGAGGATAGCAGTTGTCCACAGTAGCGGTGGATAACCCGCGCGGCCTCCCGCCCGAACGCTTGTCCCCACGCCCACTTAACCGCCGGGTCCGTGCGGGTTAAATATTCGGCGTTTCCTTCATTTCCGCAAATCGAAGCGATCAAAATATGATTATTGATCGCCATCGATTGCACAAATGAAGCCCCGCCGGACCGCCGGGCGTGCGGGCCGGCGCGGGCCAAACCCCCGGCGCTCGCGGCGTATGGGCTGGATCGATCAATTGATCGATCAAAATTTTATGATCGATCGATGTAAATTTTAAAAATGAAGCTCAAGCCAGGCCGTCGTTCCGGCGGCGATGCCGATGGCGACGGCGACTCCGGGCGGCGGATCACCGGCCGGACGACCGGGCGCGTTTGAGGGTGACGTGAGTGTCGGTGTGGCTGTTGCCGTACCAATCCGTGGTGGTGCTGCTGTCGATCGTGGTGCTGTGGGGCCTGCCGTCCGCGCCGATCCAGCTCGTGCGCCGGCGCGTGGTCTGCCGGCCGGGGCCTTCATCCCAGGTCTCGACGGTGGTTCGCGGCCGGGTGATCGCCCGATTGCGCCCCGGCGCGTAATAACTGGCGTGCCGATCTTCTTCCACGTACCGGCTGTGGTAGGTGCCATCCGGAGCGTGGCCGCCGTTGCCGCGGTAATCCCGTCGCACGACGGGATTGTATTCCGGGTAATAGCCATGGCCGTTCGGGTAATGGCGATATTCGATGGAGTCGTCATCGTCCGGATCGTAGCCGGGGCCGCGCGCCTGCGCGGGCGCGGGCGCGGACGCAAGCCCCAGCAAGCTGGTCGATAGCACCCATGCGGTGGCCCACATCAAGAGTCTTGGTTTCATCGGTTCGCTCCCGGGTCGATGGGCTTGTAAAGAAGGGATGTCGCGCGCGCAGGGCGAGCGACCCACTATCGCCGTGCGCAAGCCGCTGATCGCACTATAAGGATGGCCAGAGCGGCCTTAATCAAGGCTGAATGCATCCGACGACCCAATTCCCCTCGGCCGGTTGATCCCAACTGGGGAGTGCGCATCCGGCGCGGCGAATATCTTTTTACTCTTGAAGTGAACCATCAATAAATTAAAATTGATGAATGCAAGTTCCCAAGTTGAAGGTGCTGATCGAGGCGGGCGTGGTGCGCGAGGTCGAGGTTCTTCACGACGCGGCGGCGGACGGCTGGACGGTGCGGGTGAGCTACGCCACCCGCGCGGGCGAGCGGATCGAGGTGCTGGAGCGGCAACGCGGCGGGGTGCGGGTGTTCGCCACCCTGGACGCGGTGGCGCGCGGCCTGGCCGGGCTGGGGCTGCCGGCGTTCCGGGTCCACGCCGCCGGCCTGACCGGGGAGGAACCGCCGTGAAGCGCGGTCTGTGGCTCGCGTTGCTGGGCTGGCCGGCGCTGGTCGGCGCCTGGGAGGAAGAACCGGCCATCGCCTTCATCCTGGCCTACAACCCGGTGGTGGTGGCGCAGCGCGACGCCACGGCCGCCTACCGGCCGCCCGGCGGGTTGCGCCGAGTCATGGAACACACCTCGTTCTACGTCCGCGCTGCCTCGGGCACCTCCAGCACCGTCTCGGACGGCGGCGACACCACCACCAGCTCACCGATGACGGTGGGGATTCAAGTCAACATCCCGCTATCTTCCCCGAAGGAACAACGCGAGTTCGCCCAACAAGCGCTGGCCGAAGCCACCCGGATCGACGAAATCCGTGGGCGAGCCTTGACCGACCTGGCCAAGCTGCGCGAGCTGGAAGCCGAGCGCGCCGCCGTCCAGACGCGGTTGGACTTCCACCGGTCCAAGGCCGACTGGCTGCAAGAACGGGTCAAGAAGGGCTACGAGGGCGATGTCGAAAAGCTGTGGGAGGCGGCCCAGAAGCAGAACACCGAAGCCGCCACCGTGCAGCGCCTGGACCTGCTGCTCGCCGCCCAGCGCCGGCAGGTGGCGCACGGGGCCGGGGAGCAGTGGGAACCATTATTTAACTACCTTTCTAATAAAGGAAATTTACCAAGGGACTGAAATAAAACAGGAGGGTAAATGCATGAGAACGATGAATTACGCCGACTGGATGAAAGAAGGGATACGCCGCTTTGGCCCCGATCAGATGGACTGGCGTTTCGTCTGCCCGAGCTGTGGGCATATAGCCAATCTTCAAGATTGGAAGGATGCCGGCGCTTCTTCCAGGCAAGCGGCTTTTTCATGTGTTGGACGTTATCTGAACGATCCAGTCGTTTCTAAAAACACGTTCAAGAATACCGGAGGCCCCTGCGATTATGCAGGCGGTGGACTCATCGGACTGAACCCGGTCGAGATTGTCATGGAGGGTGAGCGGAACACACGGGTCTTCGAGTTCGCCGACGCATGAAGTCCATCACCGGCCTGATCGGCCGCGAGGCCCTGGTGGAACAAATCGCCCGCGAGGCGCGCAAGGGCCGGCATCTGCTGCTGACCGGCCCGGCCGGCATCGGCAAATCCGCCGTGCTGGAGGCGGTCATCGACCGGCTGTTGCTCCGCCAGCAGCGGATCGTGATCCAGGTCAGCGAGCATCAGGCCAAGGGCCAGTTCCTGGAAATCGCCCGGGGCTTGCTGGAAAGCGGCTTGTTGAAACCGTCCGCGCTGGAGCTGGACGCCGGCCTCGATGCCCTGGACCCGGCGGCGCTGGAATGGGCCAAGCTCAAGCGCTCGGTGAATCGCCTCAGCATCCGCGACCTGACCGCCGCCATCGTGCCGGTGCTGCACGCGCAAAAAGACCGGGTGTTGATCGCGGTGGATGATTTGACGGCGGTGACGCCGACCCTGGTGGCGTTCTGGCTGGCGGTGTGCGACGCCGCGCAACTGCTGGCCTGCGCCAGCGCCAAGCGGCCCAACGTGGCCAAGCTGTGGTGGAAGCTGGCCGAGATCGAGATTCCACCGTTGCCGCCCGACCACGCGCGGGCCATCGCCCAAAGCTATCTCCAGCAGACCGGCACCCTGGTCGAATCGCCGGCGCTGTTCGTCGCCCACCTGATCCAGCAGGCCAACGGCAACCCCCAAGCCCTGGCTGATCTGTTGGCCGACGCCAGCAAGGAGCGGGTGGTGGATAAACGGCGCATCCGCGAGATGCGGCACGCCGCCGGGGTCAAGTATCTGGACTTTACCCCGGTGATGATCGTGGCCCTGGCCTCGGTGGTCGGCGCCCGCTATCTGGCCATTGGTACGGGAGACACCGAGCTGTACATCTTCGCCGGGATGATCGCGGCGGTGGTGGTCTCGGTGCGGGTGTTTCTGTTCAAGGGCGCAGGGAAGGCCAATTGAGGCGGTTAACCGGTTTCCCGCTCGTCGCCCGCTTGCGGCGGTTGACCACCGGGCCGGGTCATGATGCGGCGAAAGGCCGCCAGATCGGCGCGGTCGCGCCGTTCGGCGAAAAACGCCGCCGTGTTGAGGGCGGCCAGCTTTTCCGCGACCGCCGTCGCCACCAGTTGATTGAGGCTGACGCCTTCGGCCTTGGCCAGTTGTTCGGCGGCGGCCTTGATCGACCGGGGCAGGCGCAGCGGATAGGTGACCGTGGTGCTCATAGGATAATGCTCCGCAAGGCATCGCTCGGCCTTAACACCTCGATGCCAAACTGAAGGGGGATGTTGCCATAGTCGCGCAGGTTGAACGTGACCAGGACGTCGGCACGGCCGTTGACCGCTGCTTCCAGCACCATTTCATCGGCCGGGTCGCGCAGGCGGGGCCGCCACAGAAAATGGGTTTCCACCGGCTCGATCAGGGCGGCCAGGCCATCCAGAAACACCTGCGCGTCGGCGGCGCTGACGCCGGCGGCCTGCGGGTGTTCGGCCAGGCTGCACACCGCTTCATATTCGATGACCAGCGGCACGTTCGCCACCAGCGTGACGCGACGATCCAGCGCGGCCAGGAGCAAAGCCGCCGACGCACCGGTCGGGCTGCGCAGCGCCGCAACGACCACGTCTGTATCCAATACCATACGCATACCGTATTAAATCACATCTCCGGTGATGTGAAAACCGGATCACAACGGCCACCATGACCCTCGGCATCCATGTCGCCTTTGCCTCCGTGCTCTACCTGGGCGGCGCGACCCTGTTCGGCTACAAACCCGATGTCCTCAGTTGGTTGCTCGCGGCCGGGTTCAGCCTGCTGCCGGACATCGATTTACCCCCCGCCAAGATCGGCCGGCTGTTCTGGTTCGTCTCGGTGCCGCTGGAGCGCCGTTTCGGTCATCGCACCCTGACCCATTCCGCTCTTGGCATCGCCGCCCTGGCGCTGCTGGCTTTGCCGCTGTGGTGGATCGGGCCGCTGTACTTCTGGTGTGTGGTGGGCGGCTACTGGTCGCACCTGTGGATCGACATGCTCAACGTCCGGGGGATCGACCTGTTTTGGCCGGCGTCCGTCCGGGTGGTGACGCCCGGCAACCGGCATTGGCGGCTTCAGGTCGGCAGCAAGGCGGAAATGATCCTGCTGGTGGTATTGATGGCGTTGACGGTGGCGCTATACCCGCTCAGTCACCTCGGTTTTCGCGACGGCCTGCAAGCGTTGTTGCGCAACTTCGACATCGCGCGGGAGCAGTACCAGCGGGTGGCCGGAACCCATTGGTACGATCTGGAGCTGACCGCGACCGACAATCTCACCTTGCAGCCGGTCACGGGGCAATTCCCGGTGGTCGGGGTGTGGCAGAACGGGCTGATTATCGAGCGGGACGGGACGCTCCGGGCGGTCGGGGCCAGCCCGACGAGCCACAATCTCTATCCGCTGAAAGCCCGGCTGATCCAGGGCGAGCCACTGCGCGTGGTGGCGGAACGGGTGGACATGGCGGGCCAGACGCTGCGCGAGCTGCTGAGCCGCATTGATCAGACCCGCCCCTACTTCCTGCTGGGGGAGCTGGAGATCCCGGACGGGCGGGGATCGGCGTTAGCCGGACGCCTGGATAGCATGGATCGCTACGACCCGGCGACCTACCGGGGTGGGATTCTGCAACTGCATTACGCCCGCGCTGCGGAGTTGGGGCCGTGGCTGGATCGGGTGGCGGTGCGGGGCGAGGTGGTAGTGCAGTTTTGGCTCCGGCCGGAGGAGACGGCGGTGACGCTCGGGACGGGGGAGGAACAGGATGTGGAACGGATACCGGAGCAGTTGCGGCGGTTTTTGTGAACGCCGGCCTGACCCGACCCAAAACCGCGCTGGCACGGCCTTGTAGGATAGCGCGGAGCTAAGTGCGCGGTTTTTGGGTCGGGTTTAGGCACTTGTTGGGCTATTATTGCTGCTCTTTCCATTGCTTGAGCGAAATCCCCTTCCCCTGAACTTGCCACTCTAGCGGCCCGTTCACTGAGCAACCCGCAACGAATGCCGCTGCGGCGGAAGGACTTGTGAACAAGACTTCGCGAGTTACCTCTAGCTGTAGCGACCTGCAAACATCCAGCGTCTGGCCTGCATACATCGCCGATTCCGGCCCAGATTAACTGGCACTATCCGGGCTCTCCGACCCACATTGTTCAGCCAACAGCCCGGTTTCGCTGTCAACAGCCTGCAAACATCCTGATTGGCCCAGATTATCTGCAAACCGAGGCGGGGCACATCCACTCTGCCCGTCAGCCATCTACATCCGAAGAATCTTCAGATCCTTTTCGAACCGAACGCCTAAGGTTTGGCAAGCGATGCGTAGAAGGTCCAGCTTCTTGTCGTTGCTCTCGTTGGTGCCGACATACCAACTAGGCGCGAAGACCTCGGTGAACTTCCAAAGCCCTGGCTTCCCTGGATAGACGGCCTCGACGGTGCGAGCCACATAGGGACGTTTTCGACCAAGGGTCTTGACGGCTCGACTGTACCGCTCAGGGAATTCTGGAGCTAACTCAGCGAAATGCCTGAGGATCGAAACCAGCACCTCGTTTCCATTGCGCGCCGCGAATCTCTGGCCCCAGAGTTCGTAGCCAACCTCGGCTCCCACCGGAAGACTCACAGTCGTCGGAGTCCGCGGCGACTGTTGGTGTTCTAGCTGACGCTCCATCTTGCCGAGGGTCCGCGTCAGCTCGGCTACTTGAACGCGCATGCTCCGAATCGTGTCCGACATGTCGATGATGTGCAGTCCTTGGTTAGCTCGCATCTGAATGGCCTCCCTCATAGATTGAAAGTGCCGGAAAATCGTCGCCCGCCGTGATTGTTTGGTGACGATGCTGGCCTCGCAGCAGTCGCCTTTCGGTTTTGCGCGAAGGTCGGTAGACAGTGACGACAGTCTCGCCACCGAGCACCACACGACATCCGCTGAGTCGCTCCAGTTTGCTGATTATGCGTTTGTGCTGTTGGATCTCACGCTCCACGTCCCTCTCCTTGAGGAATATGCTGTCGTCGTCGACAGGGGTTCCGACGGCGACGATGAGCGCGATATCGGATTCGCGGATGCCGCGTTGCTGGGCTCTGGTTTCTGCATGTCGACTCAAGATGGTATTCATGCCTGCCCCCCTGCTTTGTTTTCCTTATTCGTTTCGCTTTCTGGCTCTGTCGCGTGAATATCGATGTTCAGGTCAAGATTTTCCATCATCTTGTCGAAGTTCTCTTTCACCTCCTTGGTCTTGTAGTACTCAGATTTTGCGATGGCCTTTTGCCAGTCGCTCCACCGCTCATAGTCGGCTGCATAAAAGACACACATCCTGATATCCGTCTGGAGGTCCTCCAAGCACTCCAGATGCTCGGAGTACTCGCCGCCGTCGTTGACGGCTCTGAAGTGCTCAATTTTGTATTTGAGCGCAAGGTCGTCGCATTTACCAAGAAGATTGAGAGCTTGAACACCAGCGACGAATATCCGCGCAGTCCGCAGATCAGCAATGTTGTCGGCTACCACCTTGCCGATGGCCTCACCTGCTTCGTCGGGCCGGAACACGACGATTTGATAGTGGTCGCCACTCTTTAGAATCCGGGCGTTGTCCTTCTCCTTCCGAAGCCGGACGATCTCATCTCTTAGCACTCGATGGACTAACGGAAGCAAAAATGCCTCCTTTGCCATGAGAGGAATCCGATCCTCCTTGAGCCATCCAGTCATCGTCGATTCGCCGATGCCCAAGTATCGACACAACTCCTTGCGGCTGAAGGGCTCTTCGCGCTCGATGTGCTCGGCCAACTTGTCCGAATCGAGGTAGTCGTTGCAGAAATCAGAAACCTCTACGGCTCTAAGTTCGAGAAGCTCGGTCAAATTGTTGCGATCAAACAGCATTCGAAGATCCTCCTGTCGCGCCTTCGCCTAACGATATTTATACGCGCATAAATTTCATATTTCAACTTTTTTTTTGCTTTTATTTCGAAATCTACGGACATGGGTCTTCTTGGGCGTGATATTCGTGTCACGGAGAAGGTCTGGGCGCGAAACCCGCAGATTCCAGCTTGCAGAGCTGCAAGATCCGCAGACGGTTTCGAACGCGGTGCATCGCGATGCTGGTCCGAAATAACGAACGTTTTTCCAAACCTATCGCCCAGACCCTCCTCAGCGCCTCGAAAGCCCGCGAAGCCGGTCCGAAAAACCGGTTCTAGCCATCAAGGTCCGGATTTCCTAAGAACCGTCGAGTACGTCGAACCAAACGACCGTCGGACATGATGAGATCACGGATGCTTTTTGAGTATCCTTCGATAGCCATCTTGGCCTTCAAGCGTGGCGCTGGACGTCGACTGCGAGACGATTTCTGCGAGCCAGATGCAATATCGCTAGTGCGGTGCGAACATCTCCCGAAAAGGCCCCAGATACCGCCGCTCGGCTGACCAATCCGCAATCGCAAAGACAACCTGGGCAAATGCTCCACTGTGCCCTTCGAGCGCGGCACGGAAATCGCGGGCGGTCCGCGCTGGATCATGATGGAAGGCACCACAGCCCCAGGCCCCAAGGACCAACGCGGAATAGTCGTAGGCTCGGGCGATCGCCAGCACGCGCTGAATGCGCCGCGCCAAGAGATCGCCGGCGCGCGGCTGCCCGATCTTTGGCGCATAGGGTGCGGCGCAGGTCAGGATGCTGAGCGCCCAAGGCACGTCGAGTGCTGTCCCCGAGTCCTCGCGAAACACTGGGACATCGGGCGAGAGGATCGCCCAGTCCGTGGAATCGGGCTCTACCCGTGCGGCGTGAGCGGCATACATCGGATCGCCTTCCAGCGTGGCGTAGAGCGCACTCGAGCGACACAAGACCTCCTCTTGCGCGCGGGCGCCCGTGAGGAATCCCCCGCCGGGCCGGACGCCATTGGCAAAGTTCAGCGCCAGAACCCGCTCGCCCGACTCCACCAACCGCCGCGCGGCGGCCAGCGTGGTCTCGTTGACGACCTGAACCTGAGTCGGCTGAGCGGCGCGGCGCGTCGGCGATGGCAGCGACTCCTCAGGCGGAATGCTGCGCTTGGCGGCACAGGCTTGAGCCACCGCCGCCCGCCAGTCGACCGTCTGGCCACTGGCCGCGGGATAGACGCCCGTCATGGCCGCGACAACGGCGCTGTGGCCCAGCTCAGCCGCCCGCTCGCGTGAGATCGCCAATACTTCCTGACAGTGGGCCGCGCGTTCCGGTGCATCGAGACCGGGCAGGCAGATGAGCGTATCCATGATGGTCTCCTCGTTTCAGGTGCTGGCTGACAACAGTCAAGCGTCCGCCTTGAACTCGGCGGCGAAGGGGGCCAGGAAGAAGCGTGGCTCTGGCGTCCAGTCGGTGACGGCAAAGACCACTTCCTCGAAGGCGCCGGCCTGCTCCCGCAGGGCGGCGTGGAAGATGGCCGCGATGCGCGCGGGGTCGTTGCCATAGGTTCCGCAGCCCCAGGCGCCCAGCACCAGCGTTGCATATCCATGGGCGCGAGCAATCGCCAGGATTCGCCGGATGCGCGACTGCAGGAGTTCGGCGGACCGCTCTTGGCCGATGGTCGGCGCATAGGGCGCCGCGCAGGTCAGAATGCTCAACCGCCAGGGCCGGTCCCACGGCCGTCCAGCGTCGTCGCGGAAGACCGGCACATCGGGCGAGAGGATTGCCCAGTCCGTGGAATCGGGCTCGGGCCGCGCGGCATGGGCGGCGTACATGGGATCGCCGTCGAGCGTCGCGAAGAGGGCGCTGGAGCGGCAGAGCACGCTTTCCTGGGCGCGATTCCCTTGCAGGAAGTCGCCGCCGGGCTGGATGCCATTGGCGAAATTGAGCGCCAGGACCCGCGCGCCGGTCATGGTCAGGCGCCAGGCGGCGTCGAGGGTCATGGCGTTGATCACGCGCACCCGCGTGGTGGCGAAGGCCGGGGGCGGCGCGGGCGGCAGCGCGGCATCAGGGGGCAGACTCTGCGTCGCCGCCTGGGCCGCCGTCACGGCGGCACGCCAATCCACCGGTTGACCGGCCGCGTTGGCATAGTGACCGGCCTTGATGGCCGCCAGCGCCGATTCGCCCAGCTTCTTCGTGGTGGAGCGCGGCATGTTGCGCAACGCCTGGCCCTGCGCGGCCCGCTCGGCACTGTCGAGGACCGGCAGGTACTGCAGGCGCGGTCGCTGATGGCTCCGCAGACGTGCGCCATCCGGTCCCCGGCCACGCAGCAGCGCTTCCGAGCGACTGATCTGCGCCTTGATCTCACGGGGTGGCAGCGCGGTGCGGTAGCGTTCGGTCTCCGCCTCGAGCGCCGCGGCCAGGGCCAGCGTCTGCGGAGGGTCGCCCGCTTCAGCGCGAATCCGCTGGGCGGCTTTGAGCAGGTGCTCGCGCGCCGGATCGAGCTGGCCCTCGCGGTTCAAGATCACGGCCTCGCGGCGAGCCTGATGGGCCAGATGCTCGGCAAAGCGATGCTCGACCTCCGTGTGACGCGGTTGTGCGTGGCGTGTGGCACTGTCGACCCAGGTCCAGTGGATCGGCGCCTCGGCCAGGCGGCGATCTCCATCGTTGAGGACTACCCTTAGCGGACAGTCGGTGTTCTTGGCCCCCGCCGGGAAGCCCACGCGCAGCAGCAGATCCAGGGTTTGCGACTGGGTCAGGTCGCCCAGATCCAGGCTGAGGGCCTGCTTCGCGGCCGTTCCCGGCCAGGGACCCAGCGCCTCGATCTTCAGATCGGCTTCCCAGGTCAGATTCAGGCGGGTCCGAGCGCTGACGACGGCGCACAGCTCGGCGACGTGGCGACCCATGACCAAGGGGATCGTCTCGGCGTCTGCGATATCCTGGAAGCACCCGCCGCCGGCATCGGCCAACAGGGTGAGCAGCGACTCCGGGTAGGCATCGCCCACGCCGAAGGTGCTGGTCACCACACCGAGCTCACGCAGTGCGCGCGCGTGCATCGCCAGCGTCGCCGGCGCCGTGATGCCCGTGTCGGGTTGACCCGCACTCAGGACCAGGCAGTGCCGCCGCCGCGGCGCATCGCCCTCGGCGCCCACCAATCCGCAGCCGGTCAGCCAGCCTTCACCGAGATTCTTGCCGCAGATTGGATCGCGACCCTCCAAGACGGACGCGACCGCGTGAAGCATCTCCCCGCCAATCGGTGTCAACGGCAGCCGGGTTTCGGCGGCCGCATTGAACGTCACCAGCGCCACACGGTCGCCAGGCCTCATGTGCTCCAGCGCGACCCACACGGCGCGCTCTGCCTGGGTCCACTGGGCGGCCGTCATGGCTTCGGAGGCGTCGAGCACCAGGGCGAGATCCAAGGGGGTGGGCGTCTCGGTGACGCCGGGCGCCTGGAGATGGACCTGCAGGAGTCGCTGACTGTTCCCTTGTCGGCGGATCAGCGCGCGATCGGTCGCCAGCGCCACGCTGAAAGATTTCGGCTCGGCGAGGTCCGGGGATTCGTCGCTGTCCTCGCTTCCGCCAATCCGGAAGGCACAGAGATGGATCAGGCGCCCATCCTTCACCAAGGCGCCACCCGTCAGATGCTTGCCGTCGAAACGCCAGTCCTCGCCTTCCCCGACGGCGGGAAACCGCTCAAAGGCGGTGGCCGCGATGGTGTCGAGCCAGGCGCTGGCGTCAGCCTCGGTCAGCGTCGGTGTCTCGGGGCTCGCATCGAGCGCGTCCAGCGCATAGCTCTCCACCAAGGTGCCCAGGACTGCGGCCAGAGTGGCCGGGCTATCGAACAGATCGAGCCCAAGGAGGCGCCCGTGGAGAGCGAACAGCGCGCCGCATTGACGCGGCTGTGCCACGAACGCCGCTCGGAAGGCATCGAGCGGCTGGCGATGGGTCTCATAGAGTGCGGCGGCGGCACGGGTTCCGGAGCTCACGCCCATGCGTCTCGCGCGCCGCTCGATGTCGCGCCAGACCGCGTCTTGATCGCTCTCACGGGAACCGCGCCGGCGCAGCGATACGTTGACATCGGCGGCCTTGCGCGCCCGTCCGGCGGCGAAATGGGCGCGCTTGGCCCCAGAAAACTCAGCACTGGTGGCGTGCCAGCGTCCGGCTTCGACGCAGGAGACCGGGATGATGATCGTCTGCAGCGCCGGTGCCAGCACCGTGAGGTTGAGGATCCGGTTCTGCCTAGCGCCCACCAGTTCCTCGCCATCGAGGAGCAGCACCGGTCGCGCCCCCTCATTGATGAACTTCAACTCCGGGACGTGGCCCGACTCGGACACCTCGGTGACACGGGCGCTGTGGTCGCTCAGGGCCGCGTCGAGGAGCCGATACGCCGGCTCGTCAGGCCCATCGGCCAAGAGCGGATAAAGGGTCAAGTTCTGATACGAGGTCGGGTTCCCAACGACCACTTCAGACAAACGCTTGGCGATGGCGGACATGGGCAGCTCCTGCTCCTGGGGGTTGATGGGTTCGCTCTGTTGGGACAGTCGGTCGCGGATCAGCGCTCGGCGCCGAAGATCCGCTTTGCCTGCTCCAGCAATTCGTCGAGTCGGCGCTGATCGGCATGGGCCAGCGGCCGGCGCACATGCAGCTCGAGATCCGGATGCAGCGCGATGCGCTCCCAGGTACTGCGCGCGAGGAAGCGCGGACTGGCAGGCACGGGCGGCAAGACGGGACCTGGCGGCACGGCCACGGGCTCCGAGGCACTCACCAAGACCTGGCGCACATACTCCGAGGCCGTCGCCGGGGCGCGGCCCTCGGTGCGCGACGGCGCGGTCAGCGCGGCGGCGACCCCCGCGTCATCGAGCGCCTCCAATTGGGTGCGGATCGCCGCCAAGGGCAGATGGGCCTCCTGCAGGCGACGGATCAGGCGTAACCGGTCGCGGTGACCTGGGCCGTAGGTCGCCGCCGGGCCGCGCCCCGAGGGAGGCGGCAGCAATCCTTCCGCCAAGTAGTAGCGGATCGTGCGCACGTTGATGCCGGTGTCGCGGCTGAGGGTGTTGATGTCGATTGCGTCGTTCATAGCTCAATAATACACTATACAGTGTAACTGTCAACATAGCCGCGAACGCTGGCTAGCTTGGCCAGAGAACTGTGTCTTCAGACGTCAGGGATACAACGGATCACCACGCTTGGGGCAAGAGACTTCAGAGTGCGTGCCGGTAAGCGTGGTGGATGACGCCGTCGGCAGCGACGGGTGGAGTTAGCGGCTCGGCTCGCAGGAAGCTGATTGCACCCTGCCACTGCGCCTTTGGGAGGAGCGGAAATATCCGCTGAGAGATTCATTCCGGCTGCTGAGTTTGGAACCGGCAACATAGGTGTAGAGGACTGAAAGCGAAAACTGTCAGGACTGCAATCAGCGCCGTCAGGACCACATTATTTGCCACTGACCGAAGACCGGCCCTAGCCCCCAGGAGTGCCCCGCCCGCTCACAACCGCCCCACCACCTGCTCCATGCGCTCCTGCTCGACGTGGGTGTAAATCTGGGTGGTACTGATGCTCTCGTGCCCGAGCAGGGCCTTGATGTCCACCAGTTCCGCCCCGGCGTCGAGGAGGTCGGCGGCGTAGGTGCGGCGCAACTTGGGGTAATCCCAACGCAGACACGGGTGGCGAATTCATAGTCGCCGCAGGTAGCTGGAGCATCGACGGCGGCGGTGCCACGATCGCCCCCCTTGGTGGCCTTGGCTCGAGGTCTCCCCGCACCCGCGCGGGCGCCGCGCTCCCGGGTTTTCTTGCGGTCGCCTGACCTCAGGTCTCCCCGCACCCGCGCGGGCGCCGCGCGGGCGGGGCGAAACCGCTGGAGCGGTCATGATTACATCATACGTAACATGTAATTTATTGTTATGCCCGACCCTTCATCGGTTCCGATAACTCTTATTATCGGAACTATTGAAGAGGGCGCCTGGCCCCGAATGGTTTGGTTCCTTATGGGGGTATGTTGTCAGCTCCGGCTTCACCGCTGCCCTGGAGGAAAAATCCGGTTTAACCCCTTCCGTTTCCGGCTCGACCTCTGCGCTGATTCCGGTTTAACCCCTTCCGATTCCGGTTTAACCGCTTCCACGGCTCGACGCCACCGATGAGAAATAAGATCTTGAAAACAGAATGTTAGACATCGGCATGGCGTTGATGATCGGCGTCGATCCGCTTCGCCAGTGATCCTGACCTCGAAGGTTGTTTTGCCTTGCGGTTGCGGAAGCCGTTCAACCGGAATTGTTGATCGCGGAAGGGGTTAAACCGGAATCGGAAGGGGTTTGACCGGACTATGAGCCCTTGTATTCATTGAAAATCTCGAAAAATCCGGTGAAGGCGTTAAGCCGGAACTGAAAGGGAGAATGTGGCGCCTTGCGTTTCCCAATTTCAACGTTTATTCTTTACTAACGTAAATTTATTCTTTACTCCTCGCCATGTTGAACATCAAAAATCCGGAGACGGAAGCGGCGGTTCGCGAACTCGCCGGTCGATTGGGGGCCAGCTTGACCGAAGCGGTCACGGTCGCGGTCCGGCACGAGCTGCGACGGCTGGAAGACGACCGGGCCACCTATCTGCGGCAGGTTGAACAGGCGGCGGCGCGGGTGCGGGCGGTGGCCGCGCCGCCGGCCTGGCTGACCGATGCCGACCTGTACGACGCGGCGGGCCGGCCACGGTGACCGTTCTGGGCGTCGATACCTCGGCGGTCGTGGCCCTGCTCAAGAACGAACCGGGTTGGGAAACGCTGGCGACGCGCCTGCACGCGGCCTCGTCCCGCGTCTTGTCGGTCGCCAATTGGGTGGAATTGAGCCTGGTGGTCGCGGGACGCCACGGCGACGCGACCACCCTGGATTTTTTGGATCGCTTTCTCCAGGCCGCCGCCATCGAACTCCACCCGGTCGATCCACCGCAGGCCCGAATCGCGCGGGAGGCGTTTCTCCGCTTTGGTAAAGGCCGCCACCCGGCCGGCTTGAATTTCGGCGACTGCTTCAGTTACGCCTTGGCCCGGACCTTGGATGCGCCCCTGCTGTTCGTGGGTCACGATTTCAGCCAAACGGATGTGCGGGTGGCGCTGGCCGCCCAGGAGCATGCGGGCCGCTAAGGCGAACGCCTTGGCGCCCACTCATGCGGACATTCACCCCTCACCGTCGCCACCGCCATGCCGTCCGACCCGATGCTTCCCGTTCCCGCCTCGGAAACCTCCAGCGATGGATCCCTCCTCACCCTCAGCCAGCGCCTGAGCGCCCTGCCCGAGGAAGCCGTCTGGCTGGCCAACTTCGTCTCGCCCCGGACCCAGCGGACCTACCAGGCCGCCGTGCAAGGGTTCATCGCCTTTCACGATCTCCGCTCCGCGGACGAGTTGCGGTCGATCGGCCCCAGCCACCTGATCGCCTGGCGCGAGCATCTGATCCAGACCGGCGCCCGCCCCAGGACGGTGCAAAACCGGCTGGCGGCGGTGTCCTCGCTGTTTCGGCACCTGTGCGAACGGCAGGTCGCGGCGCGCAATCCGGTGACCGGGGTCCAGCGCCCCCGGGTCAACGCCAGCCGGGTGGAGGCGGCGGTGCTGACGCCGGAGCAGGTCCGGCGCCTGCTGCACGCGCCGCCGGCGGACACGCTCCAAGGGGTGCGCGACCGAGCGATCCTGCATGTGCTGTTCTACACCGGCTGCCGGGTGTCCGAGGTGACCACGCTCAAGGTACGCGACTTTTTCGAGGACGCCGGCTACTGGGTGCTGGATTTCATCGTCCTGGGGTCAGCTCACGAAATGGAGAAAATCGTACGCTAAGAAGGCGGCAGGCCCTTCGCGGTAGTCGGAATTGCCATTTGATCGTGAACTTCAGTGGGCATGCCGATGATGGACGTCCGGAAAGTGCGGATGCTTATGCACCATCACCTCGTGCCGGTGCGCGTGCTCATGCGGCTCGTCCCCGTCCCACGCGAAATCGTGTTCGTGCTGGTGATGCACGTCGTGCGTGTGCCGATGGCCATGCTGCATCGGCTCATGCACATGTTCGTGCTCGTGATGCTCGGTGAGGTGCAGCCACACACCCCAGCCCATCAGCGCCGCGGCAATCCAGAACGCGATCGAGGTCGACTCGCCCAGCAGAAGCAGCGACACGGCCGCGCCGATGAAGGGTGCGGTCGAGAAGTAGGCGCCGGTGCGCGCTGTGCCCAGACCGCGCAGGGCGAGCACGAAGAGCACGAGGCTGATGCCGTATCCGAGCAGGCCGACGGCCATCGTACCCAACATGGTTGAACCGCTTGGCAGGCTTGCACCGAGGGCGAACGCCAACCCGACGTTGACGGTGCCCGCCACGGCACCCTTCGCGCTTGCGATGAAGATCGCATCCGAGGCCGAGACCCGCCGCGTCAGATTGTTGTCGATTGCCCAGCACAGGCAGCCGGCGGCGATGGCGAGCGGTCCGACCCAGTCGATCACTCCCTCTTCGCCACCCGACCAGGACAGCACGACACCGCCCGCGACGATCGCGAGCATCCCGAGCACGATGCGGCGGTCGGCGTTCTCCTTGAACACGACCCAGGCGATTACGGCGGTCAGCACTGCTTCCAGATTCAGCAACAGGGAAGCCGTCGAACCACTCGTGGAAGTCAGCCCGAACAGCAAGGCGACTGGACCAAGTACTCCGCCAAAGAGGATGGCACCCAATAACCAAGGCCATTCAGTGGATACAAGGCCGGACGGCTTCCAGCCCCGATCCCTCACCAGCCGGACAAGCGTGAGCCCCATGCCGCTGCCCAGATAGAGCAAGCCGGCGAGCAAGACCGGGGAAACCTCGCCGGTCAGCAGCTTCGCGAAAGGGGTGCTGGTGCCGAACAACGCTGCTGCCAACAAGGCGCTCAATACGCTACGGTTCATTGTCTTCGTATTCCGGGTGGTGACCCCATTCCGAAGAATGGGGCCAGGCGACTTACAGCACGCGTTCGATGCTGTCGTAGTCGCCGCTGGTTTTCAGGGTCACTGTCACTTCTGCCCCTGAGCGATTGCGCCAGTACCATCCGTGCTTGCCGTCGAAAGCGGCTTGAAGCGTACCGGCATTCCCGGTCTCGTTTCGGCCCTTGCCGTAGCCATGATAGAAGCCTTTGGGAGCACGGACCGGGTCACCGTGGGTGTCATAATTTACCGGCCCGCCGGCTGTAGACCATTCGTAGGTCACGCTGGCATCCTTGCGCATGGTGAGCTTCACTTCCGCCGCTTCACCCGGTTTCAACTTGACCGTCACCGTGTTCTGCCGTGCCGGCAAGACTTCGGGTGAAGTCGATTCCAATGGCGATACGGCGGCGATGGGCGCAGCAGAGGGCGCGGCGGAGGCGTGATCATGGCCATGATCGTGAGCGTGCGCCTCGGCGGGGGCCGGCGTCGGTTCAATGATTCTTGCAGGCGGCGTCTCAGCGGCAGTTGCCTCGGCGGCAAGTGAAACCTTGATGTCCCCCATCTGGGTCAACCCCAGGGAGCGGCCAATGCCGGTCGGATCGATGCCGTACTCTGCAGGGAGCACGGTGGTAAGCAGCAAGGCCACTGCGACCAGTGCAGCGATGCCAGTAGAACGCAGCAGCTTGCCGGTGCTCGGCAACTCGGCACGGGTCGGAAGATCGGTGTTGTACATGTGTTTAGACTCCGCAGAATTCAGGAAACGAACAGGCCGGTGAGCTGATAACCGATCAGCATGAAACCGGCGCACATCATGGCGACGTTGGCGGTATAGGCGTGACGAAAGAAACCGGCGGTGCGCCGCCAGAATCCCATCGCGATCAGGATCGCGCCCAGTGCGAGCAATTGGCCGATCTCCACGCCGACGTTGAACGCCAGCAGGTTGGGCAGCAGGCCATCGCGGGCAATCTCGAATTCCTGGATCTTCGCCGCCAGGCCGAAGCCATGGAACAGACCGAACACGAGGGTCGCCACCTTGGTGTTCGGCTGCACACCGAACCAGCGCTGGTAGGCCCCAAGGTTGTCGAGCGCCTTGTACACCACGGACAGCCCGATGATCGCGTCGATCACATAGGGGTTCACGTTCACCCCGGCGTAGACGCCGTACAGCATCGTGACCGAGTGTCCGATCGCGAACAGGCTGACGTAGAGTCCGATATCCTTGAGCTTGTAGAGAAAGAAAATCACCCCCGCAAGGAACAGCAGATGGTCGTAGCCGGTGACCATGTGCTTGGCGCCAAGGTAGGTGAAGGGTAGCAGGTGGGTGCCCGAGATCTCCTGAATGTAGCCCTTGTCCCCGTCGGCCACGCCGTGGGCGTGGGCAAAAGCGGTGAAGAGCAGATAGAGCAGTACGCCCGTAATGGCGTGGAGCATCGGCCTGGGGCGCGGCAGCACGGCTGCCCGCCCCAGGCTGGGGGAGGTATAGGTCATGAAAACTCTTCCGATGAAGTTTGCTACGGTGAGCCCCGTATCCTGACAGATGCAGGGCCCGTTACGTCACATCATCGAAAGACGTTTCGGTGGTCTCTCAAGGGAAGAACAGGGCGAGGGATAGACGAGGCGATGCTCGTCGGCATGCCACTGATTGGAGAGTTGCAGCATCGCCACGGTCAGCGCTAGTGGGTCACTTGCTTTGCTTGTCGCCATTATTATTCCTGATTTTTTTGTTAATTTATTGATAATATTTATTATCTTATTTCATTAATAGCGATGTTCAAAGCAAGTGACCCACTAGTGGGCTGCCGCAAAAGTTTTGACAGGTTCGGAAACCTCATCTGGCCCGACCAGATTTTCGGCGGGCTCCAAGGACGGATAGAGGCCAGCAATTCTCATTTTGGCGATGACTCGCTAGAGTAGCCGCCTCCCTTGACTGGAAGTACCTTGATGAGCGTACCGTTTGGTCGCGCCGTCCTGACGTTGGACGACATTACGAAACAAATCCGCCGGACCTTCGAGCAGTTTACCGATCCGCGCCGGGGGAAGAACACCCGTTACACGCTGGTGGACGCGGGGTTGAGCGCCTTCTCGGTGTTCTTCATGCAGAGTCCGTCGTTTTTGGAATACCAGCGCAGCCTGGACCAGCGGGTGGGTAAAAATAACGCGCAGACCCTGTTTGGGGTCCATCAAATCCCGTCGGACAATCAGATTCGCCACTTGCTGGACGCCACCGAACCGGGGCAGGTAACACCGTTGTTTTCCTTTCTGTTCCAGGCGTTGCATCAGGCGGGCGTGGTGGACACTTATCGTTCGGTGAACCAGACCCTGCTGCTGGCCTTCGATGGGGTGCAGTATTTTTCCTCGGCCGCGATTCATTGCCCGCAGTGCGCGGTCCGGCAGCACCCCAACGGCGCGGTGACCTATAGCCATACCGCCCTGACCCCCGTCCTGGTGAAGCCGGGGTTGGACAAAGTCATTCCGCTGGCGCCGGAATTCGTCCGTCCGCAGGACGGCGCGGAGCAGCAAGACTGCGAACTCAACGCCGCCAAGCGCTGGCTGGCCGCATGGGGGGATGACTATAGCCCGTTGAAGATCACCCTCCTGGGCGACGATTTGTACGGCCACGAACCGTTCTGCCGCGAGGCGGTGAACCGGGGCCTTGACTTCATCCTGGTGTGCAAACCCGATTCCCATGCCATCGTCGCTGAGTGGTTGGCGTTTCTGGAGCGGGGCGGCGCCGTCAAAACCGTAGTCCGCCGGCGGTGGACCGGCCAACGGCGCGAGATCGACACCTATCGCTATGTGCAAGCGATTCCCCTGCGCGACGGGGAGGATGCCCTGTTGGTCAACTGGTGTGAGCTCACCACCACCGATGAAAACGGCAACGTGTTGTATCACAACAGCTTTGCCACGTCCTTGGCACTCGATGACCGCCAGGTGCCCGAGGTCGTCGCGGCCGGGCGCAGCCGGTGGAAAATCGAAAACGAAAACAACAACACCCTGAAAACCAAGGGCTACCACTTCGAGCACAACTACGGCCACGGCCAGCGGCATTTGTCGTCGGTGTTGGCCAGCCTCATCATCCTGGCCTTTCTGGTCCATACCGTGCTGGAGTGGATGGACGACCAATACCAATTGCTGCGCCGGAAACTGCCCTCCCGACAACGCTTGTTCGGTGATATCCGCACCTTGACCAGTTACCTGTGTTTCGAAAGCTGGGAAGCCTTGATGGCGTTCATGCTGCAAAGCTTCGAGCCGGCTCCCCTACAACCCGAAACCGGGTGAAATCACCAAAATGAGAATTGCTGGATAGAGGCGCTTGAGTTTGACCCGGGCCACATCGGCACCAAACTGCCAGTGGATTTTGGTTTGGAGTTGGTTGCGCGGGCCTTGCCACGCGGCGATTTCCTCCCGCAAGGTTTCAATGTTTGAAATGCGCCGATCCAAACACTGGCCGGCGAGAACGGCCAACTCGCATTCGGCCATATTAATGGAATGGTCGCCCCTTCCTTGAAACGACATTGATGTGCCAGAGTGGAAATACCGAGCTTATCCACTGACCGAAAGGGGCGACCACGATGAAGATTACGACGATCGGACTGGATTTGGCAAAGAACATATTTCAGGTGCATGGTGTTGACGAACAAGGCCACGTGGTGCTCAAAAAGTCTCTGAAGCGCACAAAGGTCTTGCCGTTTTTCGCCAACTTGGAACCGTGTCGCATCGGCATGGAGGCCTGTGGCGGCGCGCACTATTGGGCGAGGCAATTTGAACGGTTCGGACACACCGTAAAGCTCATGGCCCCGCAGTTCGTGAAACCCTACGTAAAAACCAACAAGAACGACGCGGCGGATGCCGAAGCCATCTGCGAAGCGGTGACCCGGCCGTCGATGCGGTTTGTGCCGATCAAGCCCCCCGAACAGCAGGCGGTGTTGGCACTCCATCGCGCCCGACAAGGCTTCGTCAAGGCGAGAACGGCCCAGGCCAATCAGATCCGGGGACTTTTAACCGAGTTAGGAGTTACGCAGTTGCGGGTAATGTGTAAAGTGGATTAGCCAGATAGGCTTGCACGGCGGATCGGATGATGGTGGTCTTGGCTTCGAACCAACTGATCCCGGCGTGATAGCAATGTCGCTCCAAGCGCAAGAAGGCGCGTAGCGCCAAACCGATGTGATTCCGTTGGGCGCGAGCGGCGCGAACCTGAGCGCGTTCCACGCCACAATACTGTTTGATCCCACGATGATAATGTTCGATGGTCCAGGCATAACCGGCGAAACGGACTCGGGTTAGCGCCGTCATGTTCAGATCGTTCGTGGCCCAGTATTCCTTGTCGCCGTCTGGGGCGACGATCAGGAACAGGCGGATCAAACCATAGCCTTTCAAATGGACGACGGCCCCTTGGGCCTCCGTTTCAACGCGGGCCACCGGGCACAATCCAGTACGGTCGGGATTGACGAGGCGATTGGCTTTCAGTCGGGTCAACCACACCCAGCCGAAGTCTTGAACCTGTTTGATGTTCTCCAAGCTACTGTACCAACTATCAAAAACCACACACTCCGGCATGAAGCCGCGCCCGTGAGCCGCCTCCAGCAGCGCCCGGAAATGATCGTTCTTGGTCAGGGCATCCCCGGCTTTGTCGTAGATCCGGTAGTCCACCGGCACATGACGATCACCGTCGCTCCATAACAAGGTGATGAGATTAATCCCCTCCACAACCGCATGGTGCTTACCCGACCAATGTCGCCGCACCAATTCGATTTTCTTGGCATACGGCTTATCCAGGGTCGAGTCATCGACCACCAACACGCCTCCCTGTCGCTCGACCTGTGGGGCTGCTTCTCGCCACAGCGTCGCCGCATCCGGTTCCTGTCGATGCAACAATCGGGTAAAGGCATCATGCGCCGGCGGGTCGACGGCCTCTGGCTGCACTCGCGCTGCTTCCGTCGCACTGCACACCTTCGGCGTCGCGATCAGAAAATTGATGTAGGCTTCGTCGTCAACTTTGGCTCGGTTCATGATTGCTTTTGTACACGATCTGCAGGCAACTGCGTAACTCCTACGAGTACGGGCTCGTGATCCCACAGGGCATCGGCCAGATCGCCAAACGCCTACCGGTGATTTTGGAAGACGGCGAAAATGCGTTGCCGGAGGTATTCCGGGCGTTGCCGCAACGTCTGGGCGAGCATCTTAAAACCCTGGATCGACAGGTGGAGGAACTGGATGAACAAATCCAGCGATGGCATCGAGAACAGGCCGCCAGCCGCAAGTTGGCCGCGATCCCGGGTATCGGCCCGCTCACGGCGAGCGCCTTGGTGGCCACCATCGGCGATGCTCGACAGTTTGAAAATGGCCGGCAGTTGGCGGCCTGGTTGGGACTGGTTCCCAAGCAGCATTCCAGCGGAGGCAAGCCCACGTTGCTGGGCATTGGCAAGCGCGGCGATACCTATTTGCGGACGCTGCTCATTCACGGTGCGCGCGCGGTCATCCGCGTCGCCAAGCGCCCATCGAATCATGCGGGAAACTGGCTCGCTCAGTTGCTCCATCGACGAAACCCAAATGTGGCGGCGGTGGCCCTGGCCAACAAAAATGCGCGGAGGGTCTGGGCGCTGCTCGCGCACGACCGCGAGTTCCAACCGGACTACGCCCCGGCGGCGATCGGGGTGTAGCCGAACCCTCCATTGAATCCCCGTACTCAACAAAATAGAGAATTCGCTTCACCGATTGCTTGGGCAATCATGACATGATGGCAAGACAGGTCAGACCGTGGCGGGCAGAACCCGATTGGCTCAACGTGCTTCCAGCACGACATATTGATGGTGGAGTCCGCCAGCACATTCCATCAGGGACCGAGGCCAAGCCTCATGAAAAGTCCGAATGTATGGCCGCAATCTTCCTCGTCTCGCCGTCATCGATTGGTGGCTTGTAGCAAACAGGGGCGACCATGTATGAGCCAACTGCCATGCTTGGGGGTGTAGTGAAATTCGAGCTTGCGGGTGATTCGACGAGCTTCCTCCGGGGGAAAGACCCCGTACAGGGCCGCGGGGGTATGGGTGTTGAGATGATCCATGACCAGCCGGATCCGTTCTGCCGTGGGGAAGTACTCATCCACCAGCCGCCGCATTTGCTCGGCAAAGTCGCGTTTGGTCCGCTGGCAAGTGACGTTGACGTGACGCCAGCCGCGCAGAGGCTGGACGAACAGAAACAAATTAGCCGTGCCTTCTCGTTTGTATTCAGAGTCATGGCACGCCGGCTGGCCCGGGCGAGCGGGCAGCGGATGGCGGGTTTCACTCGTCAGTTGCACGGGGCTTTCGTCAAAGCACACTTGGGGGTACCGGGGATCGTCGGGTTCGGCGTACAAGTCCAGGATATCCTCCATATGCCAGATGTAATCGGGACTGACACTGGGAATACACCACTCTTGACGTTGCCAGGGTTTGAGCTCGTTTTTTTCAGCACGCGACGCACGGTATCGGTAGAAATCGTGTCGATTTGCCGTAGTTCGATGAAGCGATCCGCCAGTAGCCGCAAGGTCCACCGATGGCGACCGGCGGGCGGGGTCGTGCAGGCCAAGGCGACCAGAAAGGCCGCCTGTTTGCCGGTCAAAACCGGGGGCGAACCCGACCGAGGCCGCTCGCTTAACGCCGCCGTCAGCCCTTCGTCGACAAACCGTTGGCGGATGCGATGCACGCTTGCAATCCCCAGATGGAGGGTTTGTGCGATGTCCTCATCGCTGACCCCCTCCGTCGCCCGCAGCAAGACGTGGGCACGCCCCACCCGGCGCGCCGTCGTTTTCCCTTTGTGGATCACGTCGAGCAGGGATGCTCGCTCCTCTTCGGTAAGGTCAACCAAGTACTTGTGGGCCACGGGGATTCCTCCTGTTGACCTCACCATGGGGTACCCACCGCTACCTGTCAAAACTTTTGCGGCAGCCCACTAGTGGGTCACTTGCCTTGCTTGTGGCCATTGATAGCTTCCCCTGGATGCGGAATGGGCTGGCGAGAGACGGCTCCTGAGCCACCGAGACCATAGCGCCGTTCTCGCGCCCGTTGGCGGCGGAGCGCACGTTTACCACCCCAAATGAACGGTGTTGGGCGAGCATTCCAGCCGCGCGCGACCGCTTCCAACCACTCCATCAATTGTGCCGGGCTGGCCGGGTGCTGCCCCGCCAAGGCGCGACCCACCAGAATTCGCTGGATGGACTCGGCCATATTCAACCAACTCCCGCTGATCGGTGTGTACAGCGGCATGATGCCGTGCGCCATCAGCCAGCACACGAAAGTGGTGCTTTTATGGCCGGCCAGATTATCCAGGATCAGCAACACCCGTAACGGCGGTAACGCCTCCAGCACGGTGAAACGAACCGACAGCCCTGCCTGCCAGCGTGCCCAGGCAGCGCGATTCGTGGCGGCATCGGGACTCTCATCCAGGGGCGGCAGGGCCGCCATGATCGCCGTTAATTCCTGCTGCAACCAAGGATGTAGCACCGAGTTGGGGGTGTGGGTGACCCCTTTGACCCGCAATTGCCCAGTCGCGGGATGAAACAAGGTCAACAGTTTAACGGTCCCACCCCGAACATACTCATGCGGGTAGCAGGCAGGTTCACCGATCGGTTGCCAACTGGCGCCGGGTTGCGGAATTGCTTGATACGGCCCGGCTTCATCCGCGCACCAGACCGCCAATCCCCAGTGGCTTCCCGCCCGGTAAGCCTGCTCGATCAGTTTTTTTTGGCCTCGGTATCGGGATCGGTCACCGTCACCACGACGGTCTGACCTTCCTTCTTTCGCAGTCGCTGGGCCGTGCCCGTGTCACACCACGACCGATGCTTTTGCCAACTCAAGCCCGCATCGACCAAGACGCGCCAGATCGTATACGTACTGACCTGGGGCAACCCCTGTCGGCGTAATGCCCGTTGCAAGGTCGACAGGGACCACCCCGCCGTCCCATCTCGTTCCCGATCCGGGGGCCGACGCGCTTCCGCCAGAATCCGTTCTCGTTCCTCGGGCGTATAATCGCGCGGGTGGTCACCCCCATGCCGAGGGACCACCGCCGCCAAACCTTCGACATTGAAGCGCGCCACCAAGGCGGCCACCGCATCGCCCGATTGGCGACCCGCCGCCCGTGCGGCATCGGTGTAGTTGCTGCCATCCGCGACCGCCAGCACCGCTTTGGCACGGGCCACTTGGCTGGCCGCAAGGGCTTGGCCTCGACTCAAACGCATCAGTTGTTGACGCTCCTCTTCCAGGAGCGGGCGCAGCGGGTTCTTGGGACGGCGGGACATGGCCACCTCCTTCTTTGCTATCGACTAATAGCTTACTCCCTCTTGATCATCAATGGCCACAAGCAAGGCAAGTGACCCACTAGTGCTTCACCCGCTCTGAATTGACGGATAGAGGCGTTTGAGTTTGATGCGCGCATCGGGGGTGGTAAAGCGCCAGTTCACCGATCGGGGATCGGCGTTACGGGCCTGTTCCCAGGCAGCGACCTCGTGGGTCAGGGTATCGGCGTCGGGGATGCGGCGATCCAGGCACTGCCGGCTCAGGACGCTGAGTTCGATCTCGGCCATGTTCAACCAGCTCCCATGCTTGGGGGTGTGATGAATCTCCAGCCGTTCGACCAGGGACCGGGCCAGGGTCGGCTCGAAAGCCTCGTACAGGGCGGCGGGCTTGTGGGTGTTCAGATTGTCCATCACCAAGACCACTTTCTCGGCGTGGGGATAGCGGACCTCCAGCAGGTCGCGAACCTCGTGGGCGAAGTCCACGGCGGTGCGCTGCTCGGTCACGGTCGCGTGGCGCTGCCCGACCAGCGGCTCGCAGGTGAGGAACAGGTTCGCGGTCCCCTGACGTTCGTATTCGTAATCCACCCGTTCCGGGTGGCCCGGTCGGGCTGGGATCGGGAGGCGGGTCTCCGCCACCAATTGCTTGCTGAGCTCGTCCAGACAGACCACCGGTCGGGCCGGGTCGTAGGGTCGGGTATAGACGTCCAGCACGTCCTCCATGGCACACACGAATTCGGCGTTGGCCTGGGGCGGGATCACCCACTGTTGGCGCAGCCACGGCTTGAGTTCGTTTTTTTGAGCGTCATGCGCACGCATTCCGGGCTGATCGAATCGATCACGTCCAGCTCGACCAACCGGTCGGCCAACAACCGCAAGGTCCAGCTCGTCCGCCCTTCCGGGGGCGCGCCGCAGGCCAGCGCGATCAGTCGGGCTTCCTGGGCGCCGTCGAGCTTGCGATACTGCCGGCCGGTGGGCTTTTTCCGAAACAGCGCCGCCGTCAGCCCGTCCTCCACGAATGCCTGGCGGACCCGGTACACCGTCGAGGCCCCACACTCCACCGCCTCGGCGATCCGGTCGTCGTCCCAGCCCGGTCCGTTCGCCCCGGCATCGGCCTTGAGCAAAATCCGGGCGTGGATCAGCACGGACGCCGCCCGTTTCCCGGTGCGGATCAGTTCCTCCAGCTCGGCGCGCTCTTCATCGGTCAGACGGACGATGTGTTTGGGCAACGGCATGATCAGGCTCCAGGTCGGGGATACCCCTCCAGGAAAACCCAGGCGCTGTTTAAAGTCAACTAAGGTCGGGTGGAACACTAGGTCGGGACACGGCGGACATGATCGCGCTGATCAAGGAATTCGACGGGCTGGGGGTCTCCATCCGCTTTCTGGACGACGGTATCAGCACCGAAGGTGCGGCGGGCCGAATGGTGGTGACCATTCTGTCGGCTGTGGCCCAAGCGGAACGCCAGCGCATCCTCGAACGCACCAACGAGGGCCGCGCCGAGGCCAAGGCCAGGGGGGCGAGATTCGGCCGCCCCCGAGCCATCGACAGGCGCACGCTCCGGGTGTTGCGCGAACAGGGCCTCGGGGCCACGGACATCGCCAGGCGAATGGGTATCGGACGGTCGACGGTGTACAAGCTGCTGAACGAAACCGATGGGTGACCGCCGATACCCCTCGATTTTCTATCGGGGCTCGCTTAGCGTACGTTTCTGTACCGTTGGATTTCAAACCCCAATGACGCCTTCCCAGTTTGGCACCGTGATGCCGCAGTCGGTAGGCGCGTCCATGTCATTAGAACCCAGCAGGGTATGGTCGGGAATCGGCAGCGCCAGACCCATCAACTGGACGATCGAACCGGCCAACCCTTCGACCATCCGATAGGGCAGGTCGAACATCGCCTTCAGCGTCAACAACGCTTGAATGGCCGTGTCCGAGTACTGAGGGTACCGACCAGATTCGTGTAAAAATATGCTCTAGTGATCCACTGCCAGCGACATAGAGCCTAGACTAACAAAATGGAGGTCATCTTAGATGAATATTGACTACAAAATAAACTGAAAAATATAGTCAATATCAGGTAAATAAAATTGCCTTTATGCCTTTCCGTAGCCACTACCTAGCTTAGAGCATATTTTTACACGAATCTGGTCGGTACCCTTACTGGAACGGTGCCCCCCGCTGGCCGGTCGGGACCGGCCGCCAGCGGTCTTGCAAAAACGCTTCGTCGAACCCGATCGTCAAACGACCTCGACGCACCAGGGCGCGGTCATGCTCGGGCCAGTTCGTCACCCGATACTGGACTTTTTGGGGGGCGGCTTCCGTCGCGGGGGTGGTGTGCGCGGTCATGACGACTTCTCCGTTCGGGGGTCCTTAACCACTTTGACCATCCCAGAGCCTATTTATGCACCAATGCCCTATAGAATTGGAAATGGAATTAGGTGCAACTCACCGAATATATTTTTCTGGATCTCTCTCGAACTCGGCTTGGCACATTGGACAACAGAGTAGATAATCTTGACCCTGATAGCTGACTACAATGTGGGCTTTATTACGGTTGATCCGTTTGCCACACACTGGGTCTTTGTTGAAATCCATATTGGACTGTTGTTTTCCTTTGGATTGTTGTGTCTTCATTTGGGATCGCTCCGGGTTTTCATGCGTCAAATTAACGATCACGCTGCACGTGGGGTTACTCTATCGTGGTTGCGGATCTTCGGAATAAATCGCGGGGTGCGAGCTGTGTAGCGTTGGTATTCATCGCCAAATACCGCAGCGACTTCCCGCTCCTCCCGCAATGCCAGGCGCCAATACATGACGACGAGAATGGGAAACATGATCATCGTGGGAAGCGTGGGCCATTGCAGCAAGAACCCAACCATGACCAGCACAAAGGCTGAATATTGCGGATGACGAAGCCGGACATACACGCCGGTAGTAGCCAGCGTGCTTGACTGTTGAGCGGCGTAAAGCACCTTCCAGGCCGCTGCCAATAAGATCAATCCGCCTGCGATAAACACGCTACTTAGGATATGCAAGCCATTGAAGTGTGGATCACCCCTAAGATCCAGGACGGTCGAAAGCAGATGACCGGCATTGTGGGAGAAAATGTCGATGTTCGGATTAAGCTGACCCAGCCAGCCTGATAACAGATAGAGGGTCAAGGGAAAGCCGTACATCTCCGTGAACAAGGCGATGAGAAATGCACTGAATGTTCCGAAAGTACGCCAGTCCCGTTGGGTCTTCGGTTTCGTGAAGCTGAAGACAAAAATCATAAAGATTAGCGAATTGATGATAACCAGTGACCACAGGCCGTAGGCCGATGTTGAAGCGTGCATCAGCGCTCTCCAGAATGAGGAAGTGAGTGCCGGCGTCCTCCGCCGTGCTTACCGTGCATAAAGACATGCATCAATAGACAGGCAAGCAACAAAAAAATCCAGGGCAGAAACTCCACGACGTGCGCACGATGTTCCATGAACAGGAAATAACCGATGATGATTAGAAATCCAATCAATACCCAATGAGTTTTGGATGACGCACGAGCATTGTCTTCTTGGGGTTCATGCTCGGTTTGAGCCTCATGTCGTGTGTTCAGGTCAGAGATCTTTGAGAGCTTATTGATGTCATTCATGACTTAAACCTCATAACGTCATCTTGATGAATAGCGCCCTGAAGGATTTCAGGGCGCTCCGTAATCACAACCGCACCCGATTCAGGCGCAGGGCGTTGAACACCACCGACACCGAACTGAAACTCATGGCGGTCGCCGCGATGATCGGCGACAACAGGATGCCGAAGACGGGATACAGCACGCCCGCCGCCACCGGCACGCCGAGGGCGTTGTAAACGAAGGCGAAGAACAGGTTTTGGCGGATATTGCGCATGGTCGCGCGGCTCAGTTGTCGAGCGCGAACGATGCCGTTCAAGTCACCCTTGACCAGGGTCACGCCAGCGCTTTCCATGGCCACGTCGGTGCCGGTGCCCATCGCAATACCGACCTGAGCTTGCGCCAGGGCCGGGGCGTCGTTGACGCCGTCGCCGGCCATCGCGACCCGCCGGCCCTCTTTCTGCAACGCTTTAATCTTCTCTGCCTTCTGATCCGGTAGTACCCCGGCGATGACTTGATCCAAACCAAGTGTCTTCGCCACGGCCTGAGCGGTAGTTGCACTATCGCCGGTCAACATGACGATGTTCAGTCCCTCCGCGTGGAGCGCCTGGATGGCGCTGGGCGTGGTTGGCTTGATGGGGTCGGCGACCCCTATCAAGCCCGCGGCCTGACCGTCTACCGTCACGAACATCACGGTCTGGCCATCGGCCCGCAGCTTTTCCGCCTCGTCCGCCAGCGTGCCCGGATCGATATGCAACGCCGTCAGCAACGCGCGGTTGCCCAAGGCCACCTGACGATCATCGACTTGGCCCATCACCCCCTTGCCGGTCACCGATTCGAAGTGTTCGGCTTGACCGAGCGTGATGCCCCGCTCCTGAGTACCGCCGACGATGGCGGCGGCCAGCGGATGCTCGCTGCCTCGTTCCAGGGTCGCGGCCAGCCGAAGCAGAGTCGCCTCGTCCAGATGGGGTCCGGCCACGACCGACACCAGCTTGGGTTTGCCCTCGGTCAGGGTGCCGGTTTTGTCCACCACTAGGGTGTCGATCTGGCGCATCATTTCGATGGCCTCGGCGTTTTTGAACAACACGCCGACCGTGGCGCCCTTGCCGGTCGCGGTCATGATCGACATGGGGGTCGCCAGACCCAGCGCGCAAGGACAGGCAATAATGAGCACCGCCACGGCGTTGATGATGGCGTAGGCCATGGCCGGGGGCGGTCCGAGAATCGCCCAGACGATGAAGGTGAGCACGGCAATGGCAACCACAACCGGTACAAAGTAGCCGGCGACCAGATCGGCCAGCTTCTGGATGGGCGCGCGGCTGCGCTGAGCTTGCGCCACCATGTGCACGATTTGGGACAGCAAGGTATCGGCGCCGACCCGTTGCGCTTCCATGACCAGGCCGCCGGTGCCGTTCACCGTGGCGCCGATGACCGGATCGCCGGGATTTTTCTCGATCGGTATCGACTCGCCGGTGACCATGGACTCATCGACGCTGCTGTGACCTTCCCGCACGACCCCATCCACCGGCACTTTTTCGCCGGGGCGGACCCGCAGCCGGTCACCGAGATGAATTTGATCCAGCGGCACATCTTCGTCGCTGTCGTCGTCGTTGATTCGGCGGGCGGTTTTCGGCGCCAAGCCCAACAAGGCCTTGATGGCGGCGCCGGTTCGGTGGCGCGCTCGCAGCTCCATCACCTGACCCAGCAGGACCAGGGTCACGATCACCGCGGCGGCTTCAAAATACACCGCCACTTCGCCGTGGGCGTCGCGAAACGAGGCGGGAAAAATGTCCGGAAACAAGACGGCGATGATGCTGTAGACATACGCCACCCCCACGCCCAAACCAATCAGGGTGAACATGTTGAGGCTGCGATTGATGAGGGACTGCCAGCCCCGTTCGAAAAACGGCCAGCCGCCCCACAGCACCACCGGCGTGGCCAACGTCAGTTCCAGCCAGCCCATGGCGCGGGGCGAGCCCAACCAGGCGAAGGAGACGCCCGGTATGAATTCACCCATGGCGATGATCACCAAGGGAATCGTCAACACGGCGCTGATCCAGAAGCGCCGGGTCATGTCCTTGAGTTCCGGGTTTTCCTCTTCTTCGAGAGTCACCGTCCGGGGTTCCAAGGCCATGCCGCACTTGGGGCAATTGCCTGGCTCGTCCCGAACGATCTCCGGGTGCATGGGGCAGGTATACTCGGTCCTGGTTGCGGACGCGGGTATCCCTTCCGGCTCCAGGGCCATGCCGCATTTCGGGCAACTGCCCGGTCCTTCCCGACGGATCTCCGGATGCATCGGGCAGGTGTGGATCGTACCCCCCGAAGCGGGCTTGGTCGGCTTTGCCGGATGAACCGCGGCGGGATCGGGGGAGTGCGCGGGGCGATGCTCGTGTTTGCAATGTTCGTGACTATTCATGAGGCATCCTCCTGGTCAATGAAGGCTTGATGAGCTACGTTTACGTCCGTACCCGAGTACGGAGTCAAGCATGAAAAAAGCGGCTTCACTAACGGTTGGCGAACTGGCGAAAACCGCCGAGGTCCATGTCGAGACCGTGCGCTACTACCAGCGCCGCGGCTTGCTGGCGATGCCGGAGCGCCAGTACGGGGCCATTCGCCGCTATACGGTCGCCGACCGCGACCGGCTACGATTTATCCGCCGGGCGCAACGTTTGGGCTTTACGCTGGAAGAGATCGCCCAGTTGCTCGCGTTGGACGCCATCCACGACCGGGACCGGGCGCGCGCCCTGGCCGAGGCCAAGGTCGCCGATCTCGATACCCGTATCGCCGATCTGCGGGCCATGCGCCGCGTGCTGGTCGAGCGGATCGAGCACTGCGCCCACGGCCAGCCCGCCGAACCTTGTCCCATCCTCGATGCCTTTCAACATGAACTGACCGAGTTGTCCACGCTGGAACCATGAAGGAGTGCTGATGCCCCCGCGTCTGCTGGTCATCGATGACGATGCCGCGCTCAATCTCGCGTTGTGCGCGCATTTCGAGGATCGTGGCTGGCGGGTCACCGGCGTGCACGATTGCGCCGCCGGTTTGGCCGCGACGACCGGGGCGGCCTTCGATGTGGTTCTGCTCGATGTGCAATTGCCGGACGGCGAGGGGGTCGAGTTGCTGGGCCGCTTGCTCAAGCTCGATCCCGACCTGCCGGTGATCCTGATCACCGGCGGGCGCGATATCGAACGCGCCATGCAGGCCATCGCCGCCGGCGCTTTCGACTGGCTGTCCAAGCCGTTCGAACCCGCCGAGTTGGAGCGACTGGTGGATCGCGCCCATGCCGCCCGCCAGGCCACCGTCGCCGATGTGGCCGAAACCGACGACGCTGCGCCGCCGCGAACCCTGGTGGGCGAGAGTCGGGCGCTGCTGGAAATCGGCAAGACCCTGGCCCGGGTGGCGCCCAGCGATACCCGGGTGTTGATCACCGGTGAAAGCGGTACCGGCAAGGAAGTGATCGCGCGGCTGGTGCATACCTACAGCGGTCGGCGTGGTCCGTTTGTCGCCGTCAATTGCGCCGCGCTGGTCGAAACCCTGCTCGAATCGGAACTGTTCGGACACGAACGCGGGGCCTTTACCGGCGCGCACGCCGCCAAGCCCGGCAAGTTCGAACAGGCCGCCGAGGGGACGCTGTTTCTCGACGAAGTCGGCGAACTGCCGCCGACCATGCAGGCCAAGTTGCTGCGCGTCTTGCAGGAAGGCGTGTTCGAACGGGTGGGCGGCACGCAGACGCTGCACACCCGCGCCCGGATTGTCGCCGCGACCAACCGGGATTTGCTGGCGGAAGTCGCCGCCGGGCGGTTTCGCGAAGATCTGTTGTACCGGCTGGCGGTGATTACGCTGCATGTCCCGCCGCTGCGCGAGCGGCGCGAGGATATCCCGCCGTTGGCCCGCCATCTGCTGGCCCGCGCCGGCCGGCGGCTCGGCCAGGCGGCGGTGACGCTGGCGCCGGACGCCGAGGCGCGACTGCGGGCGCGGGACTGGCCGGGCAACGTGCGCGAACTCGACAATGTGCTCGCCCGCGCCCTGTTGCATGCTCGCGGCCCGGTGCTGACGGCGGATTTGCTGGACGGTCCGGCCGGCGTGCCGCCGGCCGACGCCACGCCGGCCGATGCTTTCCGCGATCCCGGCGGTCGGCTTTACTCGCTTGACGAGCTGGAGGCGATGC
>Ga0209607_1000165_pt1 | contig 58648 bp, 55 predicted proteins | sample AD_UKC117_MetaG_FD_184413 | JGI IMG/M metagenome (GOLD analysis project Ga0209607, IMG submission 184413) | Active sludge microbial communities of municipal wastewater-treating anaerobic digesters from Hong Kong - AD_UKC117_MetaG (SPAdes)... | ecosystem: Engineered > Bioreactor > Anaerobic >... | reverse complement strand
ATTTTTAAGAGCGAGTTCCCACCGGGCGTGAAGGTGGGCGGCCGCCTGCAGGGGCCGGGCCCCGACGGCCAGCCCGTGCTCTACAACGTGGTCAAGATCAAGGGCCCCGAGGTGCACCTGGACGCCAACCCCCCGCTGGCCGGCCAGGCGATCCGCTTCACGGCCACCGTGAAAGCCGTACGCCCCGCCACCGCCGAGGAACTGGCGCACGGCCACGTGCACGGCGACCACGGGCACCATCACTGAGCCGTAAAGGCTGCGCCCGCGGGCGCATCCCGCGCCGGCGTGCACCCGCTGCGGCGGCATGCGCCGCGGTGAACACGATCACCGAACACTTCAAAATTCATAGCTGGCTGCGCCCGCCGGGCGCCGATGAGGAGACGAAATGACCCAAAAAATCACATTCCCCTTTCGCTCGCGCCGCCGCGCGGCGGGCGCCCTGCTGGGCCTGGCGCTGGCGGCGGGCGCCGGGCTGGCGCACGCGGCCTGGCCGGCCGACAAACCCATTCGCCTGATCGTGCCCTTCCCGCCCGGGCAGGCCACCGACATCTTCGCCCGCGCACTGGCCGAGCCGCTGGGCAAGCGCCTGGGCCAGAGCGTGGTGGTGGAGAACAAGGCCGGCGCCGGCAGCAATATTGGCAGCGAGTTCGTGGCCCGCTCCGCACCCGACGGCTATACGCTGCTGGTGGCCGGCAGCGCCATGGCGGTGAACCAGACGCTGTACCGGAAGGTCGGCTTCGACCCGACCAAGGATCTGGTGGGCATCTCGCTGATCGCCAAGGTGCCGCTGGTGTTCCTGGCCACGCCGTCGTCCGGCATCAAGACCATTCCCGAGCTGCTGGCTGCCGCGCGCAAGGAGCCCGGCCAGCTGAACTACGCCAGCGCCGGCATCGGCGGCACGCAGCACCTCTCCGCCGAAATGCTGAAGTCGCAGGCGCACGTGTTCATCACCCACATCCCCTACCGCGGCAGCGGCCCGGCGCAGGCCGATTTCCTGGGCGGGCAGATCCCGCTGATGGTCGATTCGGTGACGGCCGCGCTGCCGCACATCCAGGCCGGCAAGGCAGTGGCGCTGGCGGTGACCTCGGCCACGCGCTCGGCCCAGCTGCCCGACGTGCCGGCGGTGCGCGAAAGCGGGCCGAAGGAACTGCGCAATTTCGAGGCCGTGGGCTGGCTCGGCCTGATGGCGCCCAAAGGCACGCCGCCCGAGGTGGTGCAGCGCCTGAACACCGAGGTGGTGGCGCTGCTCAAGGCCGACCCGCTGGCCAGGTTCATCCGCGACCGCGGCTCCGAACCCGCGCCCACCTCGCCGGCCGAGTTCGATGCCTTCGTGGCCAGCGAGATCAGGAAGTGGGGCGCCGTGGTGCGCAGCTCCGGCGCCACCGTGGACTGATCCCGGCTCGCCCGCAGGAATTCAGGCCGTTCACGCTGGGCCTGTCGAAGCGCCGCGCACGGCTTCGACGGGCCTGTCCAGAGACAGCCGAAGGGCTCTCCACCCGGACGGCTCCCATGCAACGAACGCGCCCCGCGGTCGCCCCGGCGGCAGGCCGCGCGCCGGCGTTGCGCTAGATTCGGCCCATGCCTTCCACCGCGAACGACGCCCACGCCGGCAGCACCGGCACGCGCCTGGCGTGGCTGATGCTGATCGCGCTGTCGACCGGCTTCACGCTCAGCCAGGCGTTCCGCACGGTGGCGGCCATCATGGGCCCGCCGCTGGCGCAGGAGCTGGGGCTGTCCAAGCAGCAGCTCGGGCTGTGGGCGGCCACCTTCCACTTCTCGTTCGGGCTGATGCAGCTGATCTTCGGCGTGTCGATCGACCTGTGGGGCGTGCGGCGCACCATCCTGGCGGCGTTCCCGATGGCGGTGCTGGGCGCCGTGGTGTCGGCGCTGGCGCCCAGCTTCGGGGTGCTGCTGCTGGGCCAGGCCATGATCGGCACCGGCTGCTCGCCCGCCTTCCTGGTGTGCACGGTGTTCATCGCGCGGCACTTCAGCGCCGACCGCTTTACCGCCACCTCGGGCGTGGTGATGAGCGTGAGCGGCCTGGGCGTGCTGCTCACCGCCACGCCGCTGGCGGCGCTGATCGAGGCCACGTCGTGGCGCTGGTCCTACGGCGCGCTGGCGCTGCTGGGCGTGGCGGCGTGGATGGCGATCTTCCTGCGCGTGCGCGACGCCGCGTCCGAGCCCGCCCCTGAAGCGGCGACGCAGGAACGCCAGAGCGTCTGGCAGGCCATGGGCGGTCTGCTGCAGCTGTTCCGGCTGCCGCACACGGCCGGGCTGGTGGCCTACGCGCTGGTGGCGTATGCCGGCTTCATCACGCTGCGCGGGCTGTGGCTGGGGCCGATCCTGATCGAGCGGCACGGCCTGTCGCTGGTGCAGAGCGGCAACGTGGCGCTGCTGATGACGCTGGGCAGCATGGTCAGCCCGGCGGTGTTCGGCCGGCTCGACCCGGGCGGCGAGCGCCGCGTGCGCTGGCTGATCGGCTTCTCGCTCACGGCCGGGCTGCTGCTGCTGGCCATGGCCTTCGCGCGCAGCCTGTGGCTGGACGTGGCGCTGCCCATCGTCTACGGCGCGCTGTCGGGTTACGGGCTGCTGCAGTACGGCTACGTGTACGGCGCCTACCCGGCGGCGGCGCGCGGGCGCGCGCTGTCGCTGTTCACCATGGCCATGTTCCTGGGCGTGTCGCTGATGCAGTGGGTCAGCGGCGTGGCCGCCACCGCCGCCAAGTCGTTCGGCTTCGAGCCCTTTGCCGGCGCGCTGGCCACCATGGCGCTGATGCTGGCGGCCGGTGGCGTGGGGTTCTGGCTGCTCCCGCGTGCGGAAACAGGGACACCCCCCTGAGCGGCTGACGCCGCTTCCCCCCTCTCTCTTCGGGAGGGGGGACAACGCCAGTGCTCGGTGCAAGCCCGAGCACGGCGTTCGCTGGCGTCGCCTGCTCCGCGGCGATTGGGAGCGACCGCTGCAGACCACGTCCGTGATCGGTCGCGCGGAGCCCTTGCAAGCCTGGGCGTTCGACCGCCTCGCCGGACAGGCCCTGCACAACCGTTACACCCCGCCGCCGGTGCGGCGGCATACTGGGGCCATGCAAGCAACCAAGGTCCCTGCATGAAGCAGTTCACCACCTGGATCGCCGCCACCGCCCTGGCCATGCTGCTGGGCGGCTGCGTGACCACCGGCAGCGGCGGCAGCACCGGCGCCTCGTCCGGCAGCGGCGTGACGGTGTACGGCACGGTGGATGCCGGCGTGTCGCGCAGCAGCCGTTAGCGCGTTTCAAGCCTTTTGGGCCTCCGGCCCTTGCGTGACGGGCGCAGGCAGCTATTGAATAGGTAGCTTAAGCGCACCGGCGTGCGGTGCTGGTGCGGGCGGTCGCAACCTGCCTATGATGGGCGCACACCCCCGCCACCGCGCCATGAGCCCGCTGCCGCCCGCCACCCCTGCCGCGTCCGCCCCAACGGACAGCGCGGCGCTGCGCGAGAGCATTGACCAGCGCCTGCTGCGCCAGCTCTACACGCACGGCTGGGAAAGCCTGCCCTCGGCCGCCGTCGCGGCCCTGACCACGGCGGGCTTCTTCTACCTGATCAGCGGCTCCGCCGGCGCCTTTGCGTGGGCGGCGGCGCTGCTCAGCGGGCACGCGATGGTGTTCCTGAACCACCGCCGCAACCTGCGCCGCTACCCGCCCGCGCGCTACCCCGAAGGCCAGCCCGGGGGCCTGCTGGCCTACCTGCTGCCCATGTGGTGGTGCACGGCCTGCTGGGCGCTGGTGCCGTGGGTGCTGATGCCCGCGGGCGGCGCGGTGCAGTACAGCGGCATCCTGTGCATGCTGCTGTTCGGGGTGATGGCGGCGTCGGTGCCGGCGGTGGCGCCGTCGCGCTGGGCCACCTACACCTGGCTGATCGCCATGACGGCCTCGCTCACGCTGTACTTCGCGCTGCAGGGCGGGCGCTGGAACTGGCTGCTGGCCTTCGCCGCGCTGCAGTTCGGCGCCATCATGATGCGCTACGCCATCAGCCAGCGCGCCTCGCTGATCCGCAACCTGGAGACGCTGCTGCTGAAGCAGGCGCTGTCCGACCAGGTGGTGGCCCAGGCGGCCGAGCTGGAGCGCCTGCACGCCGAGCGCGCGCGCTTCTTCGCCGCCGCCAACCACGACCTGCGCCAGCCGGTGTACGCGCTCACCCTGCTCACCGACACCCTGCGCCGCAACGTGCGCGACCCGGCGCTGCAGCCGGTGGCCGAGCACGCCGCCCACGCCACGCGCCAGGTCGGCCTGCTGCTGGGCGACATGCTGGAGATCTCACGCCTCGATGCCGGCGCCGTGCCGGTGCGCGAGCGCGTGGTCAGCGTGGAAGACCTCTGCGTGCGCCTGTACGAGGTGCACGAGCCGCGCGCCAACGACAAGCACCTGCAGCTGCGCTTTCGCGACGGCAACCTGGCCGTGCGCACCGACCCCGACCTGCTGCACCGCGTGCTCACCAACCTGGTGGACAACGCGCTCAAGTACACCCAGAGCGGCGGCGTGCTGATCGCCGCCCGCCGCCGGGGCGACCGGGTGCGGCTGGCCGTGTGGGACACCGGACGCGGCATCCCGTCCGAGCATCAGCACAGCGTCTTCAACGAGTTCTTCCAGACCGACAACCCGCAGCGCGACCGCGCGCAGGGCCTGGGGCTGGGCCTGTCCATCGTGCAGCGCACCGCGCGCCTGCTGGGCTCCGAGGTGCAGCTGCGCTCGCGCCCCGGCCGCGGCAGCGTGTTCTGGCTGGACCTGCCGCTGGCCACCGCCGAGGCCGCCCAGGCCGACATCGCCGCCATCGCCGCCGCGCCCGACGCCGCCACCGACACCCCGCTCGGCCTGCCCGGCAGCGTGCTGGTGCTCGACGACGAAGCCCCCGTGCGCCTGGCGCTGGCCAGCTGGCTGGCGCCGCACTGCGCCGCCGTGCACACCGCCGCCAGCCTGGACGAGGCGCTGGCCCACGTGCGCGCCCACGGCCGCGCCGACCAGCAGGGCCAGCCCGGCGCCATCGCCGTGATGCTGCTGGATTTCCGCCTCGCTGGCCCGGCCGATGGCCTGCAGGCCGCCGCCGCCCTGCGCCAGGCCGCCGGCTGGCAGATCCCCGCCGCGCTCGTCACCGGCGACACCGACCCGTCCCGCGTGCGCCTGGCGCTGGGCAGCCAGCTGGCGGTGCTGTTCAAGCCCGTCGAGCCGGCCCAGCTGCGCCGCACGCTGCGCGCGCTCACCGAGCCACTGCACGCCGAAGAAGCCGAGGAGGCCGAAGCCGCACCCGCCGCGCCGACGCCACCGCTGCGCTCCTCACCCACGCTGGGGCGCTGACGCCGCACCTGCCATGCGCCGCCTGCAGCACGCCCCCAACGCCGCCATCGCCCAGGTCTGGGCCGACCTGCTCACCGAAGCCGGCTACCCCGCCGTGGTGCAGCGCCTGTACCTGGCCGGCGCCGCCGGCGAACTGCCGCCCGACCAGTGCCTGCCGGAGATCTGGCTGCGCCACGACGAGCACGAAGCCCCCGCCCGCGCCCTGCTCGCCGAACTCGCCCGCATCCCCCAGCGCCGCTGGGTCTGCCCCGGCTGCGGCGAGCAGGTGGAAGGCGGCTTCGAGCAGTGCTGGAACTGCGGGGCGTGGATGCCGGCGGACTGAGTTGCTATTGAAGCGCTAGCTGTCTGCGGCTGCCAGATAAAGGCTGCAGGGCGATTGAATGCTGAAATCAGGTGCTGGCTCTGCCCGACCCGCCCTCACTTCCACCGCCCCGCTTCCGCGCTCACATGCACCGTCGCTATACTGAATCTCGAAAGCAGCCTTGTGCCAGCGGCCTTATCCACCAAGGAGTTAGCCGAAAGTGAATGCTCATTTTCAACCCCCCGGCCACGGCGCCGCTCCCAGGGCCGCGAACGCCGACAAGACTTGGGCACCCGGTGCCCGGCGCACCTTTCCGGCCACCACACGAACCGTTGCCATGTTGATGGCGGTCGTGCTGGCCACCGCCTGCGGTGGCGGCAACGACAGTGCGCCCACCCCCGCGCCGACGCCCGCAGCCCCGACGGGCGGTGTGGACAGCTACACCGGTGACTGGGTCAGCGAAACCTGCCAGGGGTTCGGCGATGGGCCCACGCGCGATGTGCTGCGCATCACCCGCGCGACCAACGACCAGATGGACGTGCAATTGCTACAGGCCACGTACCCAGGCGCCAACTGTTCCGGTACCCCGCAGCTGGGCGACGTGGTGTCGGGTACACGCACCGAGCGCACCACCCTGGCGGCCACCGAAAGCGCCGGCGAGTTCCTTTTCAACCGGGGCCTGGCCGTACACACCTACGTGACGCCGTCGGCGCCCAGCACCAGTTACGCGGTGGGGTTCCGTTCGATCTGGATCCCGGTGCGCGCTGACCGGCTGTGCGCGCTGGCCGATCTGGGCAGCGTCGTGCCCACAGGCTCACCGCCGCAGGACAACAGCTACTACGGCTCGGCTGCGGACGTGGCGGCGGCCCAGGTCGAGTACGCCGGTAGCGCCTGCTTCACCCGCTTGACCGATAACGCGCCCGGTGCGGCCCAGCCGCTACCAACCGAGGGGGGCGGCGAACGCCTGCTGAACACCCTCTTTCAGGAGCGGTTTGTGGATCCGGTCGGGTTCCGGCCACCGGACGCCGCGTGCCACTACCGCCAGGACGGCGGATCGGAACGCTACATGTTCCGCTTTCTGGCGCCGACCAGCCCCTTCGTGCTGACCTCCGCGTACGGCACCGCCGTGTTCGGTGACAACGCCAGCTGCCAGGGTGAAGCCGTGTTCTGGCCCGATGCCAACAGCGACCGCCCGCGGCAGCTTCATCTGCTGCCCGCGCAGGACGCGGGCGGCGTGCTGGCCAACAAGTACCGCGCCGACTATGCCACCGACAACACCTTCCTGGGCTTGATGCGCGTGCAGGGCGCCGTCTATCTGCAGCCTGGCCTGGCCTGGCCGTGCGATACGGGCGCGCAGGCACTCCTGTTCCTCGGCGGCGGCCCACTCATCGCCAACCCGGAGATTGGGCCATTGCTGCCGGTACCGCCGAGCGACGCGGCGCTGGCGGAAACTGTCGGCCAACGCGCGGGCTGCAGTTCCGAGCTGATCTACCCACCCAACATGCCGTTCTAGGGCGACCTACGGCCCAGCCTCACTTCCACCGCCCTGCCTCCACGCTCACGCTGCCCAGGCCGCTGGAGAGCGTGAGCACGCCTTCCTGCACCGTGGCCTGCAGCTGCATGCTGCGTTCGGCCAGGCCGGCCAGGGCCTGGGCTTCGGCGGCGGGCAGGCGCCAGACGCTCAGTTTGTCGAGCCGGTTGAGCTTGCCTTCGATGCCGCGCCACCAGACCTCGGCCGCCGGGCCGTAGGCGTAGACGATCACCTGGTCGGCCCTGGAGCAGGCCTTGGCCAGCGGCTTGTCGTCGGGCTGGCCGACCTCGATCCACAGGCGAGTGCGGCCGGTGAAATCGGTGAGCTGCACGTCGGGCTCGTCGGGGCTGGAGAGGCCAGCGCCAAAGCCGATGCGGCCGTCGCCGCCACACAGGTCGTGCACCTGATGCGCGTTGAGGGCCAGCGCGGCCAGCCTGACCATCAGGCGCTCGTCGGTCTCGCTGGGGTGGCGGGCCAGGGTGAGCTGCAGGTCGGTGTAGCAGCCGTGGTCGATGTCGGCCAGTTGCAGATCGGCCTTGAAGACGGTGGATTTGAGGGCCAAGGGGGAGCCTTGAAGGTGGGTGGGCCTGAAGCGGCCCGACTGTAGCCCACGCGCAGCCGGCGATGGCAGGCCCTGGCTTGGCACAATCCGCCCCCATGCCCTTGCAACCCGCTCATGCCGTGCTGGCGGCCCTGCTCGCCCTGCCCTGGCTGTGGCCCTTCACCTCGGGCCCGTCGGCGGCGGTGGAGCCTTACCTGGTGGCTGCCGCGGTGGCGGTGCCGCTGCTGGCGCTGTGGCCGCGCCGCGCGCCCGATGGCGGTGCCGCCGTGGCCGCCAGCGGCTGGCTGGCGGCGGCGCTGCTGAGCAGCCTGATCGGGCTGCTGCAGTACTTCCATCTGGAGGCGCCGTTCTACCCCTGGATCAACCAGGCCGTGCCGGGCCAGGCCTTTGGCAACCTGCGCCAGCCCAACCAGCTGGCCACACTGCTGGTGATCGGCCTGCTGGCGCTGCGCTGGTGGTGCGCGCACGACGCCCGCCTGCGCCCGCTGGCCGGCGCGCTGGCGGCGCTGCTGCTGGCGGCGCTGGCGGCCACCGCGTCGCGCGTGGGGCTGACCGAGTTGCTGCTGCTGGGCGCGCTGGTGCTGTGGTGGGCGCGCGCCGCCGACCAGCGCGGTAGCGCTGCCGAAGAGGGCGAACCCGGCGCCGGCTGGCGCCGCCTGGCGCTGGTGGCCGCGGCCGTGCTGGCCGTCTACGTGCTGGCGGCGCTGGTGCTGCCCTGGGCGCTGCAGAGCGGCGAAGGGCAGACCGGGCGCGACCTGGTGGAGCGCCTGCAGCATGCCGAATCCACCTGCGGCAGCCGGCTGATCCTGTGGAGCAACGTGCTGCACCTGATCAGCCTCAAGCCGCTCACCGGCTGGGGCTGGGGCGAGCTGGCCTGGGCGCACTACATCACGCTGTTCGACGGCCCGCGTTTCTGCCACATCCTGGACAACGCGCACAACCTGCCGCTGCACCTGGCGGTGGAGCTGGGCGTGCCGGTGGCCGTGCTGGCCTGCGCGCTGGCCGCCTGGCTGGTCTGGCGCGGCCGGCCCTGGGCCGAGACCGATGCCACGCGCCAGCTGGCCTGGGGCGTGCTGGGCGCCATCGCCCTGCACAGCATGGTGGAGTACCCGCTGTGGTACGGGCCGTTCCAGATCGCAGCGCTCGCCAGCATCTGGCTGCTGTGGCACACGCGGCACCGGCCGGCGCGTGTGTTTGCGCGCAGCTCAGCGGCTCCAGACACAGGCTACAGCGCGGTGATCGACGGCGCGCGCTGGCTGCTGGCGGCGCTGCTGCTGGCCGCCACCGCCTACGCCGCCTGGGACTATCGGCGCGTCAGCCAGCTCTACCTGCCCGAAAGCCAGCGCCTGCCCGCCTACCGCGACGACACGCTGGCCCAGGCGCAGAAATCCTGGCTGTTCGGCGACGCCGTGCTGTTTGCCGAGATCACCATGCGCGAGCCCAGCCGCGCCAACGCCGCCTGGATGCTGCCGGCCGCGCTGCTGACGCTGCATTTCTCGCCTGAACCGCGGGTGATCGCGCGCGTGATCGAAAGCGCCACCTGGCTGGGCCTGGACGACCTGGCCCTGGTGCACCTGGCCCGCTTCAAGGCCGCCTTCCCCAAGGAATACAAGGCCTGGAGCGACGGCAACCGCCAGGCGCTGGACCAGGCGCGCGCGCTTTTGGCGGCGGCCAGCGCAGCGCCGGCCAGCAGCGCCGGCGGCACGGCCGGTGGCGACGCCGGCGTGGCGGATGGCAAGCCTTGAATTGCTGCTTATTTAATAGCGTTAGACGACGGCCGGACAACGACCAGACGCTCATATCGCCTTGCAAATCTCGCCGCACACCGCATACCGTTGCACCGCTACGGGCGCCGGCGGAATGGCTCGGCGATCAGTCCGCTGCGACGAAGTGCCCCGACTTGCCACCGCGCTTTTCCAGCAGGCGCACGCCGGTGATGGTCATGCCGCGGTCGGCGGCCTTGCACATGTCGTAGATCGTCAGCAGGGCGACGTTGACGGCGGTGAGGGCTTCCATCTCCACGCCGGTGGGGCCGGTGGTTTCGACGGTGGCGGTGCAGGCAACGGCCGCGGCGCCCGTGCCGCTGGCGGCGGCAGCTTCGAACTCGATGGCGACGCGGCTCAGCGCCAGCGGGTGGCAGAGCGGGATCAGCTCGCTCGTCTTCTTGGCGGCCATGATGCCGGCGATGCGGGCGATGCCCAACACGTCGCCCTTCTTCGCCGTGCCCTGCTCGATCAGCGCCAGCGTTTCGGGCTGCATCTCGATGCGGCCGCCGGCCACGGCCACGCGGTGGGTGGCGGCCTTGGCACCGACGTCGACCATGTGGGCCTGGCCCTGGGCGTCGAAGTGGGTCAGGGGTGAGGCAGCGGGGGCGGGACGATCGGGCTTCATGGTGACAGGCGGCAACAGGGGCCGCGATGGCGGAAACAGCGGGAACGGCGGGCGGGGTTGCGGCATCATACGTGGCACCCTTTCCGCGCACCCGCTCCACGGGCTGCGCACCCACCCCGGAATTTCAGGCAAAAAGTGGCTCCAGCCCTTACCCGACGAGCGCAGACAGCTATTGTAATCATAGCATTGACGCTGCCCCTGGCCGCCGCCCGGGCGCAGCTGCCGGGCACCTCGCCGCCGCCGGTGCAGCGCGGCCTGCCGTCGCTGGGCGACGCCGGCGAGATGACGCCGCTGGCCGAGCGCAAGCTGGGCGACGCCGTGATCCGCGAGCTGTTCCGCGACCCGGACTACCTTGACGACCCCGTGCTGGGCGAGTACGTGGACGGCATCTGGCGCCGCCTGCTGGCCGGCGCCCGCGCGCGCGGCGAGCTGCCGCCCGAGCTGGACGAGCGCTACGCCTGGCAGGTGCTGATCGGGCGCGACCACACCATCAACGCCTTCGCGCTGCCCGGCGGCTACTTCGGGCTGCACACGGCGCTGGTGGGCGTGGTGAGCTCGCGCGACGAGCTGGCCGCGGTGCTGGCGCATGAGATGAGCCACATCACGCAGCGCCACATCGCGCGCATGCTGGGCCAGCAGTCGCGCCAGACGCCGCTGGTGGTGGCCGCCGTCGTGGCCGGGCTGATCGCGGCCAGCAAGAACCCGCAGGCCGGCGCGGCCATGATCATCGGCGGGCAGGCGGCGGGTATCCAGCAGCAGCTCAACTACTCGCGCGACATGGAGCGCGAGGCCGACCGCATCGGCTACGGCATCGCCACCCAGGCCGGCTTCACGCCGAGCGGCTTCGGCGCCATGTTCGAGACGCTGCAGAAGGCGCAGCGCCTGTCCGACAACGGCGACTGGCCCTACCTGCGCAGCCACCCGCTCACCACCCAGCGCATCGCCGACATGCGCCAGCGCGAAGGCGTTTCCAACGGCAATCCGCCGCAGGACCTGGAGACGCTGCTGGTGGCGGCGCGGGCACGCGTGCTCTCGCGCCCCGGCATCGACGTGCTGCGGCAGTGGGCCGGCGAGCCGCAGACCCCCGGCTTCGCCAAGCAGCCGGCGCCGCGCCGCGCCGCCGCTTTGTACGCCGCCGCGCTGGCGCATTCCGAGCTGCGCGAGCCCGAGCAGGCCGAGCGCGCCGCCGCCGATCTGGCGCCGCTGGTGGCGGCCGACGCCCGCGCCGCCCGCCAGGCACGGCTGCTGCAGGCCGAGCTGGCCCTCAAGGCCGGCCAGCCGCAGCGCGTGCTGACGCTGCTGCCCGGCGTGCCCACCCGCGCCGACGACCCCAAGGGAGAGGCCGGCCGGCCCGAGCTGCTGCTGCGCGCCCGCGCGCTCATCGCCACCAACGCCGCGGCCCAGGCCAGCGACAGCCTGCAACCCTGGGTGGCGGATCATCCGCGCGACGCCGGCGCCTGGCAGCAGCTCGCCGCCGCCTGGGCCGCCCAGGGCCAGACCCTGCGCAGCCTGCGCGCCGAAGCCGAGGTGCAGGTGGCCGAGCTGGACTACCAGGGCGCCGTCAACCGCTTCCGTGCCGCACAGGATTACTCGCGCCAGCACCCCGGCGGCAACGCCGACCTGATCGAAGCCAGCATCGTCGACGCCCGCATGCGCGAAACCCAGGCCGCGCTGCGCCAGCAGCAGGAAGCCGAGAAGAAGCTGCGCTGAACATGCCCTGCGGCATCCCAAAAAGCAACGGCGCCGCAAGGCGCCGTTTTCATGGTCGAAATAGCCCATAGCCCTTATACGGAGGGCGCAGACAGCTATTTAATATATAGCAAATTTGGCCAGCCACGACCTCATGATCCGAAGGCCGCGGAGCCGGCCATGCGGGTAGACGCCGAGGCCGGGCTTGTACCGGCCCCTGGCGTCGTCCCCCCCCCCCGAAGAGAGAGGGGAAGGCGCCGCAGGCGAGTCAGGGGGTGTCAGCTGACCACCGCGTCGATGCCCACGCCCAGCAACGAGTAGATCAGCGAGCCGATCAGCGCGGCCACGAAGCCACTGACGTGGAACCCCGCCAGAATGCCCGAGGCGGACCAGAACATCAGCGCGTTGATGACGAACAGGAACAGCCCCAGCGTGAGGATGGTGATGGGAATCGTCAGCACCACCAGCACCGGCCGCACCAGCATGTTGAGCAGGCCGATCACCAGCGCCGCGATCAGCGCCGCACCAAAGCTGGCCACCTGCACGCCCGGGTAGAGGTAGGCCACCAGCAGCAGGGCGGCGGCCGAAAGCACCCATTTGAGGATCAGTTTCATGACGCCAGCATAGCGCAAGCGGGCCTGGGCGGGGGCGCAGCGCGGGCCTCAGCGCGGCGCTTCCGGCGCCGCCGCGGCGGCAGCCCCCTGCGCCTGCGGACGTCGCCGCGTGGCCAGCCAGGCCACGCCCAGCACGCCGGCCACGCACACCGCCTCCAAGGCCCAGCGCAGCAGGTGCACCGGCGCCTCGCGGGTGCCGAACCAGCCGGCCAGCAGCGGCTCGCCGACCACCATCTTGGCCGCCGTGTACGCCAGCACACCCGCGCCCAGCCAGATGATGATGGGGAAGCGCTCCACCAGCTTCAGCACCACGGTGCTGCCGAACACCACGATGGGCACGCTGATCAGCAGGCCGATCACCACCAGGTCCATGGCGCCGTGCGCCGCGCCGGCCACGCCCAGCACGTTGTCGATGCCCATCAGCGCGTCGGCCACCACGATGGTCTTCATGGCGCCCCAGAAGGTGCTGGCGGCGGGGCCGTGCTCCTCGTCGCCGTCGCCCTGGTCGGCCACCAGCTTGTAGGCGATCCACAGCAGGCCCAGGCCGCCGACCAGCATCAGGCCAGGGATCTTGAGCAGCCAGACCACCACCAGCGTCATCAGCGTGCGCACGCCGATGGCACCCACCGTGCCCCACAGGATGGCCTTCTTCTGCAGATGTTTGGGCAGGTTGCGCGCGGCCAGGGCGATGACGATGGCGTTGTCGCCGGCCAGCACCAGGTCGATCAGGACGATGGCCAGCAGCGCGGACCACCAGGCGGTTGAAAGAAATTCCATGAAGCAGCACCCTTGGTTGGGAAATCCATGGGCCGGCACAGCCCGAAACCGCGCACCTGCGGGGCCGGCCTGGCATCGGATCATGTTGGAGGTTGTTGGGCGCCGGCCGCTCTGGCCTGACCCGAACCACACGCACACCTTCGACACCGGCCAGCCGCGCGCAAAAGCGCGGTGCCTGTCGAAGGTCTTGCTCGGCACGCGGCCAGACGGTGTGACGGTCTGGTGCGGCCCGGCGGCCCGGAAGCACGGGTGCTGGCGCACTGGCTTCGTATTGACGACCCGCCGACGCTGCCCGGCCTGCAAGGCACCGGGCGGCTTGAGGGAGCTACTCCCCTTCGGAACCCGCAATTAGAACAGTTTGCGGCACCCGTGGCAAATCGCAAGTGCCCGCCGCAGCGGTATTTTTCGACGCTCGGGCCTGCCAGGCTAGAAGTCTGTGACGGCGCCCGCCGGTGCCCCGGCAGCGCGCTCGGCATAGCGGTTGAAGCGCCAGGCCGTGCCCTGCAGCGTGATGCGCCGCCACACCGCCCGCTTGTCCAGCGGGTGCAGCGCCGGCCAGTGCTGCACCTCCTGGTCGGTGCGCCCGCAGCCCTTGCAGACGGCGTCGCCCTGGCTGGTGGAGCAGATCGCGATGCACGGCGTGTCCGGCGTGGTGGCGTACCAGGCCAGCCAGGCGGCGAGCGCTGGCGCCGGCAAGTCAGCGTGCGCACACTCTTTCAATTGTCCATGCACCATGCGGCCATACACCTCGGCCAGCGCCGCCACCTCGGGCGCCAGCGCGGCACCAGCGCCAGCCGGCGCGCGGGCGCGCCAGTGGTTGATGGCGGCTTCCAGGTCGGTGATGTCCAGGCCGGCGGGCATGGGCCGATGATAGGGCGGCGGGCCGAGAGCTGGCCCACGACGCGTGGCTTCAGGACGCCGCTTCGAACCACAGGTCGGGCGCGGGCGTGGGCGATACACCCTGGCGCACGGCCTCGTCGTGCTGCACCTGCAGGGCGCGCTGGTAGGCCTCGCGGCGCTGCAGGCGCTCCCAGTACTGGCGCACATGGGGCGTGAACGCGTCGACCAGCCCGAGGTGCTGGGCCGCCAGCAGCGCGTAGCCCACCGAGACGTCGGCCGCCGTGAAGCGGCCCGCGCAAAGATAGTCCGATGCCGCCAGCACCGGGTCCAGCGCGCGCAGCCGTGCCAGGAACCAGCGCGTGTAGTCCTGCGCCACCGTGGGCAGGCGCCGCTCGGGCGGCTCGAAGCGGGTGTAGCGCAGCACCAGGGTCTGCGGGAAAGTGAGCGTGGCTTCGCCGAAGTGCAGCCAATTCAGGTAAGGGCCGAAGTCCGCCTCGTCCGCACCGACCCGCAGCGGCGTGGGCGCGGCGCGCTCGGCCAGGTATTGGCAGATGGCGGCGGATTCGGTCATGCGCGTGGCGCCGTCCACCATCAGCGGCACGGTGCCCAGCGGGTTGATCTCCAGGTACGAGCGCTGCGCGAAGCGCGGCGGGAACGGCAGCATCTCGAGCCGGTAGGGCAGCCCCAGCTCCTCCAGCATCCAGAGCGGCCGGAACGACCGCGCGCTGACGCAGTGGTGGAGGACGATCATGCCCGCCCCAGGCCGCGAGCGGCGATGCGCTCGGCCGTGTCCTGGCTGGAGAAGCACGCCATCGCCGCCTGGCGCTCCTGCTCCAGCGCGCCCGACAGCTGCGGCCCCTGCCCGGTGGTCAGCACCCGCTTGAGCCGCGACGTGGCGAAGGCGGAGCGCTCTGCCACCTGCCCGGCCATGGCCATGGCGGCGGGCAGCAGCCCGGCGCGCGGCACCACGCGGTTGACCAGGCCCAGCCGGTGCAGCGCCTGGGCGTCCTGGCGCTCGCCCAGCACGAACAGCTCCATCGCGCGTTGATGGCCCACCGCCTGGGGCAGCAGATGCGTTACGCCACCGGTGACGAAGTGGCCCAGCTGCATCTCGGGGAAGAAGGCCACCAGATCATCGGCCGCCACCACCAGATCGCAGTTCAGCAGCCACTCCAGCCCGCCGCCCACCGCATAGCCGTGCACCGCGCCGATCACCAGCTTGGGGCCGAACATGATGTCGCGCGTGATCCCCTGGATCGCGCTGCAAGTGTCCGCCACCGACTGTGGCGTGGCCGCCTGGGCATCGAACTCCTTGAGGTCGTCGCCGGCGCAGAACGCGCGGCCGGCGCCGGTGAGGACGATGACCCGGGTCGCCGGGTCGTCGTGCGCGGCCACCAGCGCGCGGTGCAGATCGGGCAGCAGCGCGCCGCCGATGGCGTTGAGCCGCTCCGGCCGGTTCAGCGTGACGACGCTCACCGGCCCTTCGGCGTGCAGCGTGGCGCAAGAGGTGGGGGTACTCATCGGGACATCTCCTTGTTCAGTGTGACGGTGCTTCGCGGTCCCAGGCGCCGGCGGCACCCTGTTCGCGCAGACGGGTCTTCTCGACCTTGTCGGTCGGGGTCTTGGGCAATTCATCCACGATGCGGACGAAGCGCGGCACCATGAAGCCGGCCATGCGCCCGCCGCACCAGGCGGCCAGTTCGTCGGCGCGCAAAGGCTGGCCGGGGCGGGGCACCACCCAGGCCATCACGTCTTCCTCGGTCAGCTCGCTCGGCACGCCGATGACGGCGCACTCGAGCACCGCCGGGTGCTCCTCGATGGCCTGCTCCACCTCGGCGGCCGAGATGTTCTCGCCACGGCGGCGGACGACGTCCTTGGCCCGGCCGACGAAGTAGTACCAGCCGTCCTCATCGCGCCGCAGCAGGTCGCCGGTGTGGAACCACTGGTTGCGCAGCGCCTGCAGGCTCTCCTGCGGCTGGCCCCAGTAGCCGTCCATCAGCACGGAAGGCTCCTCCGGCCGCACCAGCAGTTCGCCGGGCGTGCCCACCGGCACCTCGAAGCCGTCGGCGTCCGCCAGCATGACCCGCCAGGGGCCGCGCAGCTTGCCGCAGGAGCCCGGGCGCGCCGGTTCGTCCAGCGGGGTGTAGAGGATGGCGCCGACCTCGGTCGAGCCGTACAGCTCGACCAGCCTGCAGCCGAAGCGCTGCTCGAACTGCGGCGCCCAGGCCGGCAGCGGCACGCCCCAGCCCAGGCGCGCGCGGTGCTCGCGGTCGCGCGGGCCGGCGGGTTGCTTCCACAGCATGGTGAGCGTGGCGCCCATGAAGTCGAACACCGTGGCCTGGAAGGCGCGCACCTCGTCCCAGTAGCGCGAGACGCTGAAGCGCTCGCCGATGGCCGCCACCCCGCGCAGCAGCAGCGCAGGCGCCACCGTCATCACCGCCGCGTCCAGGTGGAACAGCGGGTAGGGGCAGTACAGCACGTCGTCGGCGCGCAGGCCGAGGCCGTCGATCACGCCGCGCGCCTGCCGCAGCACGAAGCGGTGGCTGATGCGCACCGCCTTGGAGCGGCCGGTGGAGCCGGAGGTGTAGAGCAGCAGGCACAGCGACGAGAAGTGCACGTCCGCCGGGGAAGCGCCGTCAGGCCCGCCCGCCAGCAGCGCCGACCAGGCCTGCGTGCCGGCCGGCGGCTGGCCGACGACGATGAGCGTCTTCAGCCCCGGCAGTTCGGCGCGCACCGCCTCGAACTGCGGCCACAGCGTCTCGTGCACCACCAGCACCTTGCTGCCGACCAGCGCCAGCGCATCGCGCAGCAGGCTTCCGCGCATGGCGGTGTTGACGGGCGCCGTAGCCGCACCCAGCCGCGCCAGGGCGAACCAGGTCACCACGAACTCCGCGCAATTGGGCAGCAGCAGGCTCACGTTGGCACCCGCCGCCACGCCCAGGCGCCGCAGGCCGGCGGCCAGCGACGACGCCTGGCGCTCCATGGCGCCGAAACTCAGGTCACCCGAGGCCATCCGGAGGAACGGCGCATCCGGCACTTCGGACGCCGCGCGGGCCAGTTCGTCCCACAGCGCATGCTGGCAGCGATCGGCGGCGGCCGGGGAGACAGGTTGCGTCAACGCGCTCATTTCTGAATATGACGTCAGTTTTCTGGAACAGCCGGATAATGCCACACCATGACGAAGAACGCCACGACCCCCGGCAACGCCTTGGCCTACCGGACGCTGTTGCTCGGCCAGTCGGAGGACGCCGGCCTGCGCAAGGGTCCGCGCACGCAGGCGCGCATCCGCTGGGCCGCCTGCGAGCTGCTGGAAGGCATGTCGCTGGACGCGCTGACGGTGCAGGACATCGGCCGCCAGGCCGGCATTGCGCAAGGCACGCTGTACCAGTATTTCGGCAGCCGCAACGAGCTGGTCGCGGCGGTGCTGCACGACTTCATCGCCTTCCTGCGCGAGCGGATGCTGGCGGCGGCCGCGGGCAGCGCGTCGTTCCAGGACTCGGTTACCCGCTCCACGCGCACCTACTGCGAGCTGTTCCGCGCCAACCGCGGGCTGATGAAGTGCCTGCTGCACCACTTCGACACCTTCCCCGAGGCGCGGGCGATCTTCAGCGCGTTCAACCAGGAATGGATCGAACAGGTGGTGCGCGCCATGCGGCGCCGGCAGGGTGCCGCCGGGCCCACGGCGCGCGACATCCGGCGGCGCGCCTACGCACTCGGCGGCATGGTGGACCAGTACCTGGCGGCGATCTACCTGTACGAAGACCGCCACGTCGTCGCCACGGCGGGCTCCATCAAGGAGGTGGTGGCCACGCTCACGGCCATCTGGTGCCGTGCGTTCGCCGACATCCTGCCGACCGCCGACATGGGGCCCGCCGCCAGGTGATCGCCCCGGGGCGCGGGCGCCGTCAGCCCTCGCGCGTCTGGCTCTCCGCCGTCGCCAGCGCCAGGCACAGGTCTTCCCAGGCCTTGGCTTTCTCCGGCAGGGCACGCAGCAGGTAGGCGGGGTGGTAGGTGACGATCACCGGCACGCCTTGGTAGCGGTGCACGCGGCCGCGCAGGCGGCCGATGGGCTCGCTGGTCTGCAGGAGCGACTGCACGGCGAAGCGCCCCATGGCCAGGATGATCTTCGGCCGCACCAGCGCGACCTGGCGGCGCAGGTAGGGCTCGCATTGGGCAATCTCCTCCGGCAGCGGGTTGCGGTTGCCGGGCGGGCGGCACTTGAGCACGTTGGCGATGAACACGCCCTGGCGCGGTTCGTTCGCACCGTTTTCAGGGTCTTTCGGGCCTCCAGCCCTTATTTCACCGGCGCCGCCAGCTATCAAATTGGTATCAATCCCGGCGTCGCGCGAGACGCCGATGGCGGCCAGCATCTGGTCCAGCAGCTTGCCGGCCTGGCCGACGAAGGGCTGGCCCTGGCGGTCTTCGTTCTCGCCCGGCGCCTCGCCGATCACCATCCAGTCGGCCTGATGGCTGCCGATGCCGAACACCGTGTTCGTGCGCCCGGCGCACAGCCCGCAAGCGCGGCAGCCGGCCACGGCGGCTTCGAGCGCGGGCCAGTCCATCTGCGCCACACCCTCCGGCCGCGGGCCCAGCGCCGCCGCCGGCGCGGCTTGGGCGGGTGCCGCAGGACCCGTGCCGACGGGCGCCGCGGCACGTGGCCGCGGCACCGCCGTTTCAGCATGTTTTGGGCTTCCAGCCGGCTGCTGGCGGGCGCCGACAGCTATGGTTTCAGAAGCATCCCGCACCGTCACCGTGACCGCCGGGGCCTCGGCGGGCGCCTGCTCGGAAGGTTCGGCCACGCGCGCGACCGGCTCGGGCTGCCACACCCGCACCCCCATCTCTGCCAGCATGGCCCGCTGCCGCGCGTCGAGCGTCACAGGCGCGCCTCCAGACCGGAGCAGCCGGGGATGAAAGTCGGCGCACACACGCCCCCCAAGGCCGCGACCGAAGACAAGCGAGCCAGGGCCGGCCACTGGTTCGGGGCCGCCATGCCCTGGGTCCCCCCGGGCACCAGCGGCGTCCCCCTCCGGGGGAAGACGCGCGCAACGCAGCACAGGTGGGTCATACCTTCAGGCTCATGACCACCGCGTCCTCGCGCTCGCCGCGCCCGGCCGGGTAGTAGCCGCGGCGCACGCCCACGCGGTTGAAGCCGCGCCGCAGGTACACCTGCTGCGCCCGCACGTTGGACAGGCGCACTTCCAGCCACAGCCACTCGGCGCCCTGGCCACGCGCCCAGAGCGCCAGCGCGTCCAGCATCAGCACGGCCCAGCCCTGGCGCTGGAACTCCGGCGCCACGGTGATGTTGAGCAGGTGCACCTCGTCCACGCCTTTCATGGCGATGAAGTAGCCGATCAGCGTGTCGTCGTCGCCGGCCATCAGGCACTGCGCCTGGTAGCCCACGGCCAGCGCGTCGGCGAAGTTGCCGCGCGACCACGGGTGGCTGTAGGCGCGCTGCTCCACCGCGACCACGGCGTCGAGCAGCCCCGGCACCAGCGGCTCGAAGCGCGCTTCCAGCCCGGGCATCGGCTCGGGCAAGGGCAGGGTGGCGGTAACGGGCCAGACAACGCTCATGGATGGGGCGACAAGGCAAACTTGTTCGAAACCGGGCAAGCCATTGATGGTTCGGGGACGCTTCGCACGGCAGCAACGCACGCAGCACCAGCGGGCAGGCGGCCGGCACCCTCAGGCACCGGCGGTCGCTCGCTGCGCTTCGCGCTCAGCCGTGGTTTGCGCCACTTTATCGCGAATGTAAAGCGGCAGTGCCTGATCGGCCGGCACGGTCCGATGAGCGGCCAGCAGCGCCGGCGCCAGGCGCAGCAGTGCCCGCGCGGTGGGCAGGGCGTCGAGCCGCGCGGGCCCGGCGGGCAGACGGTCGCCATAGGCCGCGAAGGCGTTCCCGGCCAGCACCCAGCCGTCGCCTTGCGGCAGCGCCAGCGCCTCGGGCGGGCCCACGTGCACGGGCGCGCGCTCGACCCAGCCTGCGGCATCGCCCAGCCATTCGTAGGCGGCGCTGTAGACCTCGTTCATGCGGGCGTCGAGCACGGCCAGCACGCGGGTGGCGCCATGGGCGTGGCGCGCCTGCTCGGCCACGGCCAGCAGGGTGTCGACGGGCAGCACCGGCCGGCCGGCGCCGTAGGCCAGGCCCTGCGCCACCGCGCAGGCGGTGCGCAGACCCGTGAAGGCGCCCGGCCCGCGGCCGAAGACGATGGCGTCCAGCTCGCGCAGCGTGAGCCCGGCCTCGGCCAGCAGGCGCCGCACGGCCGGGATCAGCGTGGCCGAGGCCTGCGCGCCGCCGGCGCCGGCGTGCGCGCGCACCGTGTCGCCGTGCTGGACGGCGATGGACAGATGCTCGGTGCTGGTGTCAAAGGCAAGCAGGTTCACGGGCGCCATTGTCTCAAGCCGGCGCGCGGGGCGGCGAGGCCGCGCGCGGAGGGGAAGCCGCCGCGGTGCCCGTGCCCTTGGCGGAGGCAGCAGTGGCGGCGCCTGCAGCGACGCCGGCAATCACGGCTGAGCCTCGAATCGCTTCCAAAACCATAGCCGTCTGCGCCCGCCAGCAGCCGGCTGCAGCCCCAAAACATGCTGAAACGGCGTTGCCGTGGGAACGGGACGCTGTGTCGCCCAGGGCTGGGCCTGTAGCGCCCGCCCGGGCCGCGCCTCAACCCGGCACGCCGGAGATCCAGGCCTTGCGGATGAGCTGGCCGCAGCGGGCGGAGGCATAGCCGTGCCCGGCGCTGTCGGGATCGTCCGGATCGCTGATGGCGCTGGTGTCCTTGCGGGCGATGATGCCGTACCAGGTCTTGCCGGCGTCGATCCAGGGATAGAAGCCGAACGCCCCGGCGCTGCTGAACGCGCCGTCACCATTGTTCGGGTCGTCCTCCACCCAGTGGCCGATCGCATAGTGGTAGCTCTCGCTTTCCGGAATCGGCGTGTGGACGGCCGTGCCGGGCGGGCAGGTCGTCGGGTTGGTGCACACGGCGTCTTGGCCGAGCGCGCCCCGCATCAGCAGCTGGCCGGAAAGGATCTTGCGCAGGAACACGCCGTAGGCGTCGGCATTGGTGACCACGCCCCCGGCGAGTTGGGGCTGGCTGTAGCCCATGACCACGTCGGTGCCCAGCTGCGACTGCATCTCGGCCGCCAGGCCCGCGCTGTCGAGCGGGCCCAGGCCGCTCAGGGCGGCGTGCTTTTCCATGTGACCGCCGCCGTAGGAAAAGCGGCCGTCGGTGGCTGGCGAGTACACGTCGTTGTTCTGGTAGGCCACGCATTCGTCCACCGTCTGGCCGGGCAGGCAGCGCGAGAAATAGGTGTAGCCGCTGCGGAAGGTGAGGAACTTCACGTCCTCATCGCTCAGCTGGCCCTGGCGGCGCTGCACCACGTAGGCACCGTACAACCACTTCGACGCCGAGGCGATGCCCATCAGCGTCGAGCCGGTGTAGGTGGCCGTGCCGCCGCTGGATTGCACCGAGCCCGAGGCCAGGCGCCCGGTCTGGTCGCCCACCTCCCAGAAAAAGGGCTGGATCGGCGCACAGGCGTTGGTGGCGCTTTGCGCCGTGGCCGAGGCGGCGGCCACGCGCTGGGCCAGATCGATCGAGCCCGGGGCCGGCGTACCGCTGCCGTCGCCGCCCCCATTGTCGTTGCCGCCCCCGCACGCCGCCAGCAGCAGCGCGGCACCCGTCGCGGCCACGAGCCCCCACGGAACCCGGGCAGTGCCAAAACCATCGGCGTTTTTCATGGGGGCCTTTCCACTGAAAGAGAGTTCACGGTCGCGACGACCAAGGCCGCATGCGCCGATTGAACCCCTCAGGTATGACCCACCCATGTCGCGACTGTGAGCGCAGGTAACACCCGCAGGTGCCCTCGGCATCCGCACACGCCGCCCGAAGGCGACGCGCGCCGGCTCACTGCCGCGCGCCGACGGACAACGGGCGGGGCGCGGCCGAGGCCGGCTCCGCCGCGGACCGACGCCCCGCCAGCACGCCGAACAGGATCCCCAGCGTGACCATCGCCAGCCCCGCCAGCAGGTGCCAGTGCAGCGGCTCGCCCAGCAGCGGCACCGCCGCCATGGCCGACAGGCCCGGCACCAGCGCGGTGAGCATGGTCGATTTCACCGGCCCGAAATGGCGGATCATCTGCGTGAACGCGATCCCCGCCACCACCACCGAGCCCACGCCCTGGTACACGGTCTGGAAGGCGATCTCGCCCCAGGGCGCGCTGGCCAGCCGGCTGGGCAGCACCCCCAGCCAGGTCAGCAGCACGAAGGCCGGCACGTAGGTGCAGAAGGCGAACACCGTGATGCCGATGGTGGCGCGCACCGCATCGAGCCCGAACTTGCGCGCCAGCACGCCGTACACCGCCCAGCAGCTGGCAGCCGCCATGAACAGCAGGTCGCCGCGCCAGGCCGTGCCGCCGGTGCCGCTGAAGGCGCCCCACAGGCTGGCGCCGCCCACCAGCAGGTCGCCCGCCACGATGCAGGCCAGCCCCAGCGCGCGCGCCGGCGTGATGCGGTCGCCCAGCAGCACCGCCGCCAGCAGCGCCGTCCACAGCGGCAGGCTGCCCGGCAGCAGCACCGAGGCGTGCGCCGCCGGCGCATGGAAGAACCCGCTGTAGGCCAGCACGGCGTACAGCAGCCCGCCGAACAGCCCGGCCTGCACCGTCTGGCGCAGCGGCAGCGGCGAGAAGCCGCCGAACGACACGCCCGTGTCGCCGCGGTGCCCGCGCGTGAGCCACCAGCCCCAGGGCAGCAGCACCATGCTGGCACCCACGATGCGGCACAGCGCCAGGTCGAACGGCGTCAGCGTATGGCTGGCCGAGGCGCGGGCGATGACGATGAAGGAGGTCCAGATCGCGACCGTGACGACGGCCGCCATCACACCTTTCTGGCGTGCGCTCAGGGGCATGGCCCGGATTATCGGCGGGCGGTGCCGCGCGCCGCCGCAGCCGGCCGGCGTACCCTTCTGGCGCGGAAGGGTTCAGGCCCCGCGGCGACGCAGCCGGCGCGCACCCAGGCCGGCGGCCAGCAACCCGGTCAGGGCGAGCCCCCATTCGCCCAGGCTGGGCACGGCGGCAACGTCGGATGACGGCACGTCGTAGGTCACGCGCCAGGCACAGGTCTGGGCCGCACCGCCGCCATCAAGGGTGGCGTTGCTGACGACCAGGTTGACGGACTGCCCGGTCGTCATGTCCAGCGCCAGCGTGCGCACGACGTTGTTGTCGGAGCCCAGGCCGGCATCCCCCAGGTACCCCGCCGACACGTCGGCCGGGTTGAAGGCCCCGCTGTAGGCGGACAGCAGCACGCCGGGCGCGGGGCAGTTGCCGGTGATCTGGAAGGTCACGCAGCGGGCCGGACCGGTGTTCGTGTAGGCGAAGGTGTCGTAACGGAGGCCGGTTTCCGCCACCGTGCCCGGAAACGCCTTGACCGTGCCGCAGGTGGAACCGGCGCCGGAAAGGGCGAGCCGGTTGCCGGTGGTCACCGGGTCGGTGGGGAACAGGGCGCCCGTGACCTCAACGGTCTGCGCCAGTGCCGGCGCGGCCAGCGCCCATGCCAGGCAGCCGCACACCCATCCCCATGCCCATCGCCGTTGCATCCTGCGCTCCTCGACCACGCCTGAACGCCCGGAGCTTAGGCCCACCGGCCAGCACCGTGAATAGGCCATTCGGCCTAGTGTGAACGCTACCGGGCAGGCGAGGCGTGAATTCGTGGGCGCCGGCCCACCTTCGCGCCGTGCAGTGCGCAGCAGCCACCGTTAGACTTGCCGCCCATGCGCCGCCTGCCGAAGTTCCTTTCCCGCGCCGCGCTGGCCGCCGCCGCCACGCTCTGGCTGGCCGGCGGCGCGGCGGCCCAGACCCCGCTCCCGCCCGACATCACCGACGCCCTGGCCAAGGCCGGCGTGCCGCCGCAGGCCGTGGCCATGGTGGTGGCGCCGCTGCCACCGCCGCCTGGCGCCGTGAGCCGCGCGCCGGAGCCCGCCAACCCCAGCGGCGAGCGCAACGCCGCACCGGCGCCGCAGCCGCTGCCGCCACCGCGCCTGGCCTGGCAGCCGGACGTACCGATGAACCCGGCCTCCGTCACCAAGCTGTTCACCACCTACATGGCGCTGGACCAGCTGGGCCCGGGCTATTTCTGGAAGACGCGCGTATCGGTGCAAGGCTTCGTGAAGGATGGCACGCTGCAGGGCAACCTGCTGGTCAAGGGCAGCGGCGACCCGAAGCTGGTGGTGGAGCGCCTGCAGGACCTGATCAACGCGATCCGCGCCAGAGGCATCCGCGACATCAACGGCGACATCGTGCTGGACGACGGCATCTTCCGCCTGCCGCCGCACGATGCGGCTGCCTTCGACGACGACCCGCTGCGCCCCTACAACGCCGGGCCCGACGGGTTGCTGGTGAACTTCGGCGCGCTGGTGTTCAAGTTCCAGCCCGATGCCGGCGGCCGCACCGCCCGCGTGGTGACCGAGCCGCCGGTGGCCGGCATCGAGGTCACGCCCGAGGTGCCGCTGGCCAAGGGCTGCGGCGACTGGCGCGGCCGGCTCGGCGCCGATTTCTCCGATCCGTTGAACATCCGCTTCACTGGCCGTTACGGCGCCGCCTGCGGCGAGCGCGACTGGGCCATCGCCTACCCCGACGCCGGGCACTTCGCCGAGCGCGTGTTCGAGGGCATGTGGCGCGCCAGCGGCGGCGGCCTGAGCGGTCGCGTGCGCACGCAGCGCGGCGCGCCGCCCGGCCAGCCCTGGGTCACCGGCCTGTCGCTGCCGCTGGCGCAGATCATCGCCGACGTCAACAAGCTCTCCAACAACGTGATGGCGCAGCAGGTGTTCCTGACGCTCTCGGCCGCGGGCGACGGTCACGGCAGCTTCGGCGAATCGCAGAACGCCTTCGCGCGCTGGTGGCGCCAGCGCTTCGGCGTGCGCAAGGTGCCGCACCTGGACAACGGCTCGGGCCTTTCGCGCGACGCCCGGACCACCGCGGCCTCGCTGGCGGCGCTGCTGCAGCAGGCGGCCACCGGGCCCAATGCGGCGGTGTTCGCCGATTCGCTCAGCATCGCCGGCGTGGACGGCACCACCCGCCGCATGAGCGCGCGCAACCCGGGTTCGGAGGCCATCGGCAACGCGCGCCTGAAGACCGGCAGCCTGCGCGACGTGGCCGCCGTGGCCGGCTACGCCTACGGCCGCAGCGGCCAGACCTGGGTGGTCGTCGGCATCATCAACCACCCCAACGCCCCCGCCGCCCGCCCGGCGCTGGACCGGCTGGTGGAGTGGGCGGTGCAGGACGTGCATTGAAGCTGGATTGCAAGCCAAACAGGCCTCCAGCCCTTGCATGGCGGGCGCAGACAGCTTCTTATTTGATAGCTATCGCCGTCCGCTGAAGTAGGTCACCATGACCTTGTTGGACCTCGTGTTGCGGGCCATGTGCGTCACGGCATCCACGATCCTGGCGAGCGCGCCGGTGCGTCGCAACCGGCGCCGACCTCCATCATCGGCAGCGGCTTTCTCGTGTCGGTGCCGCTGCTGGCCAGCGCGGTCGGCTATCTGGGCGGCCGCGGCCATGCCTGGGCCTTCGGCGCGCTGGCGCTGGCCACCTTCGGCGTCGCGCTGCTGGGCGTGCCGGCCGCCGGTTAGCCCGCCTCGAACGCCGCGTCCACCGGCACCTGCAGCGCGGTGGCGATCTGGTTGGTCTTGGCGGCGAGGCCGACGATGGCCATGAACTCGGCGTGCTGGGCCGGCGTCATGCCCTTGGCGCGGGCGGCGGCGGTGTGCGAGTGCACGCAGTAGCTGCAGCCGTTGGCCACCGAGACGGCCATGTAGATCAGCTCCTTGGTGAGCGGGTCCAGCGTGGAGGGCGCGGCCATGACCTGCTTGACCTCGGCCCACGTGGCTTCGAGCAGCGCCGGGTCGGCGGCGAGCATGCGCCACAGGTTGTTGATGAAGTCGGTGCGGCGGGTGGCACGGATGTCGTCGAACACCGCTTTCACGCGCGGGTTGGCTTCGGGGTCGGTGGGGGCGGCAAGCGTGGCCATGCGGTGGGCTCCTTGGGTGGGCGGGCGGGCCCGCCCGGCGCAGGCCCTGGCCGATGATAGGCAGGCTCCGGCGCGCCGGCCTCAGCGGTTGCCTTGGGCCGCGGCTTCCTGCAGCACCTGGCGCGCCAGTTCGCTGGCGCCGTCCCAGACGATCTGAACGCCGACGCACACCAGGATGAAGGCCGACAGCCGCAGGAACACCACCGTGCCGGTCTCGCCCAGCGGCTGCAGCATCTTGCGCGCGAAACGGTAGGTCAGGTAGACAGCCAGGCCGACCACGGCCGCACCCACCATGCCCCCGGCGAAACGGGCCAGCGACAGCGTGACGTGCGGGTCATGAAGCGCCGCTCCGATGGTGATGGAGGCCGCCAGCGACCCCGGCCCGAAGGTGATGGGGAAGGTCATCGGGTAGTAGGCGGTGGCGCGCACGTGCTCGGCGGTGAAGGTCTCGGCCAGTTCGCTGCGGGCATCGGCGCTGGTGGCCGAGGCCGAAAGCAGCTTCCAGGCCGAGGAGGCCACGATCATGCCGCCGGCCACGCGCACGATGGGCAGCGAGATGCCGAAGAAATCCAGCACGTAGGAGCCGACCAGCATGGCGGCGATCAGGGTCAGCGCGACGTTGCGGCCGATGCGCAGCGCCAGCGCGGAGCGCGTGGCCTGCGAGGCACCTTCCGTCATGGCCAGGAAGGTGGGCGCCATGGCCGGCGGGTTGACGATGGGCAGGATGGCCGCCACCACCAGCAGCAGGCTCTTGCTGAAGGCGCCGATCAGGGTGGAAAAGTCCATGGCGGAAAGAGCGGGCCGCCAAGGACCGCCTGAGGCGGCGCGGCCCGGATTCAGAACAAAATCAGTGCCTGGCCCTTGGTTGGCTGGCGCAGGCAGCTATGAATGTCATAGTGCCGCTGACGCCCCACCAGGCCGTGCTCAGCTGCCGAACTTGGGCAGCGTGATCTTCACCGGCACGCCCATGCGGTGGTTGATCAGCGCCTGCTGGGCGATGGACAGCAGGTTGTTGGTCACCCAGTACAGCACCAGGCCGGCCGGGAAGAAGAAGAACATCACGCTGAACATCAGCGGCATGATCCACATCATCTTGGCCTGCATCGGGTCGGGCGGTGCCGGGTTGAGCGCCGTCTGCAGCAGCGACGAGGCGGTCATGATGACGGGCAGGATGAAGTACGGGTCCTTGGCCGACAGGTCGTGGATCCACAGGATCCAGGGCGCGCCGCGCATTTCCACGCTGGAGAGCAGCACCCAGTACAGCGCGATGAACACCGGGATCTGCACCATGATCGGCAGGCAGCCGCCCAGCGGGTTGACCTTTTCCTCGCGGTAGATGCGCATCATCTCCTGCTGCATCTGCTGCGGGTTGTCCTTGAGGCGCTCGCGCATCTCCATGATGCGCGGGTTGATGGCCTTCATGCGCGCCATGCTGCCGTAGGCCTTGGCGTTGAGCCAGAAGAAGGCGATCTTGAGCAGCAGCACCAGCGCCACGATCGACCAGCCCCAGTTGCCCAGCACGCCGTGCAGCTTGTCGAGCAGCCAGTACAGCGGCTTGGAGAGGATGGCCAGGATGCCGTAGTCCTTCACCAGCTCCAGGCCCGGCGTCACCCCCTCCAGCATCTTCTCGCGCTGCGGGCCGATGAACAGGGTGGCCTCCACGCTCTTGCTGCTGCCGGCCGCGATGCTGCCGAGCGACACGATCATGCCGACCGAGTACAGGTTGTCCGAGACCTTGCGGGCGAAGTTCTCGCGCTCGGTGCCGGCGGGCAGCACCCAGGCGCTGGCGAAGTAGTGCTGCACCATGGCCACGTAGCCGCTGCTGGCGCTCTTGACGAACTCGGCCTTGTTCTTGTCGATGTCGGTGAAGGCCACCTTCTGGTACTTCTTCTCGTCGGTGTAGACCGCCGGGCCGGTGAAGGTGGAATAGAACGACGATTCGCCCGGCGGTTTGTTGCCGTCGCGCACCAGCTGCACGTACAGCTGGGGCGACACCGGCGCGCCGCTTTCGTTGACCACGTCCTCGCGCACGCCGATGGCGTAGCTGCCGCGCTTGAGGGTGTAGGTCTTGACCAGCTTGACGCCACCCATGGGGACGGATTCGAACTTCAGCACCAGCTGGTCGGCGCCGTCGGCCAGCTTGCGCTCGCCGCTGAACTGCATGGGCGTCTTGTGTGTCGGGAAGCCGCCGCCGATCAGGCCCGACTGCGCCATGTACACGCGCGACGTGCTGTCGTCCAGCAGCACCAGCGGCTCGCCCTTCTGGCCGGCCACGTCGTAGTGGAGGAACTCGCTCTTGATAACCGAGCCGCCCTCGGTGTCGAACACCAGGCGCAGCACGTCGGTGCTGACCTCGATGCGCTCGCGCGTGGGCACCGGCGTGACGCTGCCCGCCGGCGCTGCGCCACCGGGCACCGCCGAAGCGGCAGCGCCCGCCACCACGGGCGCCGAAGCGCCGGGCGGCACGGCCGAGGCCGGCGCCGAAGCGGTCGCCGCCGCGTGCCTGGACGACGGGAAAAAGGTGGGCTGGCGACCGTTGTGGATCTGCCATTGATCCCACAGCATGATCAGCGAGAAGCCGAAGATCACCCACAGGATGGTGCGCCGGATGTCGTTCATAGGGAATTCTTGGGATGACTGGGGGCGTTGGACGCGCGCATGGGATCGGCATCCGGCCGCACCAGGCGGCTGAACAGCCGCGGGGGCGACTCGGGCACGGGATCGCAGCCGCCGGCGCAGCCAGGGTGGCAGCGCAGGATGCGCCGCGCGGCCAGGTAGCTGCCGGCCAGCGCGCCATGGCGCTCCAGCGCGCCGATGGCGTAGACGGAACAGGTGGGCTCGAAGCGGCAGCCCGCGCCGAGCCAGGGCGACAGCAGCAGGCGGTAGCCCTTGACCAGGCCGATCAGCAGCCGGCGCATGGTCAAACCGCGCGCCCGGCAACGCCGGCGCGAGAGAACAGCAGCATCAGCTCGGCGCGCACGGCACGCTTGAGCGCGTCCGACGCGGCGCTGGGAAACTCGGCGCGCGCGAAACCCGACCGCAGGCGAACCACGTAGGCACAGCCGGCAGCCAGTCCGCTGGCGGACCCGGCCACGGCCTGCACCTGCCGCCGGATGACGTTGCGGGTGACGGCGCGGCGCGCCCAGCGCTTGGGCACCAGCGCGCCAGCCCACGCCACGAGCCGGGCACCAGCGCGGGCGCCGACGGCGGGCATGGAGCTGTTCACCTGGGGCCAGAGAGGGGCTTGCACCTGGGCCGGTTCGAGACGGTGCAGAACGAACCGCGCGGTCCGGGCCACCACGGGCCCCGCCAGCACGGCTTCGAACTGGGCCCGCGAGCGCAAGCGCTCGACGCGCACGGCCGGATCACCGGCCGGCGGACCTGCGGGCTTGGGCTCGTCGGGCGAAGCCGGCTTCAGACGGCGAGGCGCTTGCGGCCCTTGGCGCGGCGCGCATTGATCACGGCGCGGCCACCGCGCGTTTTCATGCGCACCAGGAAACCATGGGTGCGCGCACGGCGCGTCTTGGAGGGTTGGTAAGTACGTTTCATGACAGTCGTCCTGCAGAACAAGGAGGGCGCAAATTGGCGTTCGCGGCACGCCGGCGCCCCAGCGGAAAAAGCCCAGCCAAGCCGGGCAAACTCGGCATTATCGCAGACGATGGGTATGGCCGACAAGCTATCCGAACCAACCAGACGCGACCGGGCGTGAAAAGCTTGGCGACGACAACACGTCGCCGCGCGATCTGGGCGGGCGCTGCTTGTGGACAAGTGCCGACCGCACTACAATCCGCCGCTCTTTGAGAGACAACTTGTCCACAACAACAATGGCCCTGGTTTCCGCGGCGCTGGAGGCGCCTCCCCGTAACGAATCCGCCGGTTCGGCACCCGCCCTGTGGGAAGCCTGCACCGACCGGCTGTCCCGCGAAATCCCCGAACAGCAGTTCAACACCTGGATCCGCCCGCTCAGCGCGCGGCTGGCCGACGATGGCGCCAGGCTGACGCTGCACGTGGCCAACCGCTTCAAGCTCGACTGGGTGCGTGCCCAGTACGCCCACCGCATCGGCGCCATCCTGGAGCAGCTGGAGGGCCGCCCCATCGCCGTTGAGTTAGCAATCACTCCTCGTGCAAGCACGGAGAAAAAAGGCCCGATCCAGGCGGAGCCGGCTGCGAGCGCGGCAGTCGCCCAGGCCGGATCGCCCGCCGCCACCACGCCGGCGGACGACGCCGACTCCGGCGGCTACCGCAACCGGCTCAACGGCGCCCTGACCTTCGAGACGCTGGTCGAAGGCTCGGCCAACCGCATGGCGCGGGCCGCGGCCCTGCATGTGGCGGGCGCGCCCGGGCAGCTCTACAACCCCCTGTTCATCTACGGCGGGGTCGGCCTGGGCAAGACCCACCTGGTGCACGCTGTGGGCAACCGCCTGCTGCAGGACAAGCCACAGGCGAAAGTTCTCTACATCCATGCCGAGCAGTTCGTCTCGGATGTGGTCAAGGCCTACCAGCGCAAGACCTTCGACCAGTTCAAGGACAAATACCACTCGCTCGACCTGCTGCTGATCGACGATGTCCAGTTCTTCGCCAACAAGGACCGCACCCAGGAGGAGTTCTTCAACGCCTTCGAGGCGCTGCTGGCCAAGAAGAGCCACATCGTGATGACCAGCGACACCTACCCCAAGGGCCTGGCCGACATCCATGAGCGCCTGATCTCCCGCTTCGATTCCGGCCTGACCGTGGCGCTGGAGCCCCCCGAGCTGGAAATGCGCGTGGCCATCCTGATCAGCAAGGCGGCCGCCGAAGGCACCGACATGCCCGAGGAAGTGGCCTTTTTCGTGGCCAAGAACGTGCGCTCCAACGTGCGCGAGCTGGAAGGCGCGCTGCGCAAGATTCTGGCCTATTCGCGCTTCAATCAGAAGGAAATCTCCATCGGTCTGGCGCGCGAGGCGCTGCGCGACCTGCTCTCCATCCAGAACCGGCAGATCAGCGTGGAGAACATCCAGAAGACCGTGGCCGATTACTACAAGATCAAGGTCTCGGACATGTACAGCAAGAAGCGGCCGGCCAGCATCGCGCGGCCGCGCCAGATTGCCATGTACCTGGCCAAGGAACTCACGCAGAAGAGCCTGCCGGAGATCGGCGAGCTGTTTGGCGGGCGCGACCACACCACGGTGTTGCATGCGGTGCGCAAGATTGGCGGCGAGCGCCAGCAGCTGGCCGAACTCAACCAGCAGTTGCACGTGCTGGAGCAGACGCTGAAGGGCTGATCGGCCCTTGTCCCGACACCTTTTCGGGTACTGGCATTCCCTTGGCCGGAATCGCCAAAAAACCAGCGACAATAAGGGGTTTGGCGAGCGGGCACTGGTTTGGCGTACAGCCACCCGGCCCGCATAGCAGCGCCCGGTAGACAACGCAACGAGGAAACCATGATCGTCCTGAAGACCACCCAAGACAAGCTGCTGGCCGTGCTGCAGTCGGTGGCCGGGATCGTCGAGCGCCGCCACACCCTGCCGGTGCTGGCCAACGTGATGATCCGCAAGAGCGGCGGCGCGATCCAGCTCACCACCAGCGACCTGGAGATCCAGATCCGCACCACCGCCGAACTGGGCGGGGACGACGGCAACTTCGCCACCACCGTGGGCGCGCGCAAGCTGATCGACATCCTGCGCACCATGCCGGCCGACCAGACCGTGAGCCTGGAATCCAACCAGTCCAAGGTGATCCTCAAGGGCGGCAAGAGCCGCTTCACCCTGCAGACTTTGCCGGCCGAGGATTTCCCGCTGGTGCAGGAAGCCGCCAACTTCGGCCCCGCCTTCAGCGTGCCGCAGCGCACGCTGAAGCACCTGCTCGACCAGGTGGCCTTCGCCATGGCGGTGCACGACATCCGCTACTACCTGAACGGCATCCTGTTCGTGGCCGAAGGCAAGACGCTCTCGCTGGTGGCCACCGACGGCCACCGCCTGGCCTTCGCCAGCGCCACGCTCGACGTCGAGGTGCCCAAGCAAGAGGTGATCCTGCCGCGCAAGACCGTGATCGAGCTGCAGCGCCTGCTGTCCGACGCCAGCGTGCCCGAAGGCGAGCAGGCCCCCATGATCGAGATGCGCTTTGCCGGCAACCAGGCCAAGTTCAGCTTCGGCGGCATGGAGTTCGTCACCAAGCTGGTGGAAGGCAAGTTCCCGGACTACAACCGCGTCATCCCCAAGAGCCACAAGAACAGCGTCACGCTGGGCCGCGCGCCGCTGCTGGCCAGCCTGCAGCGCACCGCCATCCTCACCAGCGAGAAGTTCAAGGGCGTGCGCCTGAACGTCGAGCCCGGCCTGCTGCGCGTGGCGGCCAACAACGCCGAGCAGGAAGAGGCCATCGACGAGCTCGACATCGACTACGGCGGCGACGCCATCGAGATCGGCTTCAACGTCACCTACCTGATCGACGCCCTGGCCAACATGGGCCAGGAGATGGTCCGCATCGACCTGCAGGACTCCAACAGCTCCGCCCTGGTCACCATCCCCGACGACGCGCACTTCAAGTATGTCGTGATGCCGATGCGCATCTGAAGATGCAGATTTGATAGCGTTTCCTTCAGCAAACCCGCCGGCCAAGGCGGGTTTTGCCCTTCAAAAGACCGATTGATTGCCGTATGACCGACGCCAGCCACACCCCCGATCCGCAGCAACCCGAGCCGAAAGCGGCCGCCGCAGCGCCCGGCGACGGCTACGGTGAAGGCGCCATCCAGATCCTGGAAGGCCTGGAAGCGGTGCGCAAGCGCCCCGGCATGTACATCGGCGACACCTCCGACGGCACCGGCCTGCACCACCTGGTGTTCGAGGTGGTCGACAACTCCATCGACGAGGCGCTGGCGGGCTTTTGCGACGACATCGTCGTCACCATCCACACCGACAACTCCATCAGCGTGACCGACAACGGCCGCGGCATCCCCACCGGGGTGAAGATGGACGACAAGCACGAGCCCAAGCGCAGCGCCGCCGAGATCGCCCTGACCGAGCTGCACGCCGGCGGCAAGTTCAACCAGAACAGCTACAAGGTCTCGGGCGGCCTGCACGGCGTGGGCGTGAGCTGCGTGAACGCGCTCAGCAAGTGGCTGCGCCTGACCGTGCGCCGCGACGGCAAGAAGCACGAGCTCGAGTTCAGCCGCGGCGTGGTGCAGGACCGCCTGATCGAGCACGTGAACGGCGAAGAAGTCTCGCCCATGAAGCTGGCCGGCGAGACCGACAAGCGCGGCACCGAGGTGCACTTCCTGCCCGACACCGAGATCTTCAAGGAAAACAGCGATTTCCACTACGAGATCCTCTCCAAGCGCCTGCGCGAGCTGAGCTTCCTGAACAACGGCGTGCGCATCCGCCTGAAGGACGAGCGCACCGGCAAGGAAGACGACTTTTCCGGCGCCGGCGGCGTGAAGGGCTTTGTCGAGTTCATCAACGGCAACAAGAAGGTGCTCCACCCCAACGCCTTCCACGCCATGGGCTCCCGCCCGGCCGAAACCTATGGCGGCATCCCCGGCACCGAGATCGGCGTCGAAGTCGCCATGCAGTGGAACGACGGCTACAACGAGCAGGTGCTCTGCTTCACCAACAACATCCCGCAGCGCGACGGGGGCACGCACCTCACGGGCCTGCGCGCGGCCATGACGCGGGTGATCAGCAAGTACATCGAAGCCAACGAGCTGGCCAAGAAGGCCAAGGTCGAGGTCAGCGGCGACGACATGCGCGAAGGCCTGTGCGCCGTGCTGAGCGTGAAGGTGCCCGAGCCCAAGTTCAGCAGCCAGACCAAGGACAAGCTGGTCTCCAGCGAAGTGCGCGCGCCGGTCGAAGACATCGTGGCCAAGGCGCTCACCGACTACCTGGAAGAACGCCCGGGCGACGCCAAGATCATCTGCGGCAAGATCGTCGAAGCCGCCCGCGCCCGTGAGGCCGCCCGCAAGGCCCGCGAGATGACGCGCCGCAAGGGCGCGCTCGACGGCTTTGGCCTGCCCGGAAAGCTGGCCGACTGCCAGGAAAAAGACCCCGCGCTGAGCGAGATCTATATCGTCGAGGGCGATTCCGCCGGCGGCAGTGCCAAGCAGGGCCGTGACCGCAAGTTCCAGGCCATCCTGCCCCTGCGCGGCAAGATCCTGAACGTGGAACGCGCCCGCTACGAGAAGCTGCTCACCAGCAACGAGATCGTCACCCTGATCACCGCCCTGGGCACCGGCATCGGCAAGACCGCGGCCGATTCCGGCAAGGGCAACCAGGACGATTTCAACATCGACAAGCTGCGCTACCACCGCGTCATCATCATGACCGACGCCGACGTCGACGGCGCCCACATCCGCACGCTGCTGCTCACCTTCTTCTACCGCCAGATGCCCGATCTGGTGGAGCGCGGCCACATCTACATCGCCCAGCCGCCGCTCTACAAGGTCAAGGCCGGCAAGGAAGAGCTGTACCTGAAGGACGGCGGTGCGCTGGACGCCTTCCTGCTGCGCGTGGCGCTCAAAGACGCCACCGTGCAGACCGGCGGTGACGCGCCCCAGGTGCTGAATGGCGACACCCTGCAGGAACTGGCGCGCAAGCACCAGCTGGCTGAAACCGTGATCGAGCGCCTCTCGGCCTTCATGGACGGCGAAGCCCTGCGCGCCATCGCCGACGGCGTGGCGCTGGACCTCGACAGCACCGAGGCCGCCGAAGCCAGCGCCGTCGCGCTCGAAAAGCATCTGCGCGCAGGCCACACCAACGGCGGCGCGCCCCAGGTGGCCAGCGAGTTCGACGCCCGCACCGACAAGCCCGTGCTGCGCATCAGCCGCTACCACCACGGCAACATCAAGAGCAGCGTCATCACCCAGGATTTCGTCCACGGCGCCGACTACGCCGCGCTGCACGAAGCCGCCCAGACCTTCCGGAACCTGCTGGCCGAAGGCGCCAAGGTCACGCGCGGCGAAGGTGACAAGCAGCGCGAAGAGCGCGTCACCGACTTCCGCCAGGCCATGGCCTGGCTCATCGGCGAGGCCGAGCGCACCACCACCCGCCAGCGCTACAAGGGCCTAGGCGAGATGAACCCCGAGCAGCTCTGGGAAACCACCATGGACCCGGAAGTGCGCCGCCTGCTCAAGGTCCAGATCGACGACGCCATCGAAGCCGACCGCGTGTTCACCACCCTCATGGGCGACGAGGTGGAGCCGCGGCGCGAGTTCATCGAGACGAATGCGCTGAGGGCGGCGAATATTGATGCCTGACCCTGTATGTCGGGTGACGCGGATAGTGAGATCCGTGCCAGGTTAGTGAGAGATTGCTGATGCAGTTGTTGAAATTTCTTCCCCAAGGCTCTAGCCCCAAGGGGTGCGGAGAGCCTTGGGGCTCATCCGTTTTGATAGGTGCTCCGGCTGCTATACGGTAGGTCTGAAGTCTTGGGAGAACCGGAAAGCTGGTAAGGAGAAGAGCAAGGGAGATTTGTGTCCATTTCGATCCCGACCATTTCTGCAGCACAGTTCTCAACGGCCTTCGCCTCGAGGCCCAACTTGGTGGCCTGGTTCCTCGGGGCCGGCGCTTCCGCCGCGTCAGGAATTCCTACTGGCTACGCGATGATTCGGGACTTCAAGGCCCAAATCTTCTGCCGCGAGAACAACCTCTCCAAGCGCGAGATCGACACCGGCGACCAAGTCTGGATTGACCGGATCGACGCCTTCTTCAGGCAAACCTCGCTTCTCCCGCCAGATGGAGACCCGACCGAGTACGCTGCGGCGTTCGAAGCGGTCTACCCTCAGCCCCGGCATCGCAGGCAGTACATTGACGACGCCATCTCTAAAGGCACGCCTTGCTTTGGACACAAGGTTCTCGGAAGCCTGATTGCCGCCCGCAAGGTGGACTGCGTATTCACCACCAACTTTGACCCCCTGGTGGAGGAATCCGCAGTCAGTGCCAACGCATTGCTGCCCACGGCGGATCAGGCGCGGCCAACGGTCGCGGCCATCGACTCGGGAGAGCGCGCGATGCGCTGCCTCAACGAGTCGGACTGGCCCTTGGTAGCCAAGCTCCACGGCGATTACCAATCCATCGCCATCAAGAACACGGGGTCTGAACTCGAGCGGCAAGACGAGCGCATGCGGCATGTGCTCGTCGAGGCCAGCAAACGCTTCGGGATGGTGTTCGTCGGCTACAGCGGGCGGGACGCTTCGGTCATGGAGGCGTTGACCGCAGTCTTGCGGGAACCTGCACCGTTTCCGAATGGCTTGTATTGGGTGACATCGTCTGCCTCCCGTCTCCTACCTGCGGTCACTGAGTTCCTGGAACACGCTCATCTTGCTGGCGTCGACGTTGCGGTGGTCGAGTGCAAGACGTTCGACGAATTGGCCGGCGATGTTATCAAGCATGTCGACCTGCCGCAGGTGCTGATGGAGCATGTGATGCAAGGCAGGGCTGCCCCCCGTCTGGTGCCCGTCAATTTGCCGAACAGCGACGCCCGACCGTTTCCGGTGCTGCGGTACTCCGCACTCCTCATCGAATCGTTGCCGCGCGTTGCACGGCGGATGACCCTGGCGCAGGCTACGACCTCTCCCACGGTCAGAACACTATTAAAAGAACAGCACAGCAGGGCAGTCGTCGCCGCAAATGGCCGTGAACTAGCAGTGTTCGGGAAAGACGAAGAAGTCTTGGCAGCGCTGGCGCCCCTCGGAGCTCAGATCGCAGGAACGGTGGACCTGGATGCGGCCAGGGACAGCTGGGCGTTGGGTCTTCTGTACGACGCGTTGGTTAAAGCCCTGTCTCGGTATCGCCCCCTCATTCCTCGGTTCAAGCGTTCTGGGCACTCACTCATCGTCGCCAGCCCTCGGGAAGGCGAGGACCCGGAATTCGCTCTGAAGCGTTCACAGGATCTCGCCCCGCTGCGCATGGCGTATGAGAGCGCCCTCACGGGCAATGTCCCGAAGCTCAACTTTCCATTCAATGAAGGCGTCTTCTTGAAGCTGGAACAGATAGAGGGCCGTTGGTGGTGCGGCTTCGAACCGTACACGTTCGTAGACATTCCCCGGCCTGAGCACTCTGAGCAGGCCATTCAGCCAGAGTCAGGTAGCACCGAAAACGATGCGCTGGGAGTGCCATTCGAACGACGCGGTGGTGATCCGGCGGGAGACTGGCGAAGAGAGCGTTGGGCTCCGAAGTACAACAAGCAGTGGGCAGCGATCATCCACGCGTGGGCAACGCTGCTCACCTCGGCTAAGGACGGCAAGGTCCGCGCCTTCGGTATGGAGGATGGTGTTGGCATCGACGCGGTGTTCACCGTCTCGCGGTTCACTGGCTGGAGCCGGCCGGGCCACCATCACACCTACTTCGATAGGACCAAGTGATGGCCAGTTCCGCCCAGGCATCGAAGCTTCCGCCGTTCACCCTCCTGGACGAGCCGCTGCTCTCCTTCTCGCCGTCGGACGACACACAGGTGGACGTCCATCCCCTGAGAGGACTACTCAATTTCGGGCCGTATTCCAAGGGCTCATTCGGTGGGTACACCTCGCAGATTCGAATCGCCACTGTGGGCCCCGAGAGTTCGTACAAACGCCGTGGTGAGCTGATGGCATCTCTGCGCGGCTCATACCAGCCCAGCGACCGCTCCGAGTACGTGCCACCGTACCCAGGCTTTGATCGATTGTTCGGTGTGCAGCTGGAGGCGGCGCGCGGCGCGCACATCAAATGGCCTGACTCCCTGGCTCAACTTCCAGGCGACGGCGATCCGCAGGCTCGGCTGTTCCAGGCAATGGATTCCGCTCTTCGCAGGCTTGATGCGGTGCGCAACGAGTTCGATGTGGTGCTGGTGCACTTCCCGGACTCCTGGGCTGCCGCGACACGCAGCAAGTTCTTCGATGCGCACGACGCACTCAAAGCACTGGGGGCAAAGTACAACATTCCTACCCAGGTGCTCAACGACCGAGTTTTCACCTTCAACTACAAGGCTTCACTCGCCTGGCGCTTGGCAACCGCCCTTTACGTGAAGGCGGCGGGGACACCTTGGAAGTTGGCTCCGCTGAAAGGGGTGCCCGATGACACCGCGTACATCGGCCTCGCCTATGCACTACGTGGCGACCAGCGTGACGCTCACTATGTGACGTGCTGCTCGCAGGTTTTTGACATGGACGGCGGAGGAATGCAGTTCGTGGCATTCGAAGCGCGCGACCCTGTCGCCGACGTAGCCGAGGCCCGCCGCAACCCCTTTCTGAGCCGGGACGACATGCGTGCGGTTCTCGCACGAAGCCTTGAGCTCTATCAGGGCCGCAATGGTGGCAACTTGCCCAAACGACTTGTCATCCACAAGACCACGGCGTTCAAGCAGGAGGAAATCGAAGGCGCGTTTGATGCGCTGTCCGGCGTGGCTGAGATTGAGTGTGTAGAGGTCGGTGCAGCGTCCTGCTGGCGAGGGGTCTGGCTGATTCAGTCTGGTCGTCCGACGCCGCCGACCAGACCATCGGGCTATCCGGTTCCCCGAGGGACGATGGTCGCCCGTTCGGGGACCTCGGCACTCGTATGGGTGGCCGGCAACGCACCTGAGGTATCTACGAGAGGCGACTACTACCAGGGGAAGAAGAGCATCCCGAAGCCGCTGCAACTCATCCGGCATGCTGGAAGAGGCTCGCTTGAGCTCATTGCCCACGAGGCGCTGGCCTTGACCAAGATGGACTGGAACAACGATGCGTTGTACGACCCGGTGCCGGTGAGCATTCGGTATTCGCAGCGGTTGGCGCGGACCATCGCGAACGTGCCGGACCTGCCCGGAAACGTCTACCCGTATCGCCTATTCATGTAGAGAACAACATCACAGATCGGCGACCGGACCGAGGGAGACAAAGATGACCATCCTCAGCGAAATCCAGAAGTGGGCCGAGAAGCTGCCGGTCTGGCAGCAGCATGCCGTCGCGGTGCTCTATGAGCGGCCGACACCGTCTGCCGACGACCTTGAAGGCATCCTGGCGCTGCTTCAGGACTCTCATGGAATCACCGACCTTGTTGGTCGCGAGGCTCGAAAGCTGACCAGTGAGCAGGTCACCCCACCCTCGGCATCGAACTCCCAAACGCGTGCCGCTTGCGCAGCGCCTCGGCCAGGGCCTGCAGGCGCGGGGTGGCGGGTACCCAGGGCTGGCCGCCGAAGCGCAGTTGCACGTAGTCGAACAGCACGGTGGTGCAGATGGCGTCGAGCAGCGGGGTCTGGGCGCCGGGGGCGGGGCCGGCGATCTGGCTGGCCAGGGCTTCCAGGCGCTGCAGGCCTTCGACCATGGTGCGGCGGCGGCGCAGGCCGACCTTGGTGGTGTCGAACAGCACCGGCGTGGTGACCTTGCGGTAGATGATGGTGTGCACGGCCGCGTCGATGGCGCCCAGCGCGATGCCGGCACGTGAGAGCACGCCGGCCGCCAGCGCGCCGTGGCCAATCAGGCCGGGCCAGCGCGGCGCGGGCCGGGCCGTTTCCAGCCACTGCACGATGAGCAGGCTTTCGGTGAGCGGCGTGCCGTCGTCCAGCACCAGCGTGGGCACGCGGGTGGCGGCGTTGGCGCGGCGCAGGCGCCGGTCGTCGGCCCAGGGGTCGACGAGGGTGGGGGCGATGTCCAGCCCCTTCTCGATCAGCGCGATGCGCGCCAGGCGCGCGTAGGGCGAGGTGGTGTTGATGAGCAGCTGCATGACCGGTTCCTTTCTGGAATGCTAGTTTTCTAATAGCTGCCTGCGCCCGCTGCGCCTGGGCCAGTGCCTGATTTGTCTCTGAATTTGAGCGCTCCATCGCAGCCGGTCGGCAGGCGCCTTGCGCGCCCGCCAAGGGCTGGTGCAACTCAGCCCATCATGCCTTCCAGCCGCTGGCGGATGATCTGCCCGGCCTCGGCCATGATGCGGTCGATCAGTTCCTGGCAGCTGGGCACGTCGTGCACCAGGCCGGCCACCATGCCGCAGCTCCAGGCGCCGGCATCCATGTCGCCCTGCTGCATCACGCGCGGGTAGATGCCGGCCACCTGCTCGATGATGTCCTCGATCTTCAGCGCCGCGCCTTTCTCGCGCTCGATGGCCAGGATCTCTTCCACGCCCTTGTTGTTGATCACGCGCTCGGTGTTGCGCAGGCCGCGCATGATGAGGCGCGTGTCCAGCTCGCTGGCGTTGACGATGGCCTGCTTGACCTTGTCGTGCACCGGCGCCTCCTTGGTGGCGATGAAGCGGGTGCCCATGTTCATGCCTTCGGCGCCCAGTGCCAGCGCGGCCACCAGGCTGCGGCCGTCGGCCATGCCGCCGGAGGCGACGAAGGGCACCTTCAACTCCTCGGCCGCGCGCGGCAGCAGGATGAAGTTGGGCACGTCGTCCTCGCCCGGGTGGCCGCCGCATTCGAAGCCGTCCACGCTCACGGCGTCGCAGCCGATGCGCTCGGCCTTGAGCGCGTGGCGCACCGAGGTGCACTTGTGGATCACCTTGATGCCGGCGGCCTTGAGCGCGGGCATGTGCTCTTCCGGGCTGCGGCCGGCGGTTTCCACCGCCTTGATGCCGCCTTCGACAATGGCCTGGATGTATTCCGGGTAGGGCGGCTTGGTGAAGGTGGGCAGAAACGTGAGGTTGACGCCGAAGGGCTTGTCGGTCATCTCGCGGCAGCGGGCGATCTCCCTGGCCAGCAGCTCGGGCGTCTTCTGCGTCAGGCCGGTGAGGATGCCCAGCCCGCCGGCGTTGGAGACGGCCGCGGCCAGCTCGGCCAGGCCGACGAAGTGCATGCCGCCCTGGATGATGGGGTGCTGGATGCCGAAGAGTTCGGTGATGCGGGTTTTCATGGGTCTCCTGGGATGTTGTGGCGGCCCGGTGCGGCGCCAGACGGCCGCGCGCTCGAGGCTGCGCCAGCAGCCGCACAAGATACCACCGGCGTGGCGCAGAGCTGTCACGCGCGGAACCGGGTGGAGCTCAGGTTTTGAGCATCCAATCAGCCTCCAGCCCAATCATGGCGGGCGCAGGCAGCTATGAATAACTGAGTGGTCGGATGGTGCCATGCCGCTGCCGCGGAACGCGCAGGCGGCGGCTTCAGACCGTCTCGCGCTGCACGAAGCTGGCGGCCAGCGGCTCGCCGGGGGCGGCCTGCTCGCGCACCAGCACCTCGCTCACCTGCGCCGCGGGCGGGCCCTGGCGCGCCCAGGCGGTCAGCGCCTCCACCGCGTCGGCCGGGCCGTGCAGCAGCGCTTCCACGCTGCCGTCGCGCCGGTTGCGCACCCAGCCGAGCACGCCCAGGCGCGTGGCTGCCTCCACGGTGCTGGCGCGGTAGTACACGCCCTGCACGCGGCCGCGCACGAGCAGGTGGCGGGTGATGGCGGGCGCGCTGGCTGGGGGCATGGCCGCACTGTAGCCGCGCCGCATGAAGGCCGCGCGACGCGCGTCTGCGGGCAGCCGGTTTCACGCGGGCTGCGCATAATGGTTTCCACCTTCTCGACTCTGCAGGCATCCGCCCGCACCTGATCATGACCGTTCTCATCCTCGGCCTCGTGCTGTTTCTCGGCGCGCACTCGGTGCGCATCTTTGCCGACGGCTGGCGCACGCGCACCGTGGCGCGCGTGGGCGCGGGTACGTGGAAGGGGCTTTACACGGTGGTGTCCATCGCCGGCTTCGCGCTGATCGTCTGGGGTTTCGCGCAGGCGAAGCAGCAGCCGGTGGTGCTGTGGCAGCCACCGGTGGCCATGAAGCACCTCAATTCGCTGTTCACGCTGCTGGCCTTCGTCCTCCTGGCCGCCGCCTACGTGCCGCGCAACCAGATCAGGGCCCGGCTGCACCACCCGATGGTCGGCGGCGTCAAGCTCTGGGCCTTCGGCCACCTGCTGGCCACCGGCAAGCTGGCCGACGTGGTGCTGTTCGGCGCCTTCCTGCTCTGGGCCATCCTGGACTTCCGCGCTGCCCGCCAGCGCGACCGCGCGCAGGGCACCACCTACCCGCCCGGCAGCCTGGCCGGCACGCTGATCGCAGTGGTGGTGGGCGTGGTCGCCTGGGCGGTGTTCGCGTTCTGGCTGCACGCGGCGTGGATCGGCGTGGCTCCTTTTGGCCGGACGCTCTGATCAGGCCGTTGTCCGGAACCGCCTCATGGATTGGTCGCGCGAGGAGGTCGAGGCCATCGTGGTCGACTACCTGCGCATGCTCAGTCTCGAGCTCTCCGGCCAGAACTACAGCAAGGCCGCCCATCGGCGCGCGCTGCAGGCCAAACTGAACCAGCGCTCCGACGGCTCCATCGAGTTCAAGCACGGCAACGTCAGTGCCGTGATGATTGAGTGCGGCTACCCCTACGTCCGCGGCTATCTGCCGCGCGCCAATGTCCAGGCCCTGCTGCGCACGGTGGTGCAGGAGCAGCTGGCCGGCATGCGCGAGCTGGACGCGCTGGCGCTGGCGGTGGTGCAGCAGCCGGTGGTGGCCCCTGATCTGGAGGACTTTTCCGCCATCGTCACCCAGGCGCCGCAATGGCGCCATGCAGCGCGCGAGCCGGCGCGCACCTACACGCCCATCGCCGTCAAGCGCGACTACCTGCAGCGCGAGGCGCAGAACCAGGTCCTGGGCGCGGCTGGCGAGGAGTTCGTGCTGCGCTACGAGCACTGGCGCCTGCGCCAGCTGGGCCAGCTCACGCTCGCCGAGCGTGTGGAACACGTGTCGCGCTCCCGGGGCGACGGCCTGGGCTATGACATCCTGTCCTTCGAGGCCGACGGGCGCGAGCGCTTCATCGAGGTGAAGACCACCAACTTCGGCAAGGAAACACCGTTCTTCTTCTCCCGCGGCGAACTGCAGTTCTCGCGCGACGCGCGCGATCAGTTCCAGCTGTGCCGGCTGTTCGAGTTCCGCAACGCCCCGCAGCTGTTCAGCCTGACGGGCCCACTAGGGCCTGTTAACGCTATTTTGGGCGTGCGAACAGGCTTGAAACGGTGCCAATCTAGGCGCCGGGCGCCGTGCAGACCGGGTGTCTGCACCAGGAGCGCAAGGGCGACTGGCGCCGTATCAAGCCTGTTCCCTGCGGGTTGCGACCCGAAAGGGCCATCGCCGGTGTTGCCATCCTTGGCAAGGTACCTACCTTGCCTGCGGCTGGCGCCTTGGCGCTGGCCCTTTCGGATCGCAACGCATCGCCCAAAATAGCGTTAACAGGCCCTAGACCAGCACTGCCAGCTGGACCCGCAAACCTGGCGCGCGAGCTTCGGCTGACGATGGCAGCTGCGTCACACTGCATGGCCATCTGATGGGCCTATAGTGCGCCCGACAGGACAGGAAGGAATCCGAGATGCTGCTCTGGTTGTGGCGCCTGGCGCTGGTGCTGTTGCTGCTCGGCCTGGCGGCTGCGGCGGTCACCCAATGGCGCTTCACCCATTACGCGCCGGCCGACCCGGCGGTGGCGCCGGACGCGGCGGCGCTGGCCTACTTCAAGGAAGACTACGCGGCCTCGCGCGCCGATTTCCTGGTGCGGGGCGACGCGCTGACGGCGCGCTTTGCGGGCGTGCAGCGCTTCGCGGTGCCGGTGGCCGCGCGGGACGGCACTGTCGGGCTGTTCGTCGACGGGCTGTACGTGCCGGCGCAGCATGAGCGCAAACGGCTGCTGGTCCTCTCGTCCGCCGTGCACGGGGTGGAAGGGGGCACCGGCAGCGCGGTGCAGCGCATGGCCATGCAGGAGCTGCTGACGCCCGAGGCGCTGGCCGACACCGGCGTGCTGCTGCTGCACGCGATGAACCCCTGGGGCTTCGCCCGCTCGCGCCGCTTCACCGAAGGCAACGTGGACCTGAACCGCAACGCCGGCACCTCGCCTGCGCTGTACCGCACGGTGAACAGCGGCTACCCGCTGGTGGACCCGCTGATCAACCCCGCCGCGCCGGCCAGCCTGGGCGACTGGCAGCACCGCCTGTTCCTGTGGCGCTCCATCGCCATGATCGCGCAGCACGGCATGCCGGTGCTGCGCCAGGCCGTGCTGCAGGGGCAGTACAGCGTGCCCAAGGGCATCTACTATGGCGGCGAGGCGCTGGAGCCGCAGCTGGCCGCGCTGGCGCCGCTGATCAAGCCCCTGCTCGATGCCTACCCGCTGTCGATGACGATCGACCTGCACACCGGCTACGGCGCGCGCGGCGTGCTGCACGTGTTTCCCAACCCGCCGGAGCAGCCGGCAGTGAAGCAGGGGCTGGAGACGGTGTTCGCCGGCTACCCGATCAACTGGGGATCGGGCAAGGATTTCTACACCGTCACCGGCGACGTGACGGGCTGGATCGGCTCGCTGCGCAGCGGCGGCCTGCATCTGCCGGCCGTGTTCGAGTTCGGCACGCTGGACAGCCAGACCACGCTGGGCTCGGTGAAATCGCTGCACATCACGGTGCTGGAGAACCAGGGCTTCCAGCACGGCTGGGCCAGCCCCGAGGACGAAGCCGCAATCCAGCGCGACTATCGCGAGATGTTCTACCCCAGCTCGCCTGCCTTGCGCACCCAGGTCATCCACGACAGCCGCGCGCTGCTGCAGCGGGTGCTGGTGCAGTTGGCCCAGGTGACGACGCCGCCGGCCTCGCCGCAACGGCCCTGACGCACCGTGGCCACGCCGCTCGAACCGGTCCCGCCCGCCCCGCCGACCAGCCCTCGCCTGCGCGCCGACGCGCTGGCCGGCCTCTCGGTGGCCGGGCTGCTGATCCCCGAGGCCGTGGCCTACGCGGCCATCGCCGGGCTGCCGCCACAGGCCGGCATCGTGGGGCTGCTGGCCGGGCTGGCGGTGTATGGGCTGGTGGGCAGCAGCCGCTTCGCCATCGTGTCGGCCACGTCGTCGTCGGCCGCGGTGCTGATGGCGGCCACGCATTCGCTGGCGGCGCCGGATTTCATGACGCACGCCATGCTGGCGGCCGGGCTGGTGCTGATCGCCGGGGTGTTCTTCCTGGTGGCGGCGGTGGGCGGGCTGGGCGCCACGGTGTCGAGCCTGATCGCCCAGCCGGTGCTGCGCGGCTTCACCATCGGGTTGTCGGCCACCATCGTGCTCAAGCAGCTGTTCACCGCCTTCGTGCCGGGGCCGGCGGCGGGCGACTTTCTGGATCTGCTGCCCGAGCTGTGGCTGCGCCGCGCCGACTGGCACTGGCCCAGCGTGGCGCTCACGCTGGTGTCGCTGGCCTGGCTGGTGCTGATGCGGCGTTTTCCGCGCGTGCCGGCGGCGCTGGTGCTGATCGCCGTGACGGTGGTGCTGAGCGCCACCGGCGTGCTGCCGCACTGGGGCATCGACGCCGTGGGCCGCATCGACGTGCACTTCGCCGCGCCCGCCGTGCCGCCGTTCCTGCGCGACCAGTGGCTGCGGCTGGCCGAGCTGGGCTTCGCGCTGGCGCTGATCCTGTACGCCGAATCCATCGGCTCCATCCGCACGCTGGCGCTGCGCCAGGGCGACCACCCCAGCCCCAACCGCGACCTGCTGGCGCTGGGCCTGGCCAACCTGGCCAGCGGGCTGTTCCAGGGCTCGCCGGTGGGCGCGGGTTACTCGGCCAGCACCGCCAACGTGGCGGCCGGCGCGCAGAGCAAGGCGGCCGGCTGGGTGGCCTGCGCGGCGGTGGCGCTGGCGGTGGCGGCGCTGCTTCCGCAGCTGGCGCACACGCCGCAGCCGGTGCTGGCGGCCATCGTGATCCACGCCGTGGGCCACACGCTGAACATGAAGGGGCTGGCGCCCTACTTCCGCTGGAAGCGCGACCGCCTGGTGGCCCTGGCCGCCGTGCTGGCGGTGCTGTGGCTGGGCGTGCTGGACGGCCTGCTGGCCGCCGTGGCGGTGAGCCTGCTGATGCTGCTGCGCGGCCTGGCCACGCCGCGCATGAGCTGGCTCGGCCAGCTGGACGGCGGCCACGCCTATGTGGACGCCGCCCTGCACCCCGAGGCCGTGGTGCCGCCGGGCCTGCTGATCGCGCGGCCGGAGGTGCCGCTGTTCTTCGGCAACGTGGGCGCGGTCAGCGTGGCCATCCGCCAGGCGCTGGCGCGGGCGCAGACACTGGGCGGCACGCCGGTGCGCAGCGTGATCCTGAGCCTGGAAGAGTCGCCGGATCTGGACGGCTCGGCGGTGGAGGCGCTGATCGAGCTGGCCGGCCACCTGCGCCGCCGCGGCGTGCGCCTGGTGCTGGCACGCGCCAAGGACGAGGTGCGCTACCTGCTTCGCCGCGTCGCCTCGCCCGATCTACCCGCCAATGCCTACAGCGCCTGGAGCGTGGACGAGGCCGTGCAGCAGGTACAGGCCGCACCGCCCGCGGCTGAGGCCGAGAGCTGATTACTCTTTTTTTGATAGCTTCCTGCGCCCGCCAGGCAAAGGCAAAACACCAAAATCATTGATAATCCGGGCATGAACGCCCGCCCGCCCCTTACCACCCACGACACCACCCGCATCGACGACACGCGCATCCGCGCCGTGCGCCCGCTGCTCACGCCGGCGCTGCTCGAAGAGCGCCTGCCCGCGCCCGATGCGGCGCAGCAGCTGGTGGAAGCCAGCCGCGCCGCCATCTCGCGCGTGCTGCACGGGCGGGACGACCGGCTGGTGGTGGTGGTGGGGCCGTGCTCCATCCACGACCACGCGCAGGCGCTGGATTACGCCCGCCGCCTGAAGGCCGAGGCCGACCGCCTGGCCGGCGAGCTGCTGGTGGTGATGCGCGTGTACTTCGAAAAGCCCCGCACCACCGTGGGCTGGAAGGGCTACATCAACGACCCGCACCTGGACGGCAGCTTTGCCATCAACGAAGGGCTGGAACTGGCGCGCCGCCTGCTGCTGGAGGTGCTCGAGATCGGCCTGCCGGTGGGCACCGAGTTCCTCGATCTGCTGAGCCCGCAGTTCATCAGCGACCTGGTGAGCTGGGGCGCCATCGGCGCCCGCACCACCGAAAGCCAGAGCCACCGCCAGCTGGCCAGCGGCCTGAGCTGCCCGGTGGGCTTCAAGAACGGCACCGACGGCGGCCTGAAGGTCGCGACCGACGCCATCGTCGCCGCGCGCGCCGAGCACGCCTTCATGGGCATGACCAAGATGGGCCAGGCGGCCGTGTTCGAGACCCGCGGCAACGACGACTGCCACGTGATCCTGCGCGGCGGCAAGGCGCCCAACTATTCAAAGGCCGACGTCGACGCCGCCTGCGCGCTGCTCAGGGGCGCTGGCCTGCGCGAGCAGGTCATGATCGACGTCTCGCACGCCAACAGCAGCAAGCAGCACGCGCGCCAGGTGCTGGTGGCCGGCGAGGTGGCGGCGCAGGTGGCCGCGGGCGACACACGCATCATGGGCGTGATGATCGAAAGCCACCTGGAAGAAGGCCGCCAGGACATCGTGCCCGGCCAGCCGCTGAAGCCCGGCGTGTCGGTGACGGATGCCTGCATCAGCTTCGCCCAGACCGTGCCCGTGCTGGACGAACTGGCCGCAGCGGTGCGCGCGCGGCGTGCTGCCAAGGCCGCCTGATGCTATCAATGGAATAGCTCCCTGCGCTCGCGGCGGTTGGGCTGAAGGCTGCTTTGCCTCTGAAGATCGGGGCCGCCGCCGGGCCCTCAACCCGGTGAACGCCGCGATGGAACCCCGCCCGCACCGTGACGCCAAGGAGCCGGTAACCACCCAATAAAAAAGGCCACCATCCTGCGATGGCGGCCTTGCGCGCTGAAGCAGCTGCGTTCAGCGGCGGCGCTGGGCGGCGGGGCCGGAGGGGCCGGAATCATTGCGGCGCTCCAGGTGGCGGAAGTTGATGCGGCCCTTGCTCAGGTCGTAGGGCGACAGCTCCAGCGACACGCGGTCGCCCGCCAGGATGCGGATGCGGTGCTTCTTCATCTTGCCAGCGGAATAGGCGACCAGCTCGTGGCCGTTGTCCAGCGTGACGCGGAAACGCGTGTCGGGCAGCACCTCGTTGACGATGCCCTGCATCTCGATCAGTTCTTCCTTGGCCATGGGAGGCTCCTTTCTTGCTGGCGGCCGGCATGGCAAGCCGGTCGCCGTGGACAAATACCCGGCCAGGGCAGGGGCGGCTTGCGGACCTCGAGGCCAACCGGAGGGGTGACGAAGACGGCGGTGCAAGTGCGCCGGCGCGAAGCGGCCGGTGCCAAGGCCCGAGCGGCGGGCGAAGCAGGCGCGGCATCGGCCCGGCATTGGGGCTGGCGCGCCGGAGAATGGATCGGATGGGTGCCGCGCTGGGGGACACCGCAGGAACTGATCGGCGGCTGGCGCGGCACAAGAATGCCGTGGCGCCGATCGATCCGGCCCGAACCCTTCGAGACCTGGCGGAATATCACATTATAACAGCCCGGCCCGGATCGTGCCCGCATGCGGTGCGCACAGACTCCGGCCGCGGCCGGAGGTGCCATCGCCAAACGTAAAGTCAGTGTGCATTCACACTGTTGCAAACTCAACGCTGGCAAGCTGGTGTGTAACGCAAGCGACCGTCAGACTGGCGCCGTGTTCAACTTCCCGAAAGGGTTCACGCATGTCCAGACGTTCCCCCAAAGCCGTCACCGCGGCGCTGCTGATGACCACCGCGCTGGCCTGGCAACTTCCGGCCGGCGCCCAGACCTCCAGCGGCGGCAGCATGGGCAGCACGCCTTCGGCCACCAGCCCGGCCAGGCCGGCGGACGCCGGTGGCGGCAGCAGCGGCTCCGGCCTGCCCGCGGGCTTCGTGCCCGCCATGCCGGCCAGCGCCGCCCAGCCGGCCGGGCAGGCAGCGGCGAAGGAAGGTGATGGCTTCGGGCCTGGCTCGGGCAAGTCCGGGGCGGCGGTGTCGCCGCTGCCCGCCGCCTCGGCCATCAAGAAGTGATGCGGCCTCGCTGATGCGGCCTTGACCGGCGCAGACCCGGCGCCGCCGGCCGCCGCCTCAGGTGGCGGGCCTGGCGGCCGGTCTGGCCGCCGGTGCGGGGGTGGCGCGGCCGCTCCCCTTGTCGCCCGCCGGTTTCCTGCCCGCCTGGGCCGGTTCTGGCGGGCATTTCAATTGCGCGCTGTTGTCGCGCAGCGATTTCAGGCGGCCGGCGATCTGGTCCAGCACCGGCGGGGGCAGCGGCTGGTCGAACTCGTAGCGCAGCCGCTCGATCTCGGACGCCAGGTAGCCGCATTCCGACTCCCGCGCCGACGGGTCGCCGTCCGGCGAGAACGGGCGCTCGCGCACCACCGGGGCCGTGAGGGCTTCGCCGGTGGAGCCGACCACGCCGTTGGCATCGACCGCGCTGTCGGGCTGGGTGGTGGCCTCGGTGCCCTCGGGGCAGGGCTGGTTGGTGTAGGTGGTCTGGCCGTTCACCACGCACTTGCGGATGCTGCCATCGCCCGCCACGGCGGGGGCCGTGGGTTCGCCGCGCTGATCGGCCGAAGGCGCGTTGGGTTGCGGCGGGCGGATGGTGCGGCCGACCGGGGCAGGCGGCGGCAGCGGCGCGGCGCGCTCGGCCACCGAGGCGGCCGGGCCGGGGGGCGCGGCCACCGGCGCGCGCAGCAGCGTGTCGCGGTTGGCCTCCAGCCACTGCACGCCCTTGTAGCCGCCCAGCAGCAGCAGGCCGACGGCGAACGCCCCGATGATCCAGCGCAGGGGCATGCCCTCGCTGCCGGCCGAGGCGCTGGGAGAAAGCGGTGCGTCGTCGCGCGGTTCGTCGTTCATGGCATCCAGATCCTGCCACCCGCAGCACGCAGGCAGCCCATGTGGCCCATTCTAGGCAGCACCGCCACCATGAAACAAATTGCGTGCCAGCCCATGCACGGCGGGCGCAGGCTGCTATGGTTGGCATAGCAGACGATGTGGGTGACAGCCCTCCTCGACGCCGCGCGCCCGCGCTCCGCCCGCAGCCGCGAGCGCGCCAGCAACCTCGCCAGGCCGCGCTCAAGCCCCAGGAGCGCTTTCAAGTCTTTTGTGCCTCCAGCCCAGTCGTAGCGGGCGCAGGCAGCTATTGTTCATATAGCAATCTGCCGCCGCTTGACCCTTTATGGGCGTCGGCCGCGGCCGCTCGCACCCGGGAAGCAGCGACAAGAACAGAAGGCCGCGGAGCAGGCCAAACCAGCGAACGCCGTGGCCGGGCTTGTGCCGGCCACGGGCGTTGTCCCTCCCGAAGCAAGAGGGGGCCGAGGGCCGCGGCTCCGGGCCTGCCTGCGCAGGCACGTACAGCCCGAAGGCCGCGGAGCAGGCCATGCGGGTGAACGCCGTGGGGCGGGCTTGGCCCGGCCACTGGCGTTGTCCCCCCTCCCGAAGAGAGAGGGGGGAAGGCGCGAAGCGACTCAGGGGGGTATCACATCACCACCGGCACTTCCGTCGCCGGCGGCGTGTTGCGGCTGCGCGCGCAGCGCACCAGGCCGTCGATCATCACCATGCCGATGCCGGGCACGTCGCCCAGCTGCACGCTTTCGAGCAGCGTCTTGCCGGCGGTGTGCTGGGCGCGGTCCATGAAGACGAAGTCGGCGGTGCGGCCCGGCTCGATCAGACCGCAGTTGAGCTGGCGCAGCCGCGCCGTGTTGCCAGTGGCGAAGCAGAACACCAGCTCCGCCGGGATATTGGCGATGGACGACAGCAGCGCCACCATGCGCAGAATGCCCAGCGGCTGCACGCCAGAGCCGGCCGGCCCGTCGGTGCCCAGGATCACGCGGTGCGGGCACTTCAGCTCCAGCGCTGCCCTGGCGGCGGTAATGGCCACGCGCTCGTTGCCGTTGTGCACGATCTCGATGGCGCGGCTGGATTTCTCGCACAGCTCGCACACGTGCGCCTCGGGCAGCGCGGTGTGGCCGCCGTTGATGTGGCCGATGATGTCGGCATCGGCCTCCAGCACCACGTCCTTGTCGATCAGGCCCGAGCCGGGAATCGACGGGCCGCCCGTGTGGATGGTGCTCTGGATGCCCGCCGCGCGGGCCCACTTGACCATGGTCGCGGCCTCGGTGCCGCCCTTGACGCTGCCCAGGCCGATCTCGCCCAGCAGCCTGACGCCGGCGGCGGCCATCTCCTGGAAGTCGCTTTCGACCATGCCCTTCTCGATCACCGGCGCGCCGGCCAGCACCTTCACGCCGCCTGGGCGGAAGTTGTCGAACGCGCGCTGGGCGGTGATGGCCAGCGCCTTGAGGCCGACGATGTCCTTGGGCCGGCCGGGCAGGTGCACCTCGCCGGCGGAGATCATGGTGGTCACGCCGCCGTGCATCATGGAATCGATCCAGTTGAGCTGGCTCTGGCGCGGCGTCCAGTCGCCGAACACCGGGTGCACGTGGCTGTCGATCAGGCCGGGGGCGACGCAGGTCTGCCGGCAGTCGATGGTGGTGCGGGCGCCGGCGGTGTCGACGTCCTTGGCGCGGCCGACGGCGCTGATCAGGCCGTCCTCGACGACGATGGTGTCGGCCTCCAGGATCGGGCGGTCGATGTCGCCCGACAGCAGCAGGCCGATGTTCTGGATGACGACTTTGCCGGAGGTGGCGGTGGCGGCGGCTTCAGCCATAGGGACTCCTTTCGAGTATGGGATGGCCATGGTGCGGCGCAATAGGCGCAGCGGATAAAGCGGCGGATTCGCAGGCCCGTGGAGCAGACCAGGCCAGCGAACGCCGTGCTCGGGCTTGTACCGGGGCACTGGCGTTGTCCCCCTTGCGAAGCGGGAGGGGGCTGAGGCCCGCGGCTCCAGACCTGCCTGGGCAGGTCTGGACGGACCGAAGAGCCGCCGCCTCTGGCGGCGAGCACGTGGCGCTGAAGGCGACTCAGGGGATGTTTCATCTCATGCGCGGATGCCGCGCAGCACGCTGTCGATCACGTGGCTTTCCCAGGCCGCGACGGCCTCGGGCGTGTCGATGCGCTCGCCGAGGAAAGCGCTCAGCGTGTAGCGGTTGGCGGTGTGGAAGTAGCCGGCGGCGGCGATCAGCAGGTAGACGTCGCGCGCCGCCAGGCCGGGCCGCACCAGGCCCTGCGCCACGCCGGCTTCCAGCAGCCGCGCGGTGAGGGTGATGGCGTGCGACGAGTACTCGCGCGCCTTCTTCGACTTGGCGATGTGGCGGCCGCGGTGCAGGTTCTCGGTGTTCAGCAGCGTGACGAACTCCGGGTGCGCGCGGTAGTAGCCGAGCACGAAGCGGATCAGCTCCACCAGGGCTTCGAGCGGCCTGGCTTCATCCAGCGCCAGCGCGCTCTCGGCCTCGTCCATCTCGGCGTAGATGCGCTCCAGCACGGCGATGAACAAGCCTTCCTTGCTGCCGAAATAGTAGTAGATCATGCGGTCCACGGACTTGGCCGCGGCCGAGATCTTGTCGACCGTGGCGCCGTCGTAACCGTAGCGCGCGAACACCCGCATCGCCGCGCGCAGGATCGCCTCCCGCGTGGCCTCCGCCGCCGCCGCCCGCACGCCCGTGCGCCGCTGCGGCGGCTTGGGCGCTGCGCGGGACGTGCTCATGCTTGCAGCCCCTGCCGGCTGGCGGCGCCAGCCAGCCGCGCGCCGGACCGGCCATGCATGCACCGCCGCGAAAACAGGTCTCCCGGGGTGCCGCCACCGCGACCGAAGGCTCCCGTTACCACCGGCCTCCACCAAGTGGCACCCCCGAATGGCCGCGGAGCAGGCCACGCCAGCGACCGCCGTGCTCGGGCTTGCACCGAGCACTGGCGGTGCCCCCTCGAGGGGGGTGGCGCAACAGCGCGCAGCGCGTGGAGCCTGGGGGTGGTCACTTCTCTACGAACGCCCGCTCCACCACATAGTCGCCCGGCGTGGTGGTGTTGCCTTCGTGGAAGCCGCGCTGCTCCAGGATCATCTTCATGTCGGCCAGCAGCATGGGGCTGCCGCACAGCATCACCCGGTCTTCCTCGGGCGAGAGCGGCGGCAGGCCGAGGTCGTCGGTGAGCTGGTTGCTGGTCACGAGGTCGGTGATGCGGCCCTGGTGGCGGTAGGGCTCGCGCGTCACGGTAGGGTAATACAGCAGTTGTTCACTCACCATCTCGCCCAGGAACTCGTCGTGCGGCAAATCCTGCGTGAGCGTGTCGTGGTAGGCCAACTCGTTGACGTGGCGCACGCCGTGCACCAGGATCACCTGCTCGAACTTCTCGTACGTCTCCGGGTCGCGCACGATGCTCATGAAGGGCGCCAGCCCTGTGCCGGTGGCGAACAGGTACAGCCGCTTGCCGGGCAGGGTGTAGTCGATCAGCAGCGTGCCGGTGGGCTTGCGGCCGACCACGATGGAGTCGCCCACGCAGATGTGCTGCAGGCGCGAGGTGAGCGGCCCGTCCGGTACCTTGATGCTGAGGAACTCGAGCTGCTCCTCGTAGTTGGCGCTGACGATGGAATAGGCCCGCAGCAGCGGCTTGCCGTCCACCTTGAGGCCGATCATGGTGAAGTGGCCGTTGGAAAAACGCAGCGCCGGATCGCGCGTGGTGGTGAAGGAGAACAGGCGATCCGTCCAGTGGTGGACGGTCAGCACGCGTTCCTCGTGAAATGCACTCATGTTGGGCGCCAGGTGTTGAAAAGCGGTGCGGATGCCGGCTTTCGGGGCGTTGTGGAAAACCCTGAAGCCGCGCGGCGGGTTCGTCCATAGAATATCTTTTTCATGTAGCAAACACAACATGAAAATGAAGTGCCTGCCACATTCACGGCAAGGCTGGCGCGGAAGTTGCAAGACCTTGGAAGATTTGCCGAGCTGGTGCACCCAACGATGACGGAACACACCAAGACCGACGGCCTGCCGGCCATGGACACGCCCCTGATGCCCGATGTGGCGCAGCGCGCCGCGCCGCGCAACGAGCGCATGGCCGCCAGCAAGGTGGAATGCAACGCCTGCCCCGTGCTGTGCCAGATCTCTGAAGGCCGCGCCGGCGCGTGCGACCGCTACGCCAACCAGGGCGGCGTGCTGGTGCGCGTCGATCCGGTGGTGCTGCTGCGCCGCACGCTGGACGCCGGTGGCACGCCGGTTCTGGTGCCTTTTGCGCCTTCCGCCCAGGCAGCATCGCCGCAGGCAGCTACTGATTCAGTAGCAATCAGCACCGCCGACGCCGCCTGGAACGGCGACCTGCTGCATGCCAACGAGGTGTTCGTCACCGGCGTCGGCGCCTCCACCACCTACCCCGACTACAAGCCCGCGCCCTTCATCGTCGCCTGCAAGGCAGATGGCGTGGACATGGTCACCGTGGTCACCGAAGGCATCTTCAGCTACTGCAGCATGAAGGTGAAGATCGACACCGACCGCTTCCTCGGGCCCGAGCAGGCCAACGTCCGCTACAAGGGCGAGGCCATCGGCCACGTCACCACGGCCGAGTACGGCTCGCAGATGCTGTCGCTCGGTGGCGTGCACCACCTCACCGGCGGCAGCAAGAAGGAAGGCCGCATGGCGCTCGAGCTGATGGAGCGCCTGGGCAACAAGCAGGCGGTGGAATGCACCATCGACGGCGGCGCCACGGTGGTCATCCAGGCCGGCAAGCCGCCCGTCGTGGGCGGCGTGGAAGAGCAGCGCATGCGCGTGGGCTGCGGCTCGGCGGCGGTGGGCATCTTCGCGCGGCAGCTGTTCGGCCACGCCGACGAGGTGGTGGTGGTGGACGACCACATCACCGGCGTGCTCAGCGAGCACCAGGCCGGCCGCTGCCTGGGCATGCCGTCCTCGGGCATCCAGATGCGCGGGCGCAAGTCCACGCCGGGGCGCTACTTCCAGGTGGCCAACCCGGGCACCGGCTGGGGCGGCACCGACATCGCCGATCCGCTCTCGATCATCGAAGGCTGGGAGCCCGGCGTGGCCCGGCCCGGCCTGCGCCTGCTGATGACTTCCACCACCGGCGAGCACGCGCAGTGGTTCGTGCTCGACGAGCAGCTGCGCCCGGTGGAGCAGGCCATGCCGCCCGAGGTGCGCCGCGTGGTCGAGCGCATCGGCGAGAACTGCGAGCCGTCGCTCTGCAGCGTGCTGTTCCTGGCCGGTGCCGGCGGCTCGCTGCGCGCCGGCGTCACCGAGAACCCGGTGCTGCTCACCACCGCCATCAAGCGCGCACTGGTCAACGTGACCTGCGGCGGTGCGCCTGCCTACGTGTGGCCGGGCGGCGGCATCACGGTGATGGCCGACGTGCTGCGCATGCCCGACCGCAGCTTCGGCACCGTGCCCACGCCCGCCATCGTGGCGCCGATCGAGTTTTCCATGCGGCTGGACGACTTCGCCGCGCTTGGCGGCCATGTGGACCACGTGATGCCGCTGGAGGAAGTGCTCAAACGCGGTGCCTGGCACAACGACGGCGCGCCGCAGGCCCGCCAGTGGCAGGCGGCCTCTCCCCTCAACCCGTGGCCGCTGGGCGAGCCGCCGATGCTCGGATGAACACCCCCCTGAGTCGCCTGCGGCGCCTTCCCCCCTCTTGCTTCGCGAGGGGGGACAACGCCAGTGCTCGGTGCAAGCCCGAGCACGGCGTTCGCTGGATTGACCTGCTCCGCGGCCACCTGAGCTGGTGCCCGGCGCGGATGGATGGGATGCCGAGCTGCGGAGGCTCTTCATGAACGCGGTCCGCGCGCGGCTGGATGGCGACCGCTGGCACTGGCAGCACGGGCCGATCGACATCGTGGCGGACGCGCATGGCGAGCCGTCGGCGGTGGCTGCCGCGCACGAGGCGGCGTGGCAGCGCTTCCAGGGCGTGCTGGCCGAGCTGGTGGCCGAGCTGCCGCTGCTGCGCCAGCCGGTGGGCGATGGTCCTTGCCCGCTGACCGGCCCGATCGCCCGCCGCATGTGGCAGGCCTGCGCGCCGTTCGGCGAGCGTTTCATCACGCCCATGGCCGCGGTGGCCGGCAGCGTGGCGGAGGAGCTGATCGCCTGCTACCGGCAGTCCAGCATCGCGCGCGCGTGGCTCAACAACGGCGGCGACATCGCACTGCATCTGGCGCCGGGCGAGAGCCTGTCGGCCGGCATCGTGAGCGACCTGGATAGCTTTCATTTTAATAGCTGCCTGCGCCCGTCCCTGGCCGGCAAGGCGGTGATTTCGTTCCAAGATCCGGTGCGCGGCGTGGCCACCAGCGGCTGGCGCGGGCGCAGCCTGTCGCGCGGCATCGCCGACAGCGTGACGGTGCTGGCCGCCAGCGCGTCGGCCGCCGACGCGGCCGCCACCATGATCGCCAACGCCGTGAACACGCTCGACCCGTCCATTGAACGCCGGCCCGCCAGCAGCGTGCGCGACGACAGCGACCTGGGCGAGCGCCTGGTCACCGTGAACGTGCCGCCGCTGCCGCCGGCGCTGGTGCGCCGCGCGCTCGACGCCGGCGCGGCCTGCGCCAGCGTCGCGCAGCAGCGCGGGCTGATCCACGCCGCCCTCATGGTTTGCCAGGGGCAATGGGTCGAGGTGGAGCCGATATGCTTGAAGTCGCCCGCCCCCGATGCAGGCACTGCCGTCTCCGCACGTCCCGTGGTGGGCACGGCGCTTGCATGAACACACCCAGGAAGCCATGCCAGACCTGATCGACATCCGCCGCGTCTTCACCCAGGTCGAGGAGATCCGGCACGAGTTCGGGCCGCCGCCGCCCGCGCCGCTGCTGCGCGGCGCCATCGCGGTGGTGATGACCAACCCCTACGCCGGCCGCTACGAGGCCGACATCCTGCCGATGATGAAGGCGCTGGAGCCCGTGGGCGTGGACATGGCCGAGCGCCTGCTGGCCGCCATGGACGTGCCGCGCGAGGCCGTCGCCACCTACGGCAAGGGCGCCATCGTGGGCGCCGCCGGCGAGCTGGAGCACGGCGCGCTGTGGCACGTGCCCGGCGGCTACGCCATGCGCGAGCTGCTGGGCTGGAAGGGCGACCGCGCCGCCTACGTCGCCGGCCAGGGCAGCGGCACCACCAAGGGCCAGCCGGGCAACGCGCTGGCCATCGTGCCCTCGACCAAGAAGGTCGGCCCGCCGGGCGCCGCGCTCGACGTGCCGCTCACCAACATCAACGCCAGCTACGTGCGTGGCCAGTTCGACGCCATCGAGGTGCGCATCCCCGGCGCGCCCGCCAGCGACGAGGTGGCCTACATCCTGGCCATGACCACCGGCTACCGCGTGCACGCCCGCGTGGGCGGGCTGCGTGCCGAAGACATCGCCCAGTGGGATGGACTGCGCTAAGAAGACCAGAAGGAACGAGACATCATGAGCATCGACATTCGCAAGATCGTGGTCCAGGTGGACGAAACCCGGCAGGAGCAGGGCCAGCGCATAGAGCCGCCCACGCGCCGCGCCGTGGCCATGGCCGTCATCGCCAACCCCTACGCCGGCAGGTTCAGCGAGAACCTGGATGAACTGGTGGCCGCCGGCGAGGAGCTCGGCGGCCTGCTGGGCGACAAATGCGTCAAGGCGCTGGGCATCGCCCCCGGCGAGGCCGAAAGCTACGGCAAGGCCGCCATCGTGGGCGAAGGCGGCGAGCTGGAGCACGCCGCCGCCGTGCTGCACCCCAAGCTGGGCGCGCCGCTGCGCCAGGCCGTGGAGAAAGGCGCCGCGCTGGTGCCTTCGGCCAAGAAGCGCGGCACGCTGGGCACCGCCATCGACGTGCCGCTGGGCCACAAGGACGCCGCCTATGTGCGCAGCCACTTCGACGCCGTGGAGGCGCGCGTGAGCGACGCCCCGCGCGCGGGCGAGATCGTGGTCTGCGTGGCCGTGACCGATTCCGGCCGCCCGCTGCCGCGCATCGGCGGCCTCACCACCGCCGAGATCAAGGGCGAGGACGGTCTGCGCTGAGCAGCCTCCCCGCGTTGTAGCCATTCACCCCTTCTTTTTTTCACCGACTGGAGCCAAGCCCATGAAGACGCCCCGCCGAACCTTCTGCCTTTCTTCCCTGGCCCTGGGAGCCGCGCTGCTGGCCGGCGCGCCCGCGCACGCCCAGGGCGTGATCAAGATTGGCGAACTCAACAGCTACAAGGCGCAGCCCGCGTTCCTGGAGCCCTACAAGAAGGGCATGGAGCTGGCGGTGGAAGAGGCCAACAAGGCCGGCGGCGTGAACGGCAAGAAGATCGAGCTGATCACCCGCGACGACAACGCCAACCCTGGTGATGCCGTGCGCGTGGCCGAGGAGCTGGTGTCGCGCGAGAAGGTCGACGTGCTGACCGGCACCTTCCTGTCCAACACCGGCCTGGCGGTGGCCGACTTCGCCAAGCAGAAGCAGGTGTTCTTCCTGGCCGGCGAGCCGCTGACCGACAAGCTCACCTGGCAGGGCGGCAACGAATACACCTTCCGCCTGCGCCCCGGCACCTACATGCAGGCCGCCATGCTGGTGCCCGAGGCCGTCAAGATGAAGAAGAAGCGCTGGGCGGTGGTCTACCCCAACTACGAGTACGGCCAGTCGGCGGTGGCGGCGTTCAAGGCGCTGCTGAAGGCCGCGCAGCCCGACGTCGAGTTCGTGGCCGAGCAGGCGCCGCCGCTGGGCAAGCTGGACGCCGGCAGCGTGGTGCAGGCCCTGGCTGACGCCAAGCCCGACGCCATCTTCAACGTGCTGTTCGGCGCCGACCTGCTGAAGTTCGTGCGCGAGGGCAACACGCGCGGCCTGTTCAAGGACCGTGCGGTGGTCAGCGTGCTGACCGGCGAGCCGGAGTACCTGGACCCGCTGCGCAACGAGGCACCCGACGGCTGGATCGTCACCGGCTACCCGTGGTACGGCATCCAGACGCCGGAGCACAAGGCCTTCTTCCTGGCCTACCACACCAAGTACAAGGACTACCCGCGCCTGGGCTCGGTGGTGGGCTACAGCATGATCAAGTCGGCCGTCGCCGGGCTGAAGAAGGCCGGCAGCGGCGACACCGCCAAGATGGTC